>Ga0157369_10004176_pt1 | contig 17112 bp, 17 predicted proteins | sample C25metaG_FD_113461 | JGI IMG/M metagenome (GOLD analysis project Ga0157369, IMG submission 113461) | Corn rhizosphere microbial communities from Kellogg Biological Station, Michigan, USA - C2-5 metaG | ecosystem: Host-associated > Plants > Roots > Rhizosphere > Soil | place: USA: Michigan... | reverse complement strand
CGTTCGCGCCGTTCCTGTCGCTCACGATCCTCGCGATGCTGTTCCTCGTGATCTACGCCGTGCTCGTCACCTGGGGCGAAGAGCCGGCGCGCTGAGGCTCGCGGGCAGTTCGGCCACGCTGAGGCGGTGCGTAGGCTCCCGGATGGAGCGGCAGCCCATTCGCGTGTGCGTCGCTGGCATAACCGGCTGGACGGGGAGCGCCGTCGCGGAGGCCGTGCGTGAGGCGCCCGACCTGGAGCTCCTCGCCGGAGTGTCGCGATCGGACCCCGACAGCCATTCCTCGGTTGCGGAGGCGCTCGCGGCAGTCGAGGTGGACGTCCTCGTCGACTACACGCACGCCGAAGCGGTCAGGGAGAACGTCGCGGCGGCGATCGAGCGCGGCGTCGACGTCGTGGTCGGGTCGAGCGGGCTCTCTGCCGAGGACTACGCGGAGATCGACGACGCTGCGCGTGCTCGCGGCGTGGGCGTCGTCGCAGCGGGCAACTTCTCGATCACGGCCGCAGTCCTGCTCAAGGCAGCGGTCGATGCCGCCCGGTGTCTCGACGCCTGGGAGGTGATCGACTACGCGAGCGCGACGAAGCCGGACGCGCCGAGCGGAACGGCCCGGGAGCTCGCGGAGCGTCTCGCCGAGGTTCGCGCGCCCGCGGCGCCGGTCCCGGTCGACGAGGTGCTCGGCCGGCGCGAGGCGCGCGGCGCCTCCGTCGCCGGCTCGCAAATCCACTCGCTGCGCCTCCCGAGCTTCGTCGTGTCGACGGAAGTCGTGTTCGCAGCGCCCGGAGAGCGCCTGAGCATCCGCCACGACGCCGGCGAGACACCCGCCCCGTACGTGGCCGGCACGTTGCTCGCGGTCCGCTCCGTCGGCGGCAGGACGGGCTTGACGCGCGGACTGGACCGGCTCCTCGACTCGTAGCCGGGCGCGCACCGGGCTGCGGGGCGGCTAGAACAGGCCCCGGGCGACGAGCACGAGCCCGAAGACCAGGACGCCGACCCACACGAAGTCGCTCAGGACGATCCCCCTCGCCTTCATGCCGCGATCATCGGCAAAGCGTGAAGAGGGCTAAAGGGCCGGTCATCCCCCTGCCGTGTCTCAGAAGTGAGACCGGCCCCTCAGAGCTTCGCGATCCGGCGCCGACCCTGCAACCCTGGCCCGAGTGACTCGGTCACCGGTTGCGGTTCCGGCTCCCCCGGCCGGGATCCCTCGTCAGGCGTCGGCCCGGTGTGTTCCGGCGAGCACGCGCTCGAGCGCCGCGCGATCCGTCGGCTCGCCGTGCGCGGGCAGCACGAGCTCGATCGGGAGATCGAGCAACGGGCGGAGCCGGTCGACGACGTCGTCGTGCGTGACGTGCGTGCGACCGCCGAGCTGGACGTTCAGCCCCTCCCCGAAGTCGGAGAGGGAGTCTCCTGTGACGATTGCGTTGACCGACGGGAGCCAGAGGACGAGGTCGTTGTCCTCGCGTCCGGCGTAGGCGGTGATGCCGAACGGCCAAGGCCCGGGACCGTGGAAGTGCCCCTCGCCTTCGCCCGCGCGCAGCCACGCGAGGTCGTCGCTCTCCAGGCCGCGCACCCGGTCGGGGTCGACGCCGAACTTCTCGACCCAGTCCTGCCAGGTGTCCGCGGGCGGCGTGTGGATCGGAAGACCGAGCCGACGGGCATCGCGCTCGTGATACGGCGCGGTCAGGGCGACTGCGGTCGCTCGCTGGCGCAGCTCGTCGGGAACCGAGAGCGGATCGAACAACACGAGCTCGTCGCCGAGCTCGATCCCGTACGACGAGACCAGCTCGGGCCACCACTGCTCCTCGTTCCAGTCGGGATGAGGTGATGGCCAGTGCCAGACACCCGGGCGCACCTCGCGCATGGGGTGTGATGGTACGCGCGTCGCGGAGACGATGTCTCCACCGAGGATCTCCGGTAGCGCCGTGTTTGTGGGACGGGGGAGCGAGGGAAAACGTGCAGGGCCCCACTGCGGCTACAGGAAGGAACTGCGGCATGATCATGGGAGGGGTCTGGGTCGACGACGACGTCGTGCGTCGTCTCGCAGCAATGTTGGAGCGACGTCCGCTCGGACGAAGGCTCGAGCAGGCTTTGCTGTTCCGCGCTCAGGTGATCGCGATGACGCGGAACGAGAAAGAAGACGTCCTCGCCGCTCTCGCCCGAGCACCCGAGCTCGAGGACGTCCATGACCTCCTGCTGGCTGACGACAACTGGCGCGAACCCCGCAGCAGGATCGAATAGCCTGCTGGCCGAGCCTCCGCCTGGACGGGTCGGTGGCACGCAACAAGAGGGGCGGCTCGCGCCGCCCCCCGCACCGGTCCGTAACCTCCGACGCCGTCAGTCCGAGTCGTCGCCGCCCCTGTGGGACTTCACGCACTGGCCAAGGTTCTTGTAGTCCTGCGCAAACTTCGCTGCGTCTGCCGCCTGCTGTTTCTTGCACTCGGCGGTGGCAGCGTTGGTCTCGGCCGAGTCTTCGCGTTTCTCGGCCTTGGCCTTCGCGGTCGACGACACGCACTTCCCAAAGGCGTTCTTCTTGTTCTTGTTCGTTCCGTATTGCGTCTGGAAGGCATCCACGCCTTTCGACTCGCGCACTGCTTTGCAGTACTTCGCGGCGTTCTTGAAGTCAGCCGGCGCCGGATCGGCCGCGAGTGCTGCGGGCACGACGAGAGCCGCCACCAAGACACACACGGCCAGGATGCGGGTCATTCGAAGAACCCCCTCTCGAGCGCTCAAACAAGGAACAGCCCACAGATGATGGGTCGAGATCGGCCAAGGAGCAACCCTCCGAAGAGCAGGAAGCCCCGGGGGCTCGGCGCCTCTTTGCCGTCACGTCGTCGGACCGCCCGAGTCGGCCGTTCTAGATTCGACGGAAGCGCGCGTCGCTGAACGAGTAGACGGCGAAGGCGATCAGCCCCGCGGCCACCACCCCGAGGAGGAGGGGGCCAAGCGGCTCGTGCAGGAGCTTGGCGAGCGCGCCGTCGATCCCCACGGCTGCATGCGGGTCGTACTCGACGGCCGCCTTGACCAGGAACGCTCCCGCGAGCGTGAAGACGACCATCCGCGCGAGGTGCCCGACCAGCCCGATCCCGCCGATCCACCTCCTGGTGCGAGGGCCCATCTCCTCGGTCTTGGAGTCGGCGAGGAAGTCCTTCGTCAGGCCGCGGTATCCCTGGTAGAGGCCGACGCCTATCAGGACGAGCCCGGCCGCACCGACGATCCAGGTGCCGGCCGGCCAGCCGAGGACGCCTGCGGTCGTCTTGTCAGGATTTGCCGAGGCCTTGTGAGAGCCCGTCAGGATGCGGACGGCAAGGAGGCAGAGGCCGAGGTAGACGACCCCGCTCGCGAATGCGGCGACTCGATCGAATCCCGTGTCCGAGCCCTCCGGGCCGTGCCCGAGCGCGGCCCGGACGAACCTCCAGAGCGCGTAGCCTCCGAGCCCGATCGCCACCAGCAAGAGGAGGACCTTGCCGAAGGGCTGCCGGGCCACGGTATGGAGGGCGCCCTGTTGGTCGGTGAGCTTGCCGCCGTGGCCGAGTGCGAGCTTGAGCGCCAGCACTCCGATGATGGCGTAGATCAGGCCACGAGCGACAAAGCCGGCCCGCGACAGCCATTCGAATCCACTCGAGTGCACCGCGCGTTCACGGGCCGCCCGAGCGGAGTCGGCCGGACCGCCGGAGCGCAACAAGGTGCTGTTCGACGTGTCGCTCATGTCCTCATCTCCCACTTTCTGCCCGGCGCGAGTCAGCCGCCCTCCCGGACGCGCACCGTGATCGCCTTGGGCTCGACCTTGGCCTTTAGATGCTTGACGGTCGTTCGCTCCCCGCCGTCGAGCTCGTACCGCACCTTCCGGCTCAACTCGATCTCGACCTTCTCCGCCTTCGTGGTCTGCACGAAAGGTGACTTGCTGGTGGTGCCGACCGCCGTCTGGGCCATCGTCCGCGCCCATTGCCCGATGCCCTCGGCGTTCGTGACTCCCAGCTCCAGGAGGCCGTCGTCCGGCCGGGCGTTGTCGAACACCTCGACACCGCCGAACAGCGAGCCGATGTTGCCGAGCAGCACGCAGCTCGCCTTGCCCTTGTACCAGAGCTCGCCGTCGACCTCGATCCGGGCCTTGAAGGGGTCGCCACGCAGCTGCTTCGAGGCCGTCCAGATGTACGCGAGGCGGCCGAACCGGTCCTTCAAGCCGCCGTCCGCATCCTGGATCATCTGCGCGTCGAGCCCGGCTCCGGCCATGACCGTGAATCGCTCGCCGTTGATCTTCCCGACGTCGAGCTCACGCTGGGAGCCGTGTAGCCCGATGTGCACTGCCTCGGAGATGTCCTGTGGGATGTCGAGGCTGGAAGCGAACAGATTCGCAGTTCCCGCCGGGATGATCGCGAGGGGGACGCCCTTGCCCGCGGCGACGTCGACGCATTGCTGCACCATCCCGTCGCCGCCCCAGACGAAGATCAGATCAGCCCCGTCCTTCAGTGCCGCCCGGACGCGCTTGGGCGCGAATCGGCTCTTCGGCACCTCCGACCAGAGCGGATCGGTCACTCCGGCCCGCGAGAGCGTCTCGCGAAGCTCCTCGAGCCCACCACCGACCGTCTTGCCCGCATGGGCGATCACGGCGACCTTGCTCATGCCGCCCTGCTTCTCGTGTCGTTCGAGGTGACGGCATCGCGCCGCTCGGCCGCCGCCCCTGCGGCGCGCGCGGCAAACACCGTCACGACGAGCGCGCCGACGCCGAGGAGGAGACCGCCGGCACTGTCGGTGAGATGGTGCATGCCGCGGTACATGCGCGCCCAGGCAACGAAGAGGGGGATTGCGACCAGGAGGCAGCAGACAAGGACGGTGACGCCCGCGCGGCGGACGTACGAGGCGAGCACCAGCAACAAGCCCCCGTAGAGGGCAAGTGACGCGGCCGTGTGGCCTGACGGGTAGCTCGCGTCCACCGGCAGGCTCTCCAGGCGATCGACTGCGGGTCGATCACGGTGCACAACGAGCGTCGTGGCGCGATATGCGCCCGACTCGACGCAGATCACGAACAGGACGAACGCCGCCAGACGCCAGCGACGGAGAACGAGGAAGGTCACGACGCACAGACCCACGACCACGGGGATCACGACTCCGCCGGCGAGCGTCGAGCCGATCCAGGACAGGTGCTCGAGCTGGGAGTTGCGGTGGTCGGCGAGCCAGCGGTTGATGTTCTCGTCCCAGGCTGCGAACCCCCCGATCGGCAACAGCAGCTCCGTCAGCACGAGGCCGGCGCCCACGGCGAGCGCGACCAGAGCCGCGTATCCGAGCAGCACCGCGGCAAGGAACACGGGGATCGGCCCTGCTCCTAGGCGCCTCGCGAAGGACTCCGCCCAGCCGTCGCGCCGCGCCTCGAGGAGCGGCACATCCTTAGCCTTGGCGACGCTCCCGGGGGCGGTGGCCGCCGGCCGCTCAGTCGACGGATCGAACGGCACCGTGTCGAGCGTTGCCATGGCGCCGGGTTTACCCATCTCCGATCGTGGACAATCCACTTGGGAATGGCACCGCTGAATGGCACCGCTGAACGAGAAGCAGGCGTGACCCGCAGATGCCGATCCTGATCCTCATGCTCATCGCGACGGTCGCCGGATCCCTGGTGTTCGTGATCGGAAATCGCCTTCCCACGGCCGCCGTCGCCGAGGAGGCCTCGCAGGCTGCCGGACGCAAGCTCGGGCACGAAGCCGTCCGCCATCCGTGGCTGTCGAGGACCCTCCGCAGCCGCCTGGATCCGGCCACGGCGACCGGCCTCGCGCTCACGGTGGCGCTCCTCGCCGCGGTCGCCGGCGGTCTCGTCCTCGGGCTGCTCGCCTACCTCATGCGGACGAACGCCCAGCTCGTGAACATCGACAACAGCGTCGGTCAGTGGCAGGTCGACCACGGAACGCACTTCTCGACGCAGGCCCTCCAGGTGGTCACGGATCTCGCGAGCACGTACGCCGTGCTGATCGTCATCGTCGTCGTCGCGGTCGCCGAGTACGTGCGGATCCCCAACAAATGGGTGCCCGTCTTCCTCGTCTCCGTCGTCGTCGGCGAGATCGTCCTCGTCACGACGATCAAGGAGGCGCTCGACCGGGTGCGGCCGAGCTTCAACCCGGCCGCGGCAACACTCGGTCCGTCGTTTCCGAGCGGCCATTCCGCGACTGCTGCCGCCCTGTACGCGGCGGTGGCGCTCGTGCTGACGCGACGGCGGGCACCGCGCACGCGGACCCTCATCGCGGCTGTCGCTGCTGCAATCGCCGTCGCGGTCGCGTGCAGCCGCGTGATGCTCGACGTCCACTGGCTCTCGGACGTCGTCGCAGGGCTTGCCTTCGGGTGGGCGTGGTTCGCCGTCTGCGCGATCGCCTTCGGCGGCCGCTTCCTCACGTTCGGCGCCCCACTGAAGACCGCGACCAACATCGCGGCATCCGACGACAGGACCACCGGCTCGTCACCCGCAGTCCAACCGTAGCGGCGCGTTCCCCCATTACGATCAGGAGCGATGTCCGTCGCTGCGCCGGAGCACGAGCTGCTCGTCGGACCACTCCTGCGGTACACGGGCACGACGACGGCCACGGTGTGGGTCGAGACCAGTCGGCCCGCGGAAGTGACAGTTCTCGGGCACAGCACGCGAACGTTCACCGTCGAGGGACACCACTACGCGCTCGTCCTCATCGAGGATCTCGTCCCGGGAAGCGTGACCCCGTACGACGTGCGGCTGGACGGAAGACTCGTCTGGCCCCCGGAAGACGGCCGGCCGCGCCCCGTGATCCGGACTCGCGAGGGAGAGCGAGAGGCACGGCTCGTCTTCGGCTCGTGCCGAGTCGGGGCGCCCGAGCGTCCGCCCTACTCGCTGTCGCGGGCAGAGCACGAGGAAGGGGTCGAGGTCGACGCCCTCTGGGCGTATTCGAGGCGGCTCCAACAGGGAGAGGTTCCCTGGCCCGACGCGCTCCTGTTGCTCGGCGACCAGGTCTACGCCGACCTCGTCCCGCCGGACACCGCAGCATTCATCCGTTCTCGCCGCGACGTACGCGAGCCCCCGGGCCAAGAAGTCGCCGACTTCGAGGAGTACACCCGCCTCTATCGCGACTCATGGTCGGACCCGGATATCCGCTGGCTGCTGTCGACGGTGCCGTGCACCATGATCTTCGACGATCACGACGTCAACGACGACTGGAACATCTCCGACGCCTGGGTCGAGGAGATGCGCAGGCTGCCGTGGTGGGACGAGCGAATCACGGGCGCCTTCATGTCGTACTGGCTGTACCAGCACATCGGAAACCTGTCACCCCCCGAGCTGGCGGAAGAGGGGCCGCTGCGCGACCTGCGCGATGAGGACGACGGCGGGCCTCGCTTGCGGGCGCTCGCCCGGGACTGGGATCGCGAGTCAGCCGCGACCAGGTGGGCGTACTACCGCGACTTCGGCCGCTCCCGGCTTCTGGTGATCGACTCGCGCGCGGCGCGGGTCACCGTCGAGGGGCGACGAGACATGTTGGACGCCGAAGAATGGGAGTGGATCGCCGAGCATGCGGAGGGCCCGTTCGACCACCTGATCCTCGCGACGACCCTGCCGGTGTTCCTTCCTGCCGGCATCCATCATCTCGAGGCCTGGAACGAGGCAATCTGCGACGGCGCCTGGGGAGCGCTCGCCGGGCGTCTGGGCGAACGGCTCCGGCGAGCCGTCGACCTCGAGCATTGGGCCGCGTACCAGCGATCCTTTCGCCGCCTGACTGAGCTCCTGCGATCAGTCGGCGGGCGCGACGAGGCACCTGCCACGATCACCATCCTCAGCGGTGACGTCCACACGAGCTATGTCGCCTCGGTCGATCTCGGCGCGGGATCGGACGCGAGTCGCGTCCACCAGGTCGTCTGCTCCCCGTTCCGTAATCCACTCAGCCCGTCCGAGCGCCGCGTCGTGAGGATCACCGGTTCCCGACCGGCGGCGTTCGTCTTCTCCGCACTAGCGCGCGCCAGCGGTGTGCAGCGGCCGGACGCGGCATGGACGATCGCGAGCCGGCGCACGTTCCACAACTCCATCGGCGAGCTCTCCCTGGAACGGCACCGTGCGCACGTCACGCTCTACCGCAGCGCATCCGCTTCGGAACGGGCGGCCCCGGCGAGCCTCATCCGCATCTACGACGCGGACCTCGCCGCCCAGAACGTGGGCTAGAGGCTTGTTCACATCGAGCCTCTATCCGTCGACGAGGAGGCTCTGGATCGGCCCCAGCAGCCGACGAGACCGGCGTGAGACGCCGGGGAGCAGGCGGAGTCGGTGCGTGGGAGGCGAGCCGGCCCGATGTCGCGTGAGCTGCTCGGAGGCGATCGGGCGCCACATGTCGTCGACCAGCGTCGCCGGATCGCCGGCGGCCGCGTCGAGCGGGATCTCCAGGTGCTCGGCCCATAGCCGGCGCCGTGTGGCTGCGGCGAGTCCTGGATCGTCGATGACGAGGTTCACCTCCGTGTCGTTGAACAGCGAGTGCTCGTTGAGGTTCGCCGACCCGAGGGTCAGCCAGCGGTCGTCGACGATGCCGATCTTGGCGTGGACGTATACGGCCTCTGTCGCACCACTGCCACGCGCAACGAGCGTGCAGCACAGCAGCCGGCCGTCGGCATCGGCCTCGCTGAGCACCCCGAGCTGGCCGCGGGTGTCGTCTGCGCCCGTGCTCGGGTGGCCGGGCAGCACCAGGACCATTCGGAACTCGTCGGTTGGCGGCGCTCTGAGCAGCTCCGCGAGGATCTCGACAATCTCGCTCGACCAGAGGAACTGGTTCTCGAGGTAGACGAGGGTGCGAGCCGCCCGGAGAGCCCCGACGTACGCCTCCAGGATCGAGAAGTCGCCGAACGGGAGGCTTCGGTAGATGCGCTCGGGCACGGTCCGCGCGACCTGCACCGTGATGTTGCCCGTCGGCTCTTGGGGCTCCGGGGGCGTCAGCTGCTCGCCGGTCACCTCCAGCCAGCGCATCCCGAAGTGGCGCGCGAGATACTCGACCACGGTTCCCTCGGCCAGCATGGTGGCGTCGTGCCAGCCGTTGCCATCGCGGATGGGATGGCGGCGGGTGTCGAAGCGGTCGCCGGCCAGATCCGTGAGGTCGATCCCGCCGACGAACGCCTGCCGACCATCGAGAATCACGAGCTTCTCGTGGTGACAGTGCATCGGCCGTTCGCGACGATCGGTCGCGAGATGCAGGCGCGAACCGTCGCCGAGGTCGGCCATCACGGCTTCGACCTGGCGCCGACCCGGCCGGAACAACGGTAAGGGCGCACCCGCCCAGGCCAGAAGACGCACCTCGACGCCGCGGTCCACGGTCTCCCGGAGAAGCTCCGAGAGCGTCTGCCTTTCCTGCCCCCGCGTCAGCTCGAACTCTGGGCTGAAGAACCACCCCGCGAGGTCGACGGAGCGCTTGGCGGAGCGGATCGCGGCCGCGATGCGCGGCAGCGCATCGGCGCCGTCGACCAGCACCTCGACCCGATTGCCCTTGCGCGGGGGGAACGCGTGTGGAGCAACGTACGCCGCGGGCGCGTCCAACGCGTTCTCCCAGCCGATTCGTCGCAGACGACGGCGATGGTGTCGTCGCACCGACCGCTCGACCGCGTCTCCCAGGACCGAGTCGACACGTCCGAGCGCGTCCGAGAAACGCGACGGTCGTCGAATGGGCGTTGGGACGCTGGCTCTCATGGCCGAGCTTTGGTTCTTTCCCGCAGGCGTCCCAGAAAAACGCGGGAATGGGTGTTCTCCGTGGCCGACCTGGCTCGTGTCCATCGCGCCGCGCTCGACACCGTGGGTTTGGGAGCCCCACGCATGAGAGATCAACTCAGCATGTCGCTGCGGCGCGACGTTGACGTTGCCGGGGTGCCGGTACAGGCTCAGCACGTTCCCGAGCTGATCGGCCGACTGCGGAAACGTGGCTATCCGTCCGTCGCGCACAAGCTGGAACGAGCCCTCTCCACGAGAACGGTACGAGTGGAGTTCAATGCGACCGAGCGTGAGGTGATCGCGCGCGCCGTGGCGGACAGGCCGGAGAGGTTCTCCGAGCTCTACGAGGTGCTCATCGGCGAGATCAAGCGGCGGCGCGCCAGAAGCCGGTAGGTCATCGCTCTGGCCGCAGCAGCGAGGAGCCGGTACCGCGTGCTGGCTTGCGTCGGCCCCACACGAAGTACGCAATCGGCACGGCGCCAAGCGAGTTGATCAACGACACGGCGGTCACCCACCTCGCCTTCGAGCCGCGTACCTGATTCGAGGGTCGTCGCGCAAGGTCGAGCAAGGCGGCGAGCTTGAGCACACTCTCTATCGCGCCGGCAACGACGATCAACCTACGCGCGCGCGGGTCAAGGTCGGTCCATCTTCTTGTCGCTCTCACAGCTCCGAGATCGTAGGCGGCCAGGGCCGTGCGGGTCGTGGTCATGACGTCCGGGAGCGTGCGGCACGTTCAGGTCGAAGTGCAGCCCGGCGAGGCGGATGACGAAGCAGACGACCGCACCGACGATCGGGACGGCGAGGTTGTGGCTTCCGCTTTCGGAGGCGATGACGACGATCGCGGCTCCGATGAGCGCAGGAATGGCGTAGAGCCCGGTGCGGAGAACCACCGGGGTCTCGCCCAGCAGGATGTCTCGCAACATGCCGCCGCCGATGCCCGTGATCGCACCGAGGACAACAGCGGAGACGGCGTTGACATGGTGATCGAGCGCGGTGCTCGCGCCGGTGACGCAGAAGAGCGCGAGACCCGCTGCGTCGAGGACGAGGATCGGACGCCCGAGCCGTTCCAGCTTCGGCGCGGCGAGAAACGTGACCAGACCCGCGGCCCCCGCAACGGCGAGGTAGCGCCAGTCGCGGAACGTCTGCGGTGGGATCCCGATCAGTAGGTCGCGGGCGATCCCGCCTGCGAGGCCGACGGTGACCGCGAGCACGACGACGCCGAAGGCGTCAAGCCGCGCTTGAACGCCTGCGAGCCCACCGCTGAGCCCGAACACGAACGTTCCGGCCAGGTTGAGGACGAGCAGCAGTGTTGGGTCGAAGCCGTTGAGTACGGAGGACACGCGGGGTCACGATGTCACGCCGCGCCGAGCCAAGCGTGCGCCGCCGCGACGAGCGTCTCGACGCCAGTCTCGAGGGTTGGCTGGACGACAGGCGCGAAGCGGGGATTGTGGTTCGTCGGGAGCTCTGCCAGTCGACCCTCGTCCTTTGCCCGTTGATACGCGTCGCGGTCAGTGCCTCCCACCGTCCAGAAGACCGACGGGACACCCCACTCACTGCCGAAGGAGCCGAAGTCTTCGCTTGCAGAGATCGGCGGGATGTCGAACACGCGCTCGCCGCCGAAGTGCTCGTCGAAGGCGCGTCGAACGCGCGTGGTGGCGTCGACGTCGTTGCAGACGAGCTGGTAGTGGTCGAGCGGTGTGATCTCGGGCCGCTTGGGCGCCCGGGACGCGGCTGCTTCGGCCTCGACGATGCGCGTGATGGCGTCGAGCACGTGCGTACGGACGTCCTCGTCGAAGGTGCGCACGTTGAGCTTGATGACTGCCTCGTCCGGGATGACGTTCTCCTTCGTGCCGGCTTGCAGCGCGCCGATCGTCACGACGGCCGACTGCGCCGGCGCTACCTCGCGCGAGACGATCGTCTGCAGCCGCATCACCGTTGCCGCGGCCATTACGACGGGATCGACGCTCGCCTCGGGCATCGAGCCGTGCGCGCCGCGACCGAACAGGCGGATCTCGAAGCTGTCGGCGGCCGACGTGATGACGCCGGCTCGCGTGCCGATGTTGCCGGCCGGTGCGGGCATCACGTGCTGCCCGAGCACGACGTCGGGCTTCGGAAAGCGGCTGAAGAGGCCGTCGTCGATCATCGCCTGTGCGCCCGCCGCCGTTTCTTCCGCCGGCTGGAAGAGTGCGAGCAGCGTCCCGTTCCAGGCGTCGCGAGAACCCGCGAGCACCCCTGTCGCGCCGGCAAGCCATGCCACATGCATGTCGTGACCGCAGGCGTGCATGACCCCATCCGTTCCGCTCGCGTAGTCGAGGCCGGTCTGCTCCTGCACCGGTAGCGCGTCCATGTCGGCTCGCAGCATCACCGTCGGCCCGTCGCCGTTTCGGAGCACGCCTACGACCCCCGTTTTCCCAACTCCGGTCGTCACCTCGAAGCCTGCTCTCTGGAGTCGCTCCGCAGCGAGGGCGGCGGTCCGCTCCTCCTGCATCGAGAGCTCCGGATGGCGATGCACGTCCTTGTAGAGCCCCTCGAGATCGTCGAGCACGGGCCCGATTCCCGCGAAGATCGACGCGATCGTTCCGTCAGTCATGGCGCCTCCTTGGTGCGTCATGATCGCCGATCGCGCCCGCGCGCCGTCGAGCCGGACTGGCGCCGCGCCTGGTGCGGCATTCGCTGGCGCGGACATCTCACATCAGGTCTCTAGCCGCCCGTACTCCGCTCGATTTCCGTGCGTGCGCCGGGAGGCGCGTCTCGGACGATGAGCTCGCCCGTCATGCCGGCGATGTCGATCACACTCCTGGCAATGCTGTCCGGCGGCGCCACAACGACGAAGGATTGATTGTGGTCAGCAGCTCCCGTCGAGACTCGACTGAGGAGCCGAAGGCCCCCGCTGTCGAGAAAGTGGACCTCCGTGAGGTCGATGACGACGTCTCGGGCATCTGCGATCGCCCCCTCGATCTGTTCCTCCAACCGCCCTACGTTCGTGAGATCGATCTCTCCGCTGAGCCGGATGACGACGCGTCCGTCCTCGTGGTCGGATTCCAGTCGGGCTGGATCAGCCATCGTGAAAAGGCTCTCCTGACGCGACGCGGAAACGTACCACGGTGCCGGCCGAAGTCGACTCGCGACTGAAGTCCGCCGTCAGCTGCCGCATGATCCCCGTTCCGCGTCCCCGGTCTTCCCGTGAGCCACTCGGTTGGAACCGTCCGAAGTCGCGGACCTCTACCAAGAATTCGTGGTCGGCGCTCTGCGTCATGTCCACCTGAACGTCACCGGGCTCCGTTAGTCGGTAGGCGTGCTCGACGGCATTTGCGCATGCCTCGTGCACCGCGAGGACGAGCGCCTGCTGCAGGGGTTGTCCGATCGCCTGATCATCGAGCCAGCCTCGCAGAGAGGCTCGAAGCTGGGCGAGCTCGTCCGCACGGGCTGGGAAACGACGGTGGTACCGCGTTTGCCGGACAGGCCCTAACCGCACGGCCAACACCGCGACGTCATCCGCGCGCGTCTCGTCGACTCCGAGTCTGACCACCAACGTGCGGCAGACGTCCTCGAGGGGGGAATCTGCGACGTCCCGAGCGGCGGCGGCGAGTCGGTCGAGGCTGTCGTCGAGACGCTCGTGACGGCGCTCGACGAGCCCGTCCGAGTACAGCACGAGCAGGGACCCGGGCTCGAGCAGCGCTGATGTCTGTGGTCGAGCCGGGCAGTGACCGAAGAGCGGCGGCGATTGTGCACCGTCGAGCCAGGCCGTCACACCCCCTTGGGAGACCACGAGCATGGGGAGATGGCCGGCCGAGGCGTACTCCACGACGCACGTGCGCGGGTCAACCACCGCATAACAGACGGTTGCGAAGTCCGTTGCCCCGCTACGAGCGAGGAAGGCGTCCAAACGCTCGAGGAGCTGACCTGGCCCCGTGGCGTGATCCGCGAGGGCGCCCATCGCCGTTCGGAGCTGTCCCATCGCCGCGGCGGCGGACAGCCCATGGCCCACAACGTCCCCAACGGTGAGGCCGACCCGTCCGTCCGACAGGTCGAAAGCGTCGTACCAGTCACCTCCCACCTCGAGCACGTCGCTGCCGGCTTCGTACAGCGCTGACAGCTGTACGTCGGGCCGTTCGAGGAGACGCGCCGGAAGGAGTGCTCTTTGCAGCCCGACCGCGATCTTGCGTTCCTCAGCCTCCAGCTTCCGCAGGGCTTCTTCGGCCTTGAGCCTGTCGGTGATGTCGATGCCGGTTGGGTGGAGAAAACGCACGACGCCCGCTTCATCCACGATCGGGTGCATTGCGAAATCGACGATGCGTCGACTACCGTCCGCCGTCCAGTACGGCAACGCTTCGCGAAACAGGTCACCTGCCGCAGCCTGGCGTACGGCCAGGCGGATGCGCTCCTTTACGTCCTCGGAGCCTCGCCACCATGGTGTCTCCCAGAACGGCCTGTCGAGCACGTCTTCGCGGCGATATCCACACGCGTCGAGGGCGAGGACGTTGACATCGCGGAGGTTTCCTTCCGTGTCCAGAATGCCCGCGAAGATTCCGGACTGGTTGAAGACCGACTCGAACTTCGCGTTCGCCGCAGCTAGCGCATCCTCCGCTTGCTTGCGCGCGCTGATATCTCGAACGATCTTCGACGCGCCGATGATTCGCCCGGACGGATCCCATATCGGTGAGATCGAGAGCGATACGTCGAGCGGGCGTCCGTCCTTGGTGAGTCGGACCGTCTCGTAATGTTCGATGTACTCGCCCTGGCGGAGCCGCGAGAGGATCTCATCCTCTTCTGCCTGCCTCTCCTCGGGGATCAACACCCGAATGCTCCTGCCAACAATCTCGTCTTCGGTGTAGCCAAAGATCCTCGTGGCGCTCGCATTCCAGCTTCTTATCGTCCCAGTCAGCGACTTGCTCACGATGGCGTCGGAGGACGCTTCCACGACCGCCGCGAGATGGGCGATTCTTTCCGCCTCGAGCGGAGCCTCGCGCCCGATCGCGCCATCGGGACGCCGCCGAACGTGGCTGACCAGTGCGTCGCGGCCTGCTCCATCTCGGGCGCCGACGGACCGGTCAGCCGGCGGAGTCGGTTTCGACTCAGCCTCCGCACTCTCGATGTCCCCGTCGTGCGACCGGCCTTCTGCCACCTAGACCTCGGTTCGAGTCATGTGTTCGACATCCAGTCCGGTTCGCAAGCGCTGCCGGCTGTCGAGCGCGTCGTACCCACAAGCAGCTTCCCACAATCGGCCGACCCTCCGGCCAGGTTCCATCAGCCGTAACCTGTCGCGGCGCTGACGGCTGACGAGCACTCGTTACGGACATTCTCGGTCGGGATCGAGCGAGTGGACGCGGTCGGCGTTCGGACTGATGATGTCTGCTAGGAAGGCAGTCATCATCGTCGCGCTTCACGTGGCCACGGGCGCTGCCGCCGGCGCGGCGAGCAGGTCCCGACCTGCGGCGCTCCTTCTGGGGCCGATCCTCCACCTCGCGGGCGACCGCCTGCCGCACCAGGACTTCCGCTCGCGCCGCCTCGAGATCGCAAGCGGCGTGGGAGGGATCCTTGTCCTCGCCGCGCGGCGAGGCGCGCTCGATCCGGCGACGCTCGGAGCTGCGGCGAGCTCCGCCCCCGATCTCGAGCACGTCTTCCCGTTTCTGCGCCCGGGTGGCAGGAAGCTCTTTCATGACCGTCTCGGCTGGCACCGCGCGGGGCGGTTCTCGGCGTACGTGCAGCTGTGGCTGGCGGTGGGAATTATCGCCGCGCTCGTCGCCCCACGTCGTAAAGCGACATGAAGCGTGACACCCCGTCCTCAGGCGCCCTCGGGCGAGGAACTCGTCACGCGACTGTGTCAACGCAGAGGTAAGCGGGGAACGGCGCCGCAGTCCGTTCCCCGCCCCCACGCGCAGAGAGGCCCATCGCGCCGAAGCGCGTCCCCCGCCCTCCCCGAACGCAGGGCTCAAGATGATGCCGACTCCCTTCGCCCCGCGGGCTATACGCCCGGCCAGGGATTCCGCGCGGAGGGCTAGTCCGCGAGCAGGAGCACGAGGACCGGTAACAACGCGACGAGCACGTCCGTGAGGGCTCTCACGCGTCGATGCCATGGCTGTGCGGAGGGCCTGTTGTTGACACGAACGGGTCAACACGACGCTGGCTCGATGAGCCTCTCGCCGGCGATCAGGCACGCGCGGGCCCGCTAATCGCCGCAAGGGCATCGCCGGGTGCTCCGTGTGAAATGCCTGGCCCCGACGTTGTGCCGGGGCCAAGCAGCAGCACCTACGCGGCTACTGATTTTCCGGGTTGCTTCCGCGACCGCAGGTCGGGGAGCCCGGAACGCCGGAGCCCGCGGGGCCGGCGCCCGCCTCGCCAGGAGATCCCTGGTTGTGCGGATTCTGGGTGATCTGGTCGATCGGCCCCTGCGTCGGGATCATGTCGTTCAACCCGTTGTAGGAGCAGATGGATTGCGAGTGGGCTGGCGCGCCCGTCCGAATCGCCTGAACCTGCTCGAGCGTCCGTGGAACGTTAGGCGTGCCGGGAGGCCCCTTCACCTCTCCGGCTAGAGCAGGTACGGCACTCAGCGCCGCGACAATGACCGCGCACGCGGCGACCGCAAGGTTCCTACGCATGCTGCACCCTCCTGTCCCCCGCTTTCACCGACCAAGTCGGTCGGCGTCCGCCGAGCTTACGCCCGTGGAAGAGCCGCCGTCAACGCGACCACGGCGGAGAAGCCGTGAGCGGTCGGGACAGGTTGCTGCGCCGCTCACCTGGGGGACCCGAGAGCGCGGCCAGGTTCGCGGCGAGGCGTTGAGTAGTGCAGGGTGTGGCGATGAGGGGGGTCGCGGCGCGTGCGTTTTCTGGCTTGTTCGCGCTCAGCTGGCTGGTTCTACCCGGCTTCGGCGTGATCGACCTGTCGGTGACCTGGAATGCCGACTGGCCGCAGGTGCTCGAGGCGGGATGGGGATTGTTTGCCACCGTGATCGTGGCCGCCGCCTTCGTGCTGCTTGCCGTCCGGCCACGCGCCGCGATGGCAGGAACTGCGCAGCTGCTGGTCGCGACCCTTTGCCTCGCAGTGTCGGCCGTGGCCGCGAACGAGACGAGGCTCTTCGTGCTCGTTGCTCTCCTCGGGCTGCAGACGGCGATCGTGGGTGGGTTGGGTGAAGCCTGGCGAGAGCGGATCGAACCGTTGCATCCTCTGTCCCAGTTCTCCCGATCGCTGTTCCTGGTCGCGGTGGCAGCGGCTGTCCCGTGGCTCTCCTATGCGCTGCACATGTGGCAACTCAATCGGGAGAACCCGTCGGACGGCGACGTCAGCCTCGGCATCGACCACTACTCCGTGCAGGGCGCGCTCGCGCTCGCACTGGTCCTGCTGCCTATGTCGGCTGCTCTGCGAGCAGACCTCCGCCCGTTCCTCCCCGTGTGCATCAGCATCGCAGCCTCCTACCTCGGACTCGTATCGCTCGCCT
>Ga0157369_10004174_pt1 | contig 17118 bp, 8 predicted proteins | sample C25metaG_FD_113461 | JGI IMG/M metagenome (GOLD analysis project Ga0157369, IMG submission 113461) | Corn rhizosphere microbial communities from Kellogg Biological Station, Michigan, USA - C2-5 metaG | ecosystem: Host-associated > Plants > Roots > Rhizosphere > Soil | place: USA: Michigan... | reverse complement strand
CGGGTCGACCTCCACTGCCGGGTACCGGGCAGCGAGCTGGTCGGCATACTGCCAGTGCGTGGTGGCCCGGCGGTGATCAAGCAGGCCCGCCGCGGCCAGCGCGAAGGCGCCGGTGCACACCGAGACCATCCGGGCGCCGCGGGCGGCGGCCTGGCGCAGCGCCGAGCACACCCGTTCACCCGGGTCACCCAGCGGCAGGTATCCCGGCACTACCACGGTGTCCGCGGTGTCCAGCGCCTCCAGACCATGCTCAGCATGCACGGAGAACCCCGCGGTTGACCGCACCAGCCCGGGCGCGGGCGCACAGACAGTGAACTCGTACCGCCGCGGCAGGCCCGGATCGGCGAAGACCTGAGCCGGGATGGCCAGGTCGAAGGCTTCCACAGCGGGCAGGGCCAGAGCGACCACAGCATGCACAGGCAGAATCCTATGACCTATGAGCAATCCTGCCATCTGCTACGAGCGGTAGCAGGTACGCCGTGTTTGGCTCCCGGCCCGCCGGGCTGCGTCACGTTTCCTAGGCAGTAGAAGCTGCCCCGACCGGAACCGGCTCCCGGCGGGACGACAGTGCCCACTGCAGCTGGCTGCGCGAGGTGATACCCAACTTCGTGAACACCTTGCCCAGGTGGTACTGGACCGTGCGCGTGCTGATGAACAGCCGGGTCCCGATCTCAGGGTTGGACAGGCCGCCCCGGGCCAGCCGCGCGATCTGGGCCTCCTGTTCCGTCAGTGCATCGCCGGGGGAAGGTACCCGCAGCGGCCTCGCACGGCGCGCCCCGCTAGCGGCAGCCAGCATCCGGCCGGCCCGGTCGCCGAACGCGCCGATCCCCATCTCTTGCAACATGCCGTGCGCGGCCTGCAGGTGCTCGCGTGCCTCGCCGCGGCGGTCCTCGGAGTGCAGCCACTCACCGTAGAGCAGGTGCGCGCGGGCGAGTTCGGCGCCGGCTGGCGCCGATCCCAGGCAGGCGATCGCCTCACGGTACAGCCGCTCCGCGATGTCGCCCTCGCTGAGCAGTGCGCGGGAGCGCGCCGCGACGCCGAGTCCCCACGCGCTGCCTGACGGCTGCGTGAGCGCGGTGAGCCGCTGCCGCGCAATGGCGGCCCGCTCGGGCCGACCGCTGCGTACGGCCGCTTCGATCAGCTCCGCCAGCGCCAGGTTCGCGAAACCGAGGTCTTCCGGATGACTGACAGCGAGTTCTGCTGATGCCAGCGCATCCTCGTACTGGCCGAGGCCGTTGCGCAACACGCTGGCGGCATAGTGCGCGATGCTCACGCCGAACCCGCGGCCCCGCGTGTCCATGTCGCTGACGATCTCATCGATCAGCCAGAGGGCGTCCCGGCTGCGGCCCTGCCACGCGGCCAGCAACATCGCCCCGAAGTCGGGTACGCCGGCCGACGTCGCCTTCTTGACCGCGGTGAACTCGCGGACGAGCGAGGCAGCCGTGGTCAGCTCTCCGGCATGCAGGTGCATCGCGATCTCCTGGCCGAGCGCGAACGGCAGCAGGGAGAGCGCGCCGGCCGCCCGGGCCAGCTCAACCTGCCGGATGGACAGCTCGCGCCAGCTCTCATCGTCCCAGACGTCCATGGCGCCGCGGGTCGCCGCGAACAGCCACCGAAGCTGCTCGTCGCCAGGCACGTCGCCGTGGCGGAACACGCTGACCGCATGCTGCAGCGCGGGTGTCCCGGCCTGATACCCGTCGGCGATTAGCGTCGTCATGCCTTCGAGCAGGAGATCGGACGCGCCACGATCGCACGGCGGCGGCACGCCGCGCGCCGCCCGTGCGACCTGAAGCGGGTCCGCCGGGCCGGCCCGGTGACCGAGCAGCGCCGCGGTCAGCGCTTCCAGGTACGTCTCGCGGGCTAGCCGTGCGTCGAGCCGCTCGTAGCGGCCGGCCGCCTCGAGTAGCAATTCCAGGGATTCACCGCTCATCCCCCCGCGGAACGCCATCCGGCCGCGTATCAGGCTCAGCCGCGCGCGAGCCGGCTCGTCCCCCCGTCCGGCCCCCGCCATGACCAGCAACCTCGCGGCCGCGTCCGGTGCGCCGGCCTGATGCTTGGCCTCCGCCGCTGCCATGGCGCGGATACCCCGCCGGGGGAGGTCCGGGGTCAGCTGCGCCGCGCGTTCGAGGAAGGCAGCCGCGGCGGGCAGGCCACCGCGGGCCCGGGCACGGGTAGCCGACCGCTCAAGCTCGGCCGCGACGTCCTCATCCGGTTCGCGGGCCGCCGCGGCGCGATGCCAGGCGAGCCAGTCAGGGTCGGAGATGGTATCGGAGACGTCCGCCAGCGCGGCGTGCACCCGGCGGCGTTCCTCCGGTGACGCCGAATGGTAGGCCGCCAGGCGGGCCAGCGGATGACGGAACCTCACCCGCGCGCCGAACCGGACCAGTCCCGTCCGCGTGAGCGGATCCGCCGCCTCGGCGGGGATGCCCAGCCGCGCGGCGGCGCGCCAGACCATCAATTGGTCCCCGGATGGCTCGGCCGCCGCCACCTGGAGCAGCCGCCGGGACGGCCCCGGTAGCGCGTCAAGTTGCTGCCGGAAGTCTTCCTCGATCCGGTCAGCCAGCGGTGTCCCCCCCGGCAGCCAGAAGCCGCCCGCGAGCTGCTCCGGCGTCAGGCCCCGCGGCAGCTCGAGCAGGGCCAGCGGATTCCCGTGCGCCTCGGCGATGATCAGCTCCTTGACCCGCGAGTCCAGCGTTCCGACCAGCGCGGACTCCAGCAGTGCGCACGCGTCCGCTTCCCGCAGGCCCGTCACCGGCAGCTGCGGCAGCCCAGCCAGTTCCGCGCCCGGGACGCGGGCCGCGAACACCAGCGCGACCGAATCTGCCAGGCGCCGCGCGACGAAGCCCAGGATGCGCGCCGAGGCCCGGTCCAGCCACTGGTAGTCGTCGACGAGGCAGACGACAGGCTGCCGGCTGGCCGCTTCCGACAGCAGTCCCAGCACCGCGAGCCCGATCAGGAACCGATCGGGCGATCCGGTGCGGATGCCGAACGCCGTCAGAAGTGCGTCGCGCTGCGGCTCCGCCAGCGCCTCCAGGTGATTCAGCAAGGGCGCGCAAAGGTGGTGGAGCCCGGCGAAGGCTAGTTCCAGCTCCGGCTGCGAGCCCGGCACGCGCAGCACCCGGCAGCCGGACGCCTGCCTGCTCAGGTAATCGAGCAGCGCGGTCTTGCCCACCCCGGCCTCGCCGTGGACCACGAGAACCCGGCTTTGTCCCGACTGCATCTCCCTGACCAGCAGGTCGAGCGTGTGGCATTCCGTGCGGCGGCCGATCATGCCAGGTGCACCTCCTACCTGTCCGACGATCTCTTACGGGGGCAGCGGTGTCTTCCCCGCAGGCGGCCAGACGGCCTACCGGCTAGCGGTAAGAATCGACAGCGGGAACCAGGGCGGTTGATTCAGGCCATTCCGAGCAGACGGCGAATGGCCACAGCGGACAGCTCGGTCTTGGGCAGGAACCCGGCGACGGGGGCCTCCGCGATCAGGTCCGCGTAATCGCCCTCGGCGTGTGAGGAGATCATGATGAGCCGGCCCGCGTGCCCGCTGGCCGCCAGGTCCCTGGCCACGTCGAACCCGGATTCCCCACCCAAGCGGATGTCGACCAGGACGATGTCCGGGCGCAGCGCCGCCACACGCTGGACCGCCGCGATGCCGCTGTTGGCTATCCCGGCCACGATCACGCCACCTTGTTCCAGCGAGGGCCGGACGACATCGAGAAAGTTCTCATCGTCGTCGACGATCACGCACCTCAGTTGCACGCGGCCATCCTTCCAGCTAACCCTGCCGCGTGCATTGCAGGTAGCGGGGGGTTGCCGGGGGGTTAGCCCATTTCGGGCAGGTGCCGCGTCGCGGGTCAGGACGCGTCCAGGAAGGCCAGGACGGCCAGCACCCGGCGGTGATTCTCGGCGCTGTCCGGCAGCCGCAGCTTCATCAAGATGGCGCGCACGTGCTTCTCGACAGTCCCCTCGGTGACGAACAGCGCCTGCCCGATGCCCGCGTTCGATCGTCCCTCCGCCATCAGCGCGAGTACCTCCCGCTCCCGGCCGGTCAGCTCATCCAGCGGATTGTTCGGTCGCCGGGCCGCGACCAGTTCCTGAACCAGCGCCGGGTCCACCGCCGACCCGCCGCGGATCACTCGCTGCAGCGTCTGGACGAACTCCGTGACGTCGGTGACGCGGCTCTTCAGCAGGTACCCGGTGCGGTCGCCTTTCGCGAGCAGGTCCAGCGCGTGCTCGACTTCAACGTGTGCCGACAGCACCACGACGGCCGTCTGCGGGTAGTGCCGCCTGATGTGCTGGGCGGCCGCCAGGCCCTCGGTCGAAAACTCCGGCGGCATCCGGATGTCGACCACCGCCAGGTCGGGCCGTTCTTGGCGGACGAGTTCGATGAGCTCGGTGGCGTCACCGGCCTGGCCAGCCACCTCAAATCCCGAGCGGTCGAGCAGGCTCGCCAGGCCCTCACGCAGGAGGATGTCGTCGTCGGCCAGTACGACCCGGTCGCGGCTTGGGTTCACATGAGCATTATCGGCCCGACACCGGGTGGTTCATCCCTGGCGGGGGCCAGCTTGGACGGAACTGACGCCGACCGACGTGACCGGCAGTTCTGCGGTCAGGCTCGTTCCGCCGCCGTCCGGGCTGTCGAGCCGGAGCCGGCCGCCGAGCGCCTCGACGCGGTCCTTGAGCCCGACCAGGCCAGTGCCGCCGCCGACGAGCGCGCCCCCGGCGCCGTCGTCGGTGACCGCAACCGTCAGCAGATCGCCCGCCATCTCGACGCGGATGCTGACGGCCGACGCGCGCGCATGCTTGGCCGCGTTGGTTAGCGCCTCGGTAACCACGTAATACGCGCTGACCTCGACGTGCTCGGGCATCCGCTGCTCGGCAAGCACGTCCACCCGGACTGGAACCGGGGAGCGCCGGGCGAGCGCCCGGAGGGCGGGGCGCAGGCCGCCGCTGGCCAGGACGGCCGGATGGATGCCGCGCGCGATCTCTTGCACCTCGTCCAGCGCGTCGTTGGCGCTCGTCACAGCGTTGCCGAGCTTGGCCCGCAGCTCGCCAAGCCCCGGCGGAACCTCCGCTTGCGCGTCGCGCAGCCGTAGCGCCAGAGCGACCAGGCGCTGCTGGGCGCCGTCGTGCAGGTCGCGCTCGATCCGCTGGCGCACCTGGTCGGCGGCGGCGATGATCCGGGCGCGCGAGGCGGCCACTTCGGCCCGTGCCTCGGCGTTGGCGATCGCGGTCGACACCAGCTCAGCGAATCCGGACAGCCGCACCTCGGTATCCGACGGCAGGACCTCATCGCGCATGGACCCCACCAGCATGGCGCCCCATAGACGGCTCTCGGCGCTGACCGGCACGCCACACGCGGAATGGTAGCGCGACTCCGTGTTCGCGATCCGGCCGATCGGGCCCGTGCTATGGGCGCGGTCGGTCCGCGCCGCGCGGCGCGTGCGGTGCACGAGCGTGGTCACGTTATGTCCGCCGAGCGGCAGCCGGTTACCGACCGGAGTCGGCACGGTACCCCGCGCGGTCTGCCAGAGGCCCATGACCTCTCTCATGTCCGGCTCGTCGTACCGGATCAGGGCCGCGAAGTCGACCGCGAGCAGTTGCCCGGCCTCCGCGGCTACCGCAGCGAACACCGCTTCCGGTGGCTCGGCCCGGGCGACCAGGGTCGCCACCCGTCGCAATGCCGCCTGCTCGTCAGCGATCCGCCGGTACCCCGCGTACAGCTGGACATTGTCCAGGGAGACCGCGAGTTGCCCGGCGATGAGCCCGACAGCTTCCAGCCGCCCGGTAGTGAAAGCGCCGCGGATGAGACGGTTCTCCAGCAGGAGCACCGCGCGCAGCGCGCCGCGGCCGAGGACCGGCACTGCCAGCAGCGAGCAGCAGGTGACCCCGTCGAAGTACGGGTCGCGGGCGAACCGGTCGTCGCTGGTGGCGTCGCCCACCGCCAGCGGCTCCTGGGTCCGGCGCAGGTAGCGCAGGTCCGATACTGGTGCGCCTGCGGGCCCGGGAAGCACCCAGTCCTCCCGGGCCTCGTCCCACAGCACCAGGTGCACGCCGGTGGCGCCGGTCATCGCGCTCAGCACCTCCGCCACGCGGGCGTGCAGTCGTTCGACGCTCGTCTCGGAACTCAGGGCCCGTGACGCGGACAAGATGCCGAGCAGGTCGATGGTGCCCGCGGTGACCGTGCCGCGGCGCGGGCGGTCCGCAGCCGGACCAACCTCGCCGACGGTGGCATCGGCCGACGGGCTGAGACCCGGGTAGGCCCATTCCATCTGTTCGGCTTTTGCGGCGGCGCCCCAGGCAAGGTACTGCCCACGGGCCCGGGCGAGGAGTTCATAGCCGGTGTGCTCGAGGCCGTGAGCCAGGTAGAAGTGGCCCGCGCGTTCGGCGATCAGCGCCCCGTGCCACGGGCGCTGCCGCGTCTCGACCTCGCGGCGGGCGGAGTCGAACGCGAAAGCCGCGGTACGAAAGTCGCCCATCGTCCACGCCTGCTCGGCCTCCACGAGCCGCAGCAGGTGCAGGAAGTTGTCCGGCGCGTCCGCGGCGCGGGCGCCCAGCCATCGCAGCACATCGTCCAGTTCGGTCAGCAGGGCGGCGCGCTCGTCGCCATCGGCGGACCGGGCCTGCCCGGCCAGGCCAAGCCCGTACAGCGGGTGGGCCAGGGCGCTCATGGAAAATCCGGTGACGACGGGCAGCAGCCGCACCGCCACCGCGCCGTGTCGCGCCACCTCAGCCGGGTCGCCGAAGATGGCCGCGGCGATCGCCCGGCACAGGTGGACGTGTATCACCACCAGGGGGTTCCCCGCGTACCGGTCAGCGGGGATCACTTCGGCGGCCGCGGCTGAGCCCCCCCGGCGCAGCACGTCGGACAGCCACTGGTAGCTCTCCAGCCACTGCGAGGTCTGCCCGGTGCCGGTCCGCCGCGCGAAAGCCTGGGCCGCGTTCACCTGAGCCATGCAGGTGTCCAGGGTCGGCCCGCAGTCCAGCAGCCCCACGATGGTCTGGTGGTAGGTGTAGCCGGCGTTCGCCAGGTCACCACCCGCGAGCAATCCCTCACGGGCGCGCAGACTTTCCTCGATGCTGTTCTCCACCGGCTCGAACCACGAGTCCAGCAGCGACACGACCAGACGGGCGTGCGAGGTGTCTGGCTCATAGGCCCGGGACTCGCCCAGCGCGAGGATCCGCCGTGCCGCCCGGTACGCCGCCGCGTAGTCGCCTCGCTGGGTGATGGCATGGAAGGCGGCGTTGGCGGCCGACCCGACTAGGGTGTGGCCTGGTCCGTGTTCGGTCCAGATCCGCAGCGCCTCCAGGCCCACCCAGGAAAACATGGCCTGGTCGCCGACGAAGTAGACCGGTGAGAGCATCGCGTTGAGCAGGCTGCCCGCGGCCAGCAGTGCCGGATCGGTGAGGTCGGGGCGGGTCATGTCATCGCCGGGATCGGTGTGGTCCAGCCACTGGTACAGCCGGGCGAATTGCCTGTCGATAGCCGCGGGCATGCGCTCGGCGTCGGGAACATCGATGCCGCACTCGCGCAGCGACCTGGTCACCAGGTCGATGGCCTCGCTGAAACGATTCCGGTTCGTCAGGCCCTTCACCTGCAGCGCGGTCGCGGCCGGGCGGTCCAGCACGGTGGCGGCCAGTTCCTCCAGCGCACGGTAGTCCTCGTCCGCCTCCTCCAGCCGCCCCAGGCTGAACAGCGCGGCGTGATGCACGGTGTGCAACTCGATGAGGGCATCGGTGTCGGTCTGGTCGGCCAGCGTGAGCGCGGCCGTCAGCAGCGCGTGCACCAGCGGGAATTCGCCGATCTGCGTCACCTCGTCGGCGGCGCGTCGCAGCAGCCCGGCCACCGCGCGGCGCTCACCGGGGTCGGTGACCGCGTCCGCCACCGGCAGGTATTGCTCCGCCGCGACCGCGAAAAGGTCCGGCACCGTTGCGAGCCGCCGCGCCATGGCGAGATGCAGTTCGGCTCGCCGATCCGGCCTCAGCCCGCTCAGCACGCCCTCCCGGATCCGGTCGTGCCGGAACCGCACCGCGTCCTCGGCCCCGGGTTCCATCAGCAAAATGCCATCCCGGAGGGCCGGCTCCAGGACGTCCGGCACGCGGCCCGGTGCGGCAATCGCGATCTCGAGCACGCTCAGCTTGGCGCGTCCGCCCAGGCAGGCCATCGCCTCCACCGCCCGCCGGGACTGCTCTGGCATGGCTGTGACCCGGGAGACCGGCAACCCGCCGGCCTCCGCCCGGGTCAGGTGCGCCCGCACGGCCGCCGTTTCCCACCGCCACCCGTCCGGCGCGGCGGTCAGCACGCCGTCCCGGCGCAGTGCGTTGAGCAGCTCTACGGTCTCATACGGGTTGCCATGACAGTGCGGCTCGAGCACCTCGCCAAGCTCCGCCGCCGCGGCGGGGGTCACGTGCAGCATTTCGCCCAGCAGGGCGACGAGATCGGGCCGGTTGAGGTCGCGCAGCGGTATATGCGGCACGGCGGCCTCGCGCCATCGGGACAACATGGCGGCCAGCGGGTGGGACGGATCGACGTGGCCTTCCCGGTACGCTCCCACCAGCAACAGGCCCTCAGACCCCTCATTGCTCAGCACCATGTCCACGAAGCCGAGCGGTACGCCTCCGCCCCACTGCAGGTCGTCGATAAATACCACGAGCGGGCGTCTCGCTGACGCCACGGCACGCAGCGCCCCCGAGGCCACAAGCTGCGCGCGGACACCCGCGGTCAGCGGGTCACCGAGATCGCCCGGCCCCAGCAGCGTCGCGAACTCCGGCACCACCGTGGCGAGCAGACCCGCGTTCGCGCCTAGCGCCCGTAGCATCCGGACGCGGATCGGGGCTACCTCATCCTCGGGTTCGGCCAGCAGCAGCCTCCCGAACGAAGTGAAGGCCTGCTGGACCGCGTTGAATTCCTGATCCCTGCGGTACTCGTCGAACTTGCCCGCCACGAACCAGCCGCCACTGGCCGTCACTACCGGCCGCAGCTCGTCGACCAGCGCCGTCTTGCCCACCCCCGGCACGCCGCTGACCAGCACGCCGGCGCACCGTCCCGCTAGCGCGTCCGCGAAGGCATCCTTGAGCGCCGTCACCTGCTCGTCCCGGCCCACCAGCCGTGACGGCGGCAGCAGCCGGACCGGGAAATCACGCTCGCCGACCCGGAACTCGCCGTGCCCGGTACGGGCGTCGCGCAGCCGCTCCAGGTCATGGACCACGCCATCCGCCGACTGGTACCGGTTGTCCGGTTCCTTCTCCAGCAGATGCAGGACGATCTTCGACAACGGTTCCGGTATGTCCGGATTGACGTCGGCAGGCGGGGCCGGCAGCCGGGTCAGGTGATCGTGGATGAGGCGCAATGGGTCACCGACGCCGAACGGCGGCTCGCCCGTGCCAAGCTCATACAGGACCGCACCTAGCGCGTACAGGTCGGCACGCTGGTCCACCGCCCGGCCGGTCCGCCCGGTCTGCTCCGGCGCCAGGTACGCCAGCGTCCCGGGGATCTCGCTGTGATGCGTGAATTCCGGGCGGATTTCGGCGATCGAGGTGGCTAGGGCGAAGTCCACGAGCGTAGGCATGCGGTCCGCGGCAACCACGACGTTGGCCGGGGTGAGATCACGGTGAATCACCTCCCGGCGGTGCAACTCGGCCATGGCCCGGGCCAGCCCCCGCGCGAACCCGGCCAGGTCGCGCGCCGGCAGTGGTTTCGGCAGATCCGCCAGGGTGCCGTCGCCGGCGTCCGCCAGCACGATCGAGCCCTCGTGCGGTGGTTCGTCCGCTAGCTGCGCCACTCCCGCGGCACCGCGCAGTCGCTCCAGGATGGCGGTCTCATGCCGCAGCCGGGACCCGGCGCCCGGCCCGAGCGGTTCCTTCACGATCAGCGTGCGGTCCGCGCGTGACAGCCGGGAGACACGCGTGCGGGCGCTTTCGTGCACGACCGCGAACCGAACGGGCGGATCCACGCCGTCCGCCATGACGCACCTCCACGCGCCTGGCCCAGGCCCCAACTCCTTCCTGGTCTTCATCTTTGCGCTTTCGACCGGCGAATGCGACTCTTGCCTGGCGAATCGTCATCCGCACCCGGCCTGTCCCGGGTCAGGACGGTGGCGTATGCGTATCAAAGCCGAACGGCCAGCGCAGGCCGATGCCCACGTGCAAGATGATGCCGACGGCGGCATAGCTGAGCGCGGCGGTGGTGATCCACTCGTCCGGGGTGGCCCTGGTCCAGTGCACGCCATCGGCGTAGGAGGCTAGGGCGCGATGGAGCGCGAACGCCACCAGGACGGTGAGAGCGAGGGTCAGGATCCGGCCCGCGGCGGAGGACAGCCGCGCGGCCGGCCAGCCCTCGAACAGGATGCCCACAATCAAGGCGGCGCTGATGACGCACCCGCAGGCCGCCCCGATGGCGGTCGGCTGCCAGTGGGCGATCTCGCGGAGCACAAGGTAGGTCAGCGCGCCGAGGCCGATGACGAGGGCGTTGCCGGCCAGCAGCCGGCGCGGGCGGCGGGCGATGGTGCTGACGGGCCAGCCGCGCAGGGCGATGAACAGCAGCGTCTGCCACACGCCGACCGCGATGAGCGCTGCGCCGAAGTCCGGGGCGGGGATGGGGCCGCCAGGGTCTCGCAGGCCGACGGCGGCCCGGTCGGCGGCTGGCACGGCGTCAAGGTTGACGAGGCCGAAGTAGGCGCCGGTCCCGGCCGCCCAGGACAGCACGAGCGCGGCGAGGCCGGACCATCGCAGCTCGAGTCGGCTGAGCGGCCACCGCTCGCATACCAGCAACAACTGGAGCAGGACGGTGAACACGGCCCCGGCCAGGACCAGCGTCGCGGGAAACGTCACCGGGACGCCGGGCCCGGGAGTGGCCTCGAATACTCCGCGGACGTCGGACCGCTCGACGACCGCCTGGCCCGCGATAGTCAGCACGACCGCGGCCGCGGCGACCAGGACGGTGTCGATCAGGCCGGTCCATGGCGTGGTGAGCCGGGAGCCGGGCCAGTCGTTCCACCAGAACGCGACCACGGCCACGAGGGGCAGCGCGAACGCCGACATGGGGCCGAGGATCAGCAGCGAGGTCGCGGTGCTGCCGGTGCCTGTGGCCAGGGCGAGGAAGACGACCGTGGCGAGCAGCAGGCCGCCGAGACCCCGCCAGGGCTGCCCGGCGTCGGTCACGACGGTCCTGGTTGTGCTCCTGCGGCCGGGCCGGATGGCAGGTGCGGCAGCAGGTGCTCGGCGGCGATCGGCAGTTCGCGGGGCCGGTAGCCGGTGGCGTGGTATACCGCGTTGGCGATCGCGGCCGCGGAGCCGACCTGCCCGATCTCGCCGACGCCTTTGACGCCGAGCGGGCCGGTGACGGGGTCCTCGACCTCGATCAGCTCGACGTCGACGTCAGGGGCGTCGGCGTTGACGGGAACAAGGTAATCGCCCAGGCTGGTGCTGGCCCACCGGCCGCGCCTGGCGTCCATATGGTTCCCTTCGAGCAGGGCCTGGCTCATCCCCCAGAGCATGCCGCCCATGAGCTGGCTGCGGGCGGTCTTGGGGTTGAGGATCCGGCCGGGGGCGAAGGCGCCGGTCATGTGCCGGACGCGGATGATGCCGAGGTCGGCGTCGACCGCGACCCTGGCGAACTGGGCGCCGAAGGTCAGCAGCCCGAACGGGGTATCCAGCGGCGGGGGATCCCAGCTGCCGATCGCTTCGGCGTCGTTCATGAGGTGGCGCTGCATCAGGCTGGCATAGGTCTCGCCGACGCTGGCGTCATCGGCTTCACCGGCCAGCGTCATCCGGCCGTCGGCCACGGTGATCCGGGCGGGGTCGGCGCCGTGTAGCGGCGACTGGGGGTCGCTGACCGCCAGCGCGATGAGCTGATCACGCACGGCGGTAGCGGCGTTGTGCACGGCCGCGCTGACCATCATGGCGCCGTTCGAACCCACCGGCGAGCCGCTGGTCGGCAGGTCGGTGTCGCCGAATTCGAGCCGCACGTCGCGCAGGTCAATGCCGAGCCCGTCGGCGGCGACCTGGGTGAGCACGGTCACCATTCCCGTGCCGAACTCCTGGGCGGCGGTAGCCACGACGGCGGTGCCGTCGGCGTGCAGGTGCGCCCGGGCGCGCTGGGTGCGCATGAAGAACGCGACCGGGTATCCGGCGGTGGCCATTCCCGTGCCGACCAGCCAGTTCCCCTCACGCTGGGACCGCGGTTGCGGACTGCGCCCGGCCCAGCCGAAACGCGCGGCGCCCCGCTCGAGGCATTCGCGCAGCCCGGAGCTGGACCAGGGGTGGCCGGTATTGGGGTCGACATCGGTGATGTTGCGCAGTCGCAGCTCGACCGGGTCGATTCCGAGCTCGCTGGCCAGCTCGTCCATCGCGCACTCGAGCGTGAACACGCCGAGGGCCTCGCCCGGCCCGCGGGTGAACGTGGGCGTCATTGTGTTGCCGCGCACCAGGTGGTGGATGCCCTGATAGCTGGGACAGGCGTAGAGCTGGGAGGCGACGCCGAAGGCCGGCTCGGCCCAGTCATCGAACGGGGAGGTGACCGAGATCTTGTGATGCCGGATGGCGATGAGCCTGCCGTCGCTGGCCGCCCCGAGCTCGATGTGCTGCTCCTGTTCCTCACGATGCCCGCACGAGGTGAACATCTGGCCGCGCGGCAGGACCAGCCGGACCGGGCGGCGGACGTGCTGGGCCGCCAGGGCGGTGAGGGTGACGTGCGGCCAGACCATGGCCTTGGATCCGAAGGCACCGCCGACGAAGCGGGTCAGCACCCGGACCTTGGACGGGGACAGCCCGAGCAGCGCGGCCACGGTCAGCTGCACGGCCTTGATGCCCTGGCAGGAGTCATACAGTGTCAGCTGGTCGCCGTCCCAGGCCGCGGTCGTGGTCAGCGCCTCGAGCGCGTTGTGGTGATTGGCGGCGAACCGGAACGCCAGGTCGATGCGCAGATCCGCGGCTGTGAACCCGTCCTCGACGTTCCCGCGCTCGGTCCGCGCGGGCATCACGCCGCCGAAGATCTTCTCCGGTTCGTAGGCGTCCGCGCGGCCTTGGCCGATCGTGGTGACCGACGCGATTTCGGCGTAGCTGACCTGGACCATAGTCGCGGCGTGCTGGGCCTGCTCGAGGTGGTCGGCTATGACGATCGCGACCGGCTGGCCCGCGTAATGAATCACGTCGTCCTGCATGGGGAAGAACGTCTCGCCGGGTGCCGGGCCGCCCAGCAGCGAGGGGAGCAGCGGCACGTGGTTCACCTTCGGCATGTCGTGGTGAGTCAGGATCCCGGTCACGCCCGGCACGTGCTCGGCCGCGGCGGTATCGATCGCGATGATCCGGCCGCTCGCTATCCCGGCTCCGACGATCTGGGCGTAGGCCAGGTCCGGCAGCGCGATCTCGCCGGAGTAACGCGCGGCGCCGGTGACCTTGGCCGGGCCGTCCACCCGGCTGACCTCCTGGCCGATAGCCCCGCTCATGGCGCGTTCTCGTTCGTGAGCATGGTCAGGGACCGCATGATGGCCCGCTTCGCGAGCTCGACCTTGAACGCGTTCATCGGTCTCGGCGTGGCCATGGCCAGCTCCTGGCCTGCCGCGTCGGCGAAGCTGGCTGTGGTGGCCGGTCGGCCGAGCAGGCTGTGCTCGGCGCGGCGCGCGCGCCACGGCTTGGCGCCGACGCCGCCGAGCGCGAGGCGGACGCCGGTGATGGCACCGTCGGCGACATCCACCGCGGCCGCCACCGAGACCAAGGCGAACTCGTACGACTCGCGATCACGGAACTTCAGGTAGACGGACCTGCGGGCTATCGAAGCCGCGGGGACCTCGATCGCGGTGATCAGCTCCCCGTGCTCCAGCGGATGCTCGCGCTCCGGGGTGTCACCGGGAAGCAGGAAGAAGTCGTCGATTCCGATGGCGCGTTCGCCGCCGGGTCCGCGGGTGTGCACCACCGCGTCCAGCGCGGTCAGCGCGACCGCGACGTCGGACGGATGGACGGCAATGCAGGTGCCGCTGGTGCCGAGGATGGCGTGCCCGCGATGGAACCCGTCCATGGCGGCGCAGCCACTGCCGGGCTCGCGCTTGTTGCACGGCGACGTGGCATCGCGGAAGTAGCTGCACCGCACCCGCTGGCACAGGTTGCCGCCCATCGAGGCCATGTTCCGCAGCTGCGCCGACGCGCCCAGCAGCAGCGCCTGCGAGATCACCGGGAATCGCGCCACCACCCCGGGTACCCGGGCGACGTCGCTCATCCGCGCCAGCGCACCGATCCGCAGCCCGCCGCCCGGCAGGTCCTCCACCCCGGTCAGGGGCAGGTCGTTGATGTCGACCAGCAACCCCGGCCGCAGCACGCCCTGGCGTACCAGGTCCACCTCGGTGGTCCCGCCCGCCAGGAACGCGCTGTCTGGCCGCTCTGCCACCATGGCGATCGCGGTATCGGCGTCGGCCGCCCGCACATAGCTGAGGGGCCGCATCACCGCTCAGCTCCGGCCGAGTCACGGACGTCGCGGATCGCGGCGCGGATATTCGGGTACGCCGCGCACCGGCAGATATTGCCGCTCATCCACTCGGCGATCTCGGCGTCGTCGCCGGCGTGACCTTCCGCCAGCAGCGCCACCGCGGACATGATCTGGCCGGGAGTGCAATAACCGCACTGGAACGCGTCACGGTCAATGAACGCCGCCTGCATGCGGTGCAGTTCGCCGCCCGGGGCCAGCCCCTCGATCGTGGTGACCTCATGGCCCTCGCAGGTGACCGCGAGCGTCAGGCAGGCCAGCACCCGCCGGCCGTCCACCCACACCGTGCACGCCCCGCACGTGCCCTGGTCACAGCCCTTTTTGGACCCGGTCAGCCCGAGATGCTCTCGCAGCGCGTCCAGCAGGCTCACCCGGGGCTCGACCGGCAGCTCGCGGACCTGGTCGTTGACGGTGAGCACGACTGTCCCCGCCCCCGGTCCGCGTACCGTCGGCGGCGACGCAAGCTCCGTATTCATCGCAACCTCCCGAAGTGACCTGCTTTCGTGATCGGTTAAACGGTGCGGCAAGCGGGGTCGTCGTCGTATCCGCCAGTGGCTAGTCACTATGGCCAGTGCGCTGGTCAGGGAGTAGCGTCAGCGCTGTGCAGGTGCCCGCTGATGTGCCGGGGCGGGGACAGTGACGGAGCTGACCGACCGCCACGCCGAACGCGACATGCTCGACGGGCTGCTGGCGGCGGTGCGTGCAGGTGAAAGCCGTAGTCTCGTGGTGCGCGGCAAGCCCGGGGTGGGCAAGACCGCGCTCTTGGAGTACCTCGTCGAGCAGGCGTCCGGCTGCCGGGTGGCGCGCGCGGTGGGTATCCAGTCGGAGATGGAGCTGGCGTTCGCGGTGCTGCACCAGCTGTGCGCGCCGATGCTGGACCGCCTGGAGTATCTCCCGGCGCCGCAACGCGACGCGTTGCGGATCGCGTTCGGCCTCAGTGCCGGGCCGCCACCGGACCCGTTTCTGATCGGCCTGGCCGCCTTGGGCCTGCTGTCCGAGCTGGCCGGGGAACGGCCGCTGGTGTGCATCGTCGATGACGAGCAGTGGCTCGACAGCGCCTCGGCGCAGGTCCTCGCGTTCCTCGCACGGCGGCTAGGGGCCGAGTCGGTCGGCTTGGTGTTCGGGGCCCGTGTCCCGACCGGTGACCTAGCGGGACTGCCGGAACTTGTGGTCGAGGGGCTGCGTGAGGATGATGCGCGGGCGTTGCTGGACTCGGCGCTGACCGGGCCGCTGGATGCGCGGGTCCGTGATCAGATCATCGCCGAGGCGCATGGCAACCCGCTGGCCCTGCTGGAGCTGCCGCGAGGCTGGACGGCGGCGGAGATGGCCGGCGGGTTCGGGCTGCCCGGCCCGATGCCGGTCTCGGACAGCATCTCGGGCACCATCGAGGAGAACTTCAGGCGGCGGATCGACGCTCTTCCGGCCGGGACCCGGCGGCTGCTGCTGCTCGCAGCGGCCGATCCGACCGGCGACCCGACTCTGGTGTGGCGAGCGGCCGGTCAGCTCCGCGTCGGCGCCGAAACGGCGGCGCCCGCGGTCGAGGGCGGCCTGGCCGAGTTCGACGTCCGGGTGCAGTTTCGTCATCCCATGGTGCGTTCGGTGGCCTACCAGTCAGCGTCCGCCCAGGATCGGCAGGCCGCACACCGGGCGCTGGCAGAGGTCACCGATCCGGAGCTGGATCCTGATCGCCGCGCCTGGCACCGAGCCCAGGCCGCCCCGGAGCCGGATGAAGACGTTGCCGGGGCGCTGGAGCGCTCGGCTGGCCGCGCGCAGGCGCGCGGCGGGCTGGCCGCGGCGGCCGCGTTCCTCGAACGCGGAGTGATGCTGACCCCCGACCTGTCACGGCGGGCCGGACGGGCGCTGGCCGCCGCGAACACGAAATTTCAGGCGGGCGCGTTCGACTCGGCGCAGGATCTGCTGGCCGTGGCCGAGGCCGGACCGCTCAGCGAGTTTGAGCAAGCCCGCGTCGATCTGCTGCGGGCACAGCTCGCATTCGTCACGAGCCGGGGCGGCGATGCCCCGCTCCTGCTGGTGCAGGCGGCCAGGCGCCTCGAGCCGATCGACATCGGTCTCGCCCGGGCGACCTACCTCGACGCGCTGACCGCCTCTACGCTCGCCGGCCGCCTGGCCCGGCCCGGCGGCCATACGCTGGAGGTGGCCCGCGCCGCTAGCGCGGCGCCGAGGCCCCTGGCCGAGCCGCGCGTCCCCGATCTTCTTCTGGACGGCCTGGCCGCGAACTTCAACGAGGGGTACGCGGCAGGAGTGCCCTTCCTGCGGCAGGCGCTGGCCGCTTTCGGCCGCGGCATGTCGGCGGACGAGGAACTGCGCTGGCTATGGCTGACAACCTTGGCGGCTTTGCATCTGTGGGATGACGAGCGCTGGGATACGCTCTCCGCCCGGTATGTCGAGCTCGCTCGCAAGGCCGGCGCGCTGAGCGAGCTTCCGCTCGCCCTCAGCACACGCTCGATGATGTTGCTATTCGTCGGCGACCTGGCCACCGCCACGGCACTGACCGATGAGGGACGGGCGGTGATTGATGCGACAGGTAGCCAGTTCGCGCCTTACGCCGCCATGGGCCTCGCCGCGTTGCAGGGCAGGCAGGCCGAGGTGTCGGCCCTGATCGAGGCCACTGCCAACGATGTGGCCTT
>Ga0157369_10004173_pt1 | contig 17119 bp, 9 predicted proteins | sample C25metaG_FD_113461 | JGI IMG/M metagenome (GOLD analysis project Ga0157369, IMG submission 113461) | Corn rhizosphere microbial communities from Kellogg Biological Station, Michigan, USA - C2-5 metaG | ecosystem: Host-associated > Plants > Roots > Rhizosphere > Soil | place: USA: Michigan... | reverse complement strand
GGCAACTATCGCTTCGAAGTTGCCGCGGTGAATGCCGCCGGCAGCACGGTGTCACCGCTTGCTTCGTTCTCGTTCACCATCGTTCCACTGTGGTGGCAGAACGTGTACCTTAAGCGCGGATAGGGAGTGCTTGTTCTGGTGCTTTTTGTCTGGGCGTGGCGGCGCCGTGTTGGCCAATTGATGCGGCAGAAAGGTCAGCTCGAAACAGCCGTGAAAGAACGCACGCAGGATCTGGAGAAGGAGAAAGTCGAACTGGTTCGGACGCGCGAACAGATGCGGCATTTCGCCGAACACGATGGTTTGACGGGAGTCTGGAATCACCGCATCATCGTTGAACGCTTGAGCAATGAAGTTGACCGTTCGATGCGGGACGGTACACCGCTGGCTGTAATCCTCGCCGATCTTGATTACTTCAAACACATCAACGACGCAATGGGTCATGTAGCGGGCGATATGACGTTGCGCGAAACGGGAGCGATCTTCCAGCACGCAGTACGGAGCTATGACTGGGTGGGACGCTATGGTGGTGAGGAATTTCTTCTGATCCTGCCGGGTTCAGACCTGGAAGCTGCGCGCGCCCGCGCGGACCATCTGCGCACAACGCTGGAGAATACGACGCTACGGGAGGGCGACAAGACCTTCTCAGTAACTGCGAGCTTCGGGGTGGCGGCGGGATTCCCGACGAACTACGAAGAAATGATCCAGATTGCGGATGCCGCGCTCTATCGCGCAAAAAACAACGGCCGCAATTGCGTGGTGGCTACGGAGATCAAACCGAACGTCATCTCGATTTCCCAAGCCGCGGGATAATCTTTTTTCAAGGAAGAGGCAGGTGAATGATGGCCCGTGCGCCGGGTGCATCTTCGCGGTTGACCAGTCGAATTTCGCCGCCGTGCGCACGCGCGATCTGCTGAGCGAGAGCAAGACCAACTCCGCTTCCCTTCGGCTTGGTAGTGTAGAAGGGCACGAACAGGTTTTCAGTGTTCGCAATGCCCATGCCGCTGTCTTCGATTCCGACCACAAGGTTGGAATCCGCAACACGCCAGCCGATGCGCACGGGCTTGGCGCCGTTAGACAGAGAGGCATCGACGGCATTGGTAAGCAGATTGATAAACATCTGCTCGAGTTGATCCGGGTCCGCGTTCAGCATGACGGCTGGACCGAGGTCCATTTGAACCGGTACGCGCTGCTCGAGCAGTGCGACCCTCTCGAGAAGTTGCCCTGCCTGAACCTCCTTTAGATGAGGGGGAGGCAATTGCGCGAGGAGCCGATATGACTGGACGAAACGATGTAGCGCATCGGCACGGCTTTCGACGACGCTGAGGCCCCTGCGGAAATCGCGCACCGTGGTTTCGTCGGTGGAGAGGGTTTCGGCCCGGGCCAGAAGGCTGCCTGCTATGGATTTGATGGGGGCAAGCGAGTTCGACAGCTCGTGACCCAGTACGCGGATCAGGCGCTTCCAGGCGATCTGCTCTTCTTCCTGTAAAGGCTGACTGACGTCAGCGAGCAACAGGAGCGTGTGCGGAATTCCCTCCTGACGGAAGACGGCTTTGCGCAGCAGCCATCGCGAAGGCTTGGTTCCAAAGGAATGGATGGACTGATCGGCGGATGCAAGCAGGCCGTCCAGGCCTAGTTCGCGGGCATTGTGGCCGAATAAGCGGGCGAGCGGCCGGCCCAGAAGCTGTGCTCCGGCGTTATTGACGAGCTGCAGCATGTTCTCGCGATCGAACGCGAAAATCGGAGCGTGCATGACTTCGAGAATGCGAGCAAGAAGCGCCGTTGCTTCAAGTGACCGGACTCGCTGTTTCTGCAACAGGTCTGCGAGCGCGTTGATTTCTCCAGCGAGTTCCCCGTATGCGTCCGGCGTGCCTGCACCGCGAGCGCGAAAGGAGTAATCGCCCTCACGGAGAGAAGAGACGACGTTGGACAGCGTCTGCAGAGGACGCATCATGCCTTCTACCAGCGATGCGGCGATCAACAAAAGGTAAATGAGCAGACAAAAGAGAAGCAGCAGGGCGGGAGCAGTGGTGACATGCTGCTGCCAGAGCAGGATTCCGGCGAAGAGGAATGTGGGAAGCGCAAGCAAAAAGCAGAACAACCATGCCCGGCGCAGGGCAGAGGGATGCCGTTTCCGCACGTGCCTTTCATAAGCCATATTTTTCGATACGACGATACAACGCGGCGCGGCTCAGGCCAAGAGCTTCAGAGGCCTGAGATATGTTACCGTCGCATCGGCGGAGGACTTTGCGGATGAGCAAAGCCTCGACTTCGTCGATGCTCATATTTTCGAAATTCGTCGCAGAGGACTTGGCGGTGGCGATAGCCAGATTGGCGGGCTCAATCTCTTCGCCCCGACAGAGGAGCACAGCGCGCTCCACCGTGTGCTCGAGTTCGCGCACGTTACCGGGCCAGGGATATTGCATCATCTGCTGCATGGCAGCCGGCGAGAACCCGGTGACCTGCTTGCGATATCGCGACCGATTCCGGTTAAGGAAGTGCATGGCAAGGAGCGGGATGTCTTCGCGACGCTCGCGCAGAGCGGGTAAGTGAATCTCGACTGTATTGATACGGAAGAGCAGGTCTTCGCGGAAATTGCCGGCCTTCGATTCTTCGGGGAGATTGGCGTTAGTTGCCGAAAGCACTCTCACGTCGACGCGGCGGGTCTGCGAGGAACCGACGCGTTCCAGCTCGCCGGTTTCGAGCACACGAAGAAGCTTAGCCTGCTGGCGCAGTGGGACGTTGGCGATTTCGTCGAGGAAGAGGGTCCCCCCGTTGGCAAGTTCGAAGCGGCCTACGCGATCGGCACGAGCGTCAGTAAATGCGCCCTTCACGTGGCCGAAGATCTCACTCTCGAAGGTGCCCTCGGGAAGACCACCTGCATTTACGGCAACGAGAGGCATGCGCGAGCGTGGCGAAGCGGCGTGGAGGAGTTTGGATACGATCTCCTTGCCTGTGCCGTGTTCGCCGGTGATGAGCACATTGGCATCGGAGGGGCCAATCTGGCTGATCAATTCGAGCACCGGCTGCATTGACGGCGCGCCGGCAACGAAATCCGGCATGCCCTCCGCGCGCAGAAGGCGATTCTCGAGCTCGAGCTGGCGCGCGCGCTTGAGCGCCTGGTGCAACTCTGCGTGCACGCGGATGAGGGAGATGAGGCGCTCGTTTTCCCATGGCTTCTGAATGAAATCGCGAGCGCCGCGTTTAATGCTTTCGACAGCGAGATCGATGTTTCCCCATGCCGTCATCACGATGACGGGAAGGCGCGGATCGATCTCCTGTAGACGCGCGAGCAGGTCGAGACCTTCCTTGCCCGAAGTGGTATCGCGCGTGTAATTGAGATCGATCAGCAGGACGTCGTAGTCGCTCTGGCCAAGGGCCTCAAGCAGCAATTGCGGCGACCGGACACATTCCACGTGAATGCCTTGCGGCTCGAGCAACAGTTCGACAGCTTCGAGGATGTGCGGTTGATCGTCGGCAACTAAAACCCGAATTCGTTCTTTCTTCCTGGGGTCTGCCATTTAGTGATTGTCCGCCTCCACGACGCCGGACCTTGCATCGTCGATTGAGATTTGATAAGACTCGAGAACCGAGCCGGTTGCCTGCTTCAACGAGATGCGAGCCTTTTCGTAAGCCGTCTCTGCGGTCACGAGTGCAGATTCGGCCACGGAAAGATCGTGTTCCGAGGAAAGCGTCTGCTGGTTCGATCCCGCCCCGAGTTTCTGCTCCTTCTGCATGATATCGAGCGTACGCTGGGCGAGGTCGCGCGCCTGCTTTGCAGCTGCAACCCGGCTCGCGCCCTGTTCCACCGAATAACGGGCGTTGCGCACTTCAATGACGATGTTCTTCTTCAATTCCTCAGCGTACACCTGCGATTGCCGGTACTCGAGTTCGGTTCGGTACTGGTCGGCCTTTGCCTGGCGATTACGCAGTGCCATCTGAAGCTGGAATCCGACCTGGTATTCCGGTGATGAGTTGTTCAGCGCATTCGTGATGGTGCCGCCCCAGTCTCCCGGCGCTGTGCCTCCCCCAAATGCCGGATTAGGCGTACCACCGTAGCCTTGTCCAGAGTAGAAGCCGTAAAGACTAAGGTGCGGCAGAAGAGCGTTTCGGGCAGTTTTGCGCGTCAGTTCACGGTTGCTCAGGTCGAGAGCGTTTTGCTGGAGTTCCCACCTGTTCTTGAGAGCATCTGAAATCGCCTGTTGGATTGGCTGTGTTTCGGCCCCAATCTGTGCGGCGAGATGATCAGTCGGCACCACCGGCATCTCCTGAAGGATAGGATCATCAAACGAGCGCGTGATGGCGTTCTTCATGTAGAGCTCCTGGAGCTCGAGGTTGGTGCGTGCAACTGTGAGGTCCTGCTGACGCGTTGCCAGTTCACTTTCAGCCTTAAGCACATCCATCTCGGGAATCGCCTGGAGCGCAAGCTGTTTCCGGGAAGTGTCGAGCGTCTCTGTTGCGAAAGCGACTGAGCGTTCACCCACTTGCTCTGTATCGTATGCATTCACCAGATCCCAATAGATATTGCAGATTTGAGTGACTGTCGCGCTGATTTGAGCCTTAAATGCGATATCGGAGATCTTCTGATTGGTCCTTGCGATCTTTAAGTAACGCAGGTTTGGCCCGAAGCCAAAACCCGCGAGCAACTGTTGGCTCACAATGAACTGTACGTTCGAATAGAGTTGCGGATTCAGCGTGTTGTTCGCGCTGTTCGATGTTTGACGGTTGTTATCGAAGTCACCCTCGACGTAGGTGCCTGTTGGAAAGAACTGTTGGTAGCTGATGTTTGCAAGGTTTTCGTTCAGGCGAAACACGGGAACGCCATAAAACACTTGGTTGGTGAGCTGCTGCGAGGTGTGGTCGTTGTAGACCTTCGCCTGAATGAACGGATCATAGCTGGAGACAACGGTTCCAGTGCCGAATGTGGATTGCACCAGGCCGCCTGCTCCTGCGCCCGCGCCGCCTGCTCCGGTGCTGGTACCTCCCGCGCCACTGCCTGTTCCCCCGCCTGAGGCAGCACCACCGGGCGTGTTGGAGACAACGCCATTGTTTACGCCGAAAACGACACCTCCCGCCTTTGTTCGAAGGATGTCCATCTGCGCGATCGGCAGGTTGTAGCGCGCGATCACGAGATCGAGATTGTTTTCGAGAGCGAGATCAATCGCATTCCGGAGAGACAAGTAGAGCTTGCCATCTCGAATGAGCGAATTGAGCCGAGGAGAGTTGGCAAGGCTTGGCGGTTGGACTGTCTTACCACGGTAGGCGTCGAAGGGGTTCCACGATTTGCGCAACATGGCATTGAATGGCACTTGCGGCCCGGTCTGCAAGGTACCAGTGGCCAGGAGTGGAACAGCTTGCTGCTGAGGAGTCGTCTCCTGCCCCGCGGGCGCGCTTGGACTTTGTTCAGGCTGCGGCACTGGAACAGGCGCTTGCTGTTCCTGAGCCGGCGGCTGCTGGACCGGTGCGGACGGCTCCTGCGCGATGGCCATGTTGAGATTGAGCAGCACGATAGCTGCTCCTGTAATGAATCGCGTGCGAATGGGTGTTGCCGGGGTCTCAATCAATGCTTTCACCTGTGGAATCTTCACTGGGCGCCGACCTCCGATGGCAGGGGCTGCGGAGCTTCGTCGCGCGTCATCCAGCCGTCGCGCAGTTCGATTATGCGTTTGGAGTAGCGGGCGTTTTCTTCAGAATGCGTAACCTGCACGATGGTGGTGCCGGCTTTGTTGAGTTCGACAAAGAGGTCCATGATTTCGCGTGCCTGGGTGGAATGCAGGTTGCCGGTCGGCTCGTCGGCCAAAAGGAGTGACGGCGCGTGGACAACGGCTCGCGCGATCCCGACGAGCTGCTGCTGTCCGCCGGAGAGCTGGTTGGGAAAAAGATCCTTCTTTGCGACGATCTGGAAACGATCGAGGATATCGGCAACCATGCCGCCGCGATCCTTCGAGGGCAGGTTTTTATATGAGAGCGGCAGATCGATGTTTTCCGCGACGGTAAGATCGTCGAGCAGATGATAGCTCTGGAAGACCATGCCGATGCGCTGCCGGGCAAGGTCGGCGCGCTGCTTGCGGTTAAGCGAATGCACGGGTGTGGAGCCGAACCAATATTCGCCGGTCCAACTATCGTCGAGCAGCGCGAGCACGTTGAGCAGCGATGACTTCCCTGCTCCCGACGGACCCATGATGGTGACGAACTCACCCTCTTTTATGGTCAGGTTAATGCGGCGCAGCACCCAGGTTTCGGTGTGACCCGTTTTGTAGCTACGTTCAACGTTTTTCAGGTCGATCATGATGTTGTTTACTCCGATCTCAAGCACGACGATGTGGTTATTCTGTTCTCAAAGCTTGCATTGGTTCGACGGCGGCGGCCCGGCGAGCTGGCAAGGCGGCCGCGATGGAAAGCATCAGAATCGTAAGAACGACCGCCGCAAATAGCGTAAGCGGATCAAATGTGGTGACGCCGAATAATTGCGACTGGAAGAGCCGAGCCAAACCCACAACTGCAGGGAGAGCCAAGGCGGCGGCAATGCCGGCGATGAGCGCCATTTCGCGTACGACGAGCAGCACGATGACGGATCGTGGCGAGCCCAAAGCGAGACGGACGCCGATCTCGCGTGTGCGCTGTTCAGTGGAGTAGGCAAGCACGCCATACAAGCCGACAGCGGCGAGAACCAGCGCCAGAGAGGCGAATCCGACGGCGAGGAATGCGAGCGCCCGCTCGTCGGACGTGCTGTGGTCGATCTGAGCTTCCATCGTGCGGAGATCGTCGACGACCAGTGTGGAATCGAGTTGGCGCATGGTCTGGCGGATTGTGGGCTCGATCAGCTCTGGCGGGCGCGCGGTGCGGAGATACAACATGAGGCCGGTCGGATGCTTCTGTTGCAGATATGGCTTGTAGACCGCCGGACCCAGCTTGGTGCGCAGATCAGTATGCTTGATGTCTCCCACAACACCGACGATTGTGATGTTGTAGGAAACATTGCCGGAGCCTTCGGCGAGTTGGCGGCCCAATGCGTTCTGGGGAGTACCGAAGAAGCGCTTGGCGAAGGCGAGGTTCACGACCGCAACGTTTGGCTGGCCTTTGGTGTCGGCCGTCGTGAATTCGCGACCTGCGAGGATCGGCTGGCCGATGGTGGCGAAGTAGCCGGACGTGATGCGCGGCTCCTCGAAGCTCATGTGCTCCTCTTCTGCAGGCTTGTATCCCTGGATCGAGTAGTTGGAATTTTCGGTGTCCCCGACGAGTTCGGGGTCGTTGTTGCCCGCAACAGAGACAACACCGGGGATGTGGCTCAGCGCAGCGATGGCACTGTTGACGATTTCGAGTGAGCGATCTTCGCTGTAGCCGGAGTCGCTGGGGCTGAGCTGGAACTGGATGAGGTTGTCTGTGCGGAAGCCCACCTCCTGATGACGAAGATTGTTGAGGGTTCTGACAAAGAGACCGGCGCCGCCGAGGAGCAGGATACTCAGCGCGATCTGTGCGCCCACGGCAAGCTTCCGGAAACGCTGAGAATCTTTCGATAGAGTTCCCGTATTCTGCCGTAGCGAGTTGGCGAGATCGGGGCGAAGGAAGTGGAAGACCGGGGCGACGCTGAAGAAGAGCGTAGCCAAAACTGAGATGCCCAGAGTGAAGAGCAGGACACGCGTATCGACGGAGGCAGAGTAAGGTTCTGCGCCGGGATCGGCGTTAGTGATGATGCGAACGAGCGTGCGAGCGACAACAGGCGCGAGAAGAAGTCCTGCAACGGAGCCTAGGAGGCCAAGCAAGCCGCCCTCAATCATCAATTGCGAAATGATCCGGCCGCGGCGTGCACCAAGAGCGTAGCGCATGGACATTTCGCGTGCGCGGTTCGCGGCGCGGAGCAGCAGCAGCGTCGCCACGTTAACCGCACAAAGCAATATCAACAGCCCGGCCATGCTCATCAGGATCGCGAGAGGCTTCTGGAGGTTCAGACGATCAGGATTGAAGCCACGCGAGTCATCGATTACCTTCAGCCGCGAGGTATCGAGGAAGTTATGCTTGAAGCGCTCCGAGGGGTTCTTGAAGAGTGTCAGTTCATATGCACGGAGAGAATGCCAAACCGGTGCCAGGCTGGCTTCGGCAGTCTGGCGTGTGATCCCGGGCTTGAGTCGAGCCACCAGCGTAAGGAAGCTGGATTTGTGATTGTTCAAGTCGTCAAGCTGTTCGCGCCAGGGAATGGCGACAGCCACCATGCTGACCGGAATGAAGACGTTCGGCTTGTAGCCGCCGATTGCGGAATCAAAGTTTGCGGGTGCAACGCCGAGGATCGTGAATGTGTGCCCATTGAGGAGAATCGTCTGACCGATAACATCACGAGCTGAACCCAGATGCGTGCGCCAGAAGTTATAGCTCAGGACCGTGACCGGATTGGCGTTCTTCTGCGTGTCATCCTGTTGCGTGAAGAGGCGGCCGAGTGCGGGCTGCAGACCAAGAACCTGGAAGTAATTGCCGCTGACGATTTCGGCGTCGTCGTTTTCCGCCTGATTGTGCCAGGAGATGCCGACCTGGGCTTTGTCGGCGGCGAGCACGCCATCGAAGACCTGGTTATGGTCACGAAGTTCCTTGTAGGCAGGATAGGAAAAGTAGTTGTCGCTGTCTCCGCCGAAGCTGCTCATGGATCCGGAGAAGCCACCGGACCACTCGAAGCGCACAAGATTCTGCGGCTGCTGCACAGGGAGCATTCGAAGCAGTACCTGATCGAAGAGAGTGAACACGGCCGCATTTGCGCCAATGCCGAGAGCAAGCGTGAGGATCACAGTGAGCGTGAACCCTGGCGACTTTCTGAGTTGGCGGAGCGCATATCGAACGTCCTGCATCAGCGAATTCATTTTGACCTCTCCTTATTCAGTGCGCAGCGCCCGTATGGGGTCGATGGAAGCAGCTCGACGCGCGGGGAGCCACGTCGCGAGAGCGATAGCAAATGAGAGCACCACAACGGCAATACCAATCGACAGCGGGTCAAGAGGACGTACACCGAAGAGCACAGATGATTCAAAGCGTATGGCAGCAAGCGCCAGGACCGCACCGAGCGCCAGGCCGACTCCCGCCATCTTCGCGGTGTCGCCCAGGATCAGTAATGCTGTTTTTTCGCGCGACGCGCCGAGGGCCATGCGGATTCCGATTTCGCGACGACGCTGGCTGACCCGGAATGCGAGGAACCCGTAGAGGCCTACGATGGTGAGTGCGAGACCGACGAGACCGAGAGCGGTGACGAGTTCGGCCATCATCTGGTAGTTGCCCGCAGAGAATCGAATAAGTTCCGGCAGTGAAGTAACCATCATAGGATCGAGCAGCGGATTTTCGTGAATGAGGACCTGTCGAGTCGATTGTGCGAGACTCATGGCGTCCTGTTTTGTAGAGAGCGCGAATGTGATCTCACCCATTTGGGAGAGATGAAAAGGCATATAGATGTACGGCTCGGAGATTTCGCCGATCTGGTTGATTGGCGCATCCTCCGTGACGCCAATGATGTGTGCATCGAGACCAGGCTTCGGGCCAGTGTTGAACCCAACAAATTTCACCACCTGGCCGATGGGGTCACCGCCGGGCCAGAACCTTTCCGCCATGGAACGACTGATCAGAATTACCGGGGGTCCGTCCTGGTCGTCGGAGGCTGTAAAGCCGCGCCCGCGCAGAATGTGCGTCCCGATAACGTTCAGGAATCCGGAACTGACAGCGTTGTACTTGATTTCGATGGGATCGTGTATCTCAGGATGGCTCGGCAGCAGTGTCTTCACTGCTATTCCACCTTCAGAGAGACTGAGGGGCGCGCGGATTGCGTATGCTACGTCCTCGACGCCGGGCATAGACTTCATCCGCTGGATAACATCCTCGCGCATGGGTGCGTCTGGCTCCTGCGTCCATGCGAGCAAAACCTGGTTACGCGTGAGGCCGATGGGCTGTGTGCGCGTGTTGATGAAGCTGCGCACCAGGGCGCCGGTGGAGATCAGCAGGGCGAAGGAGATCGCAATCTGCAGCCAGACGGCTGCGCGTCTCATGATCGGAGCCTTACCTTCCGTACGGCTAGCAGAAGCGGACTGGAGCACGGGCAACAATTCAGCTGTTGCTACCTGGTTTAACGGCACGAGCGCGAGGAGCAGCATGGTAATGAAAGCGAGAGCTGTCGCGAAAACGAATACTCTCCAATCGAGCTGAAAGTTCACTTGGCCCGAACCGATGACGACCAGCATAGCGGGCTCGCTCACGAGAAATCGAGGAAGCAACGCGGCAATTTCCGCTGCAAGGCCCACTCCGGCGGCGAGACCAAACAGGCCGAGAGATAGATTTTCTACCAGGAGTTGTCGAGCGATGGCGATACGGCGTGCGCCGAGCGACATGCGCAACGCAACTTCCGGAGCGCGACCGAGTGCTCGCGCGAACATGATTTGCGCCAGGTTCACCGTTCCCAGTAAAACGACGCATGCCACGATCGCGAACAGAACAAGGCCAGTCGTTCCCGCTCGATCCATGCGATAGGAGAAGTCGCCGACTGCCCGCGCACCGCGTCCACGATTGCTCTGGGGATCGGATAACTGCATCGCTTTCGCTGCTGCTGCTACCTGCTCGTTGACCTGCGCGATCGAAGCGCCGGATGCGAGACGACCCAAGACCTTAAACCAGCGAAACTCGCGAGACGTGAGTTCGTTGGCATTGGCGACCGCGGCCCAGGTCTCTGTCGGCATCCAAAGATCGCGGTCGAGGCCATTGTCAATCTCGCGAAATGACGGCGGCAGCACTCCCCAGATGTTGACCTGAGTGCGATGGTCCTTTCCGCGCATAATCGAAAGCTGACGGCCGATGACATTTGGATCGCCGGCAAACTCTCGCTGCCAGAAACCATAACCGAGCAGCACGCCGGGATGAGTGCGCAACTGCGCGGAGTCGGCGGAGGTGTAAATGCGACCCAGCAACGGCTTGACGCCGAGAGCTTCAAAGAAGTTGCTGGAAACTACGTTGGTGAGCAACAGAACCGAGGTGCCATCTGCTCGCTGCATGAGGCTGCCGCGACGGCCGAGAGCCACTGAGGGTTTCAGTGCGGTGCAGCGGGCGGCGATCGCCTGATATTCCGAGTAGGTGAAGTAAGTATCGACACCTTCGTACGCATCAGGCGACTGCTTCGTGGTGGCGAATACGCGAACCAATTCGCCTGGATGCGGAACATGCAGCGGATGTAGCCAGAGATTGTCGATCAGACAAAAGATGGATGAACTGGCTCCAATGCCAAGGGCAAGCGTCAGGATGGCCGTAACGGCAAACCCAGGCGCGCGTCGCAGCTGTCGAAATGCGTAGCGCAGATCCTGCATCAGCTTGTTCACGTCCGATCTCCTTTCCTACTCGATTCGCAATGCGCGCATGGGCTCGATTGAGGCTGCCCGGCGAGCAGGCACAAAGACGGCGATAGCTGCACAGGCCGCAAGCACGAGCGTGGCTTCGGTGAGCGAAATGGGGTCGTAGGCGCCGACACCGTAGAGTTGGCTGGCCATCAGATGTCCGGCGAAAAGTGCCGCCGGAATTCCGAGTGCAAATCCAACCACAACCTGGAAGAGCGCACTGCGAAACACCATGGAGATGACGCTGCTCCGCGTTGCGCCCAGGGCCATGCGGATACCAATTTCGCTGGTGCGCCGGGCGACGAAATACGACATCACGCCATATAGGCCGATGGAAGCGATAACCAGCGCGAGAAATCCGAACAGACTCGTGAGCTGCGCAATCAGCCGATCCTGGTTGAAATTACCGGCCACCTGGGCGTTCAGTGAACGCATATCCATGATGGTCAGGTTTGGGTCAACCTGTGCCAAGGTGTGGCGAATGAGTTGCTCGGCGTTCGGCTGAGAATTCCTGAAGTTGATCACCATGGAGTTGATCAGCATCGATTGTGTCTCGGTACTAATAAGCGGCGCCTCTTTGTAGCCGTTGTAAACCTGTGCGAGCGGACGAAGGAAGACTGGGCGCACTGGATCGCGTGGATTGTTCATCTTGAAGTCGCGATATACACCGATGATCTCGAAGGTGCCGGAGTACTGGGGAAAGTCAATGCCGAAGTGCTGGCCTACGGGGTCCTGCTTGGGGAAGAACTTCTTTGCGAAGGTCTCGTTTACGACAGCAACGAAGGGTGCGCTTGCAGTGTCTCTGATGGAGAGATCACGCCCGCGGACAATGGGGACTCCCATGGAAGCGAGAAAGCCGGGGCTGACGCGGTCCCATGTCGATCCGCAGTGGTCATTCGCACCGGGAGCTGGATGTCCCTGCTGAATGACGCACTCACCCCAGTTGTCGCCCTCGAGAGGACTGTAGAGCGCCATGCCGATGTTTTCCACGCCGGGAAGTGCCGTAAATCGCTCTTCGAGTTGACGGTAGAGTGCAGGTGCGCGCTCGGCGGTGTAGCCGGCACCCGAGGGGTCAAAGTGCAGAACGTAGCGATTGTTTGTGGTGATGCCGAAATCCTGGTGTTCGAGGTTGCTGAGTGAGCGCGTGAGCAGGATGGCTCCGGCGATGAGCACGAGCGACATAGCGGCCTGCACAATCACGAGCGCCATCTGCGGAAGCGAGGCGCGATCACGAGTTGAGCGATTGGAACCACGAAGCACTTCAGCGGGCTGTGCGTGCGAAGAGAGCCATGCCGGGGCGAGGCCGAACAGGATTCCGGTGATCAGGGAGATGAGGAAGGCAAACCCCAGCACGAGAAGCGAAGGGCTGGGATCGATTGGCATGTTCCGTGCTTCAGGAAATGCCGCGCTGAGAATGACGCGGGTACTGCCGTAGGCCACAGCGAGTCCGACGAGACCGCCAATGCAGCTCAAGAGCACGCTCTCGGTGATGATCTGGCGAATGACGCGGCTACGGCCGGCTCCCATGGCCATGCGTACGGCAATGTCTGCGCGACGCGCTGTTCCACGCGCCAGGAGCAGGTTAGCGATGTTGGCACACGCAATGAGCAGCACGAAGCAGGAAAGGACCATCAGCAACTTGAGCCCGAGCCCTGCTTGCTGCTGGAGATTCTGTATGCCGCCACCCGCGGGAACGATGACCACGTGCTGTTTGGGAATGATGGTGGACCCGCCGTTGTCGGTGTAGACGGGGCGGGTAGACAGCCAGGCGCGCAAAGCTTGCGACAGCTTCGCCTGGAGCGCGCCGATGTTAGTGCCGGGCCGCACGCGACCAATGGCGTAAAGCCAGTTCGAGTCTTGGTGAGTGAGAATAGAACTGTTGCCGCGCGCATATGGTTCAGCGTTGACCGGCATCCAGATGTCCGCAGGGATATCGGTCACGCGGTCGCCGAAGAAACCGGGGGGAGCAATGCCGATCACCGTGAATGGCTTGGTCTGAATCGAGATGGTGGAGCCGACGATCCACGGGTCGCCTGCGAACTCAGCCTGCCAGGTGCGGTAGCTGAGGACCACTACAGGCGAAGCTGACGGCGTATCGTCTGACTCGGTGAAGACGCGCCCGAGGTATGGGCTGATTCCGAACATTGAAAAGAAATTGCCGGTGACGAATTCGCCATGCAGTTCCTTCGAAACCGTGTTTCCACGGCGCACGCTCCACTGCCAGTTGCCGGCCTGCACGCCCGAGAGCTGTTCGAACTCCGGCGCCGATTTCTTGAGGTGCAGAAATAGATCGTAGGAGAAGATATCGAAATCGCCGTTCTCGCTGACGAAGCCGCCGTTAACGCAGCAATTATCGGTGTCACCAATGCGGTAGAGCTGTTTGGGATTCGCGACTGGAAGCCGGCGGAGCAGAATGCCCTGGACCAGCGTGAAGATCGCCGTGTTTGCGCCGATGCCGAGCGCCAGCGTGATGACCGCCGTCAGGGTGAACCCCGGCGACTTGCGCAACTGGCGAAGCGCGTAGCGGAGATCCTGCAGCAGATTGGTCAGGGCCTGTTTCATTGCGATTCAGCTCCAAAGCTGTTTGGTCTTGATCGATCTCTGTACTACTCGGTTCGCAACGCCTGCATGGGTTCAATACTGGCAGCGCGGCGTGCAGGATTGATGCCGGCAAGTAGAACCGTCGCGATCAGCACAACTGCCGCCAGTGAAAAGCTGATGGGATCAAACGGAGAAACATCGAACAGCATAGAGCGCAGAAGGCGCACTCCGGCGATGGAACCGGCCCCACCGACAATGAGTCCGACCAGTACGACACTTGCCGACCCTTGGAGAACAAGACGGAAAATGCCGGTGCGCGAAGAACCAAGGGCCATGCGCACGGCGAACTCGCGATTCCGTTCGATAACGGAGTAAGCCATTACCGCGTAGAGACCCATCATCGCGACAAGCACGCTGCAGATTGCGTAGACGCCGAGAAGCTCCGCAGGTATGCGGGAAACCTGGTATTGCTGGCTGGTCACGTCCTCCAGCGTGCGAACCTGCTCGACGGGAATAAACGGATCGAGCGCTGCTACAGCCCGACGGATCTTCCCGGCAAGACCTGTCGGAGTCGTGCGCGAGCGAACCGCAAGAATGGCGTACCCGTATCCTGACTTACCCTGCAACAAGGGCAGGAAGACCAGCGGATCATGATCGGCATTGTTCGGGGTGCGATACGCAAACTCAGGTGCGATGCCGATGATCTGACGTGGGAGCTTGTCGACCACAATGGTGCCGCCAATCGCATTGCCCTTCGGCCAGTAGCGCTCGGCCATGACAGTGTTAATGATGGCTACCTTGGGGGAGTTCTCGTTGTCGGCAGCGGTAAAGTCGCGGCCCTGCTGTAACGGAATGCCAACCGTACGGAAGTAGTCGGAGCCTTCGAAATCTGTAACGACCTGCCGGTCTTCGCCCTTTGCCGGTACATGGCCCGGGATACTGAAGTCGCGCGTATTGCCAGATCCCGAATCGCCCATCGGCAGATGTGTGGTCACTGTTGCCGACACGATACCTTGTGAGTTGCGCAGATGATCGAGAAGGCTGGTGAGAAAGACACGGGTATGAACGTCATCGTAGCCTGAGCGCGATAGATCGATAAGAGCGGTAAGCGTATTGCCGCGATCGAATCCAACAGGCCGAGTGAAGATGTTGAGCGCCGTGCGCGTCAGCAGACCACAGCAGGCCAGGACGATGAAACAGATTCCTAGCTGGAAACCGAGCAGAACCCTCTGGCCGTAGCGTTTCCGGCTCGCGCCGGCTACCGCTGTGGCGCCTTCGTGAAGTGCCTCGCGCTGTGAAACACGCAGCGACTGGCGGATCGGAAACATTCCGCACACGACCGTGACTACGATGGCTAGCATTGCCACAAACAATGTAATGCGGTAATCGCTATGCAGATTGAAAGCCAGAGAAAAACCAAGATTCGGCAAGAGTGCGTAGACCGACCGGGAGATGCCGATGCTTGCAGCCCACCCCGCCAGTGCGCCAGCGATCGCAAGCAGACCAGTTTCAACCAGCACCTGGCGTGCGATGCGTCCGGGCCTAGCACCGAGAGCAGTGCGGATCGCGACTTCACGACGACGGCGGGCCGCGTGTTGGCCTAGCAGCGAAGCGATATTGATGCAGACCAGCAGCATCAGCAAACAGGAGGCGCCTAACAGAACCGGCAACATCTCGCCAATCACGCCAAAAAAGCCGCGCTGGAAATGCGACGAATCATCAAGGTTCAGATCCCAGCTGTTGTACTGATCGTTGCGCTGGGCCAGCGCGAAGGAGCGGGCAAGCGTGTGCAGTTCCGCCTCCGCGCTCTTGTTGGTCACCCCGGGGCGCATGCGTACGACAACTTGCATTCCCTCATTCACCAGCGGGTCTGGCAGCGCAACGGCCGAGAGATCACGACCCGCGGAAAGCGGCACCCATGCGTCCTCGGCAAGACCGCCGTATATTCCGGCGAACTCGGGGGGCGCTACACCAATCACGGTGAAGGTGTGTTTGTTGATGGAGATGACGCGACCGGCAACTGAGGGGTCAGCGTTAAACCGGTCGCGCCACAAGCCGTCAGAGAGGACAATCGCGTCCATCGATCCATACGCACGATCGTTCGCGTTTGGTGCGAAGAACGTTCCTATCTCCGGCTTGACGCCGAGAAGCTGGAAGTAATTTGCCGAAACGATGCCGCCATTAATCGCCTGCGGCTGGGTGTTGGGGAGGGCCAGGTTGAGCGTGGTGAATTCGAATGCAGCCGCCTCACTGAATGATCGAGACTGCTGGCGAATGAACTGGAGCTGGTCATAATGGACGGAATATCCATTGCTTCCCAGCACTGTTGCGGAGATGAAGCGGAGAGATCGCGCATCCCTGACCTGAGGCCAGGGATTGAACAGGACTGCATTGGTCCACGTGGCGACTGTGGTCAATGCGCCGATGCCCAGCGCGAGCGTGAGCACCGCCGTCAGCGTAAAGCCAGGCGACATGCGCAGCTGGCGTACCGCATAACGCAAGTCCTGGCCGAACACTTAGGCCTCCACTTCTTCAGTGAGCTTTTTCAGCTCGTCCTCGGAGACAACCTTGCCGTCGAACAGGTGCACCTCGCGCTCGGCGTGCTTGGCAAAACGCGGATCGTGCGTCACCATGCAGATGGTCGAGCCCTCGCGATGCAAATCCGCGAGCAGATGCATGACTGCTTCGCCGTTCTTCGAGTCGAGGTTTCCGGTAGGCTCATCAGCCAGCAGGATTGATGGCGATCCAGCGAGCGCGCGGGCCACGGCTACACGCTGTTGCTGACCGCCGGAGAGTTGCGCGGGATAATGCCGCATCCGGTGCGCCATATTGACGCGCTCCAGAGCTTCCTTGACGCGCTTTTTACGCTCTGCTGAGGGCATGCCGGCACGGTAGGTCAGGGGCAGCTCAACATTCTCTTCCACCGTGAGGTCGCCGATCAGGTTAAAGCTCTGGAAGATGAAGCCGATTTCCTGATTGCGAATGCGCGAGCGCTCGCCGAAGCTCAGGTTCTCGACTGGCTTGTTGTTGAGCAGATATTTGCCACCGGTAGGCGTATCGAGAAGACCGAGGATGGACAGCAGCGTCGATTTGCCGCAGCCCGACGGGCCTGACATGGCCACGTACTCTCCACGCGAGATGGTGAGGTGAATACCGGAGAGCGCGTGGGTCTCCACTTCATCGGTGTAGAAGACCTTGGTGAGATCTTCAATTTCAATCAGCTTATCGTTTGC
>Ga0157369_10004169_pt1 | contig 17125 bp, 15 predicted proteins | sample C25metaG_FD_113461 | JGI IMG/M metagenome (GOLD analysis project Ga0157369, IMG submission 113461) | Corn rhizosphere microbial communities from Kellogg Biological Station, Michigan, USA - C2-5 metaG | ecosystem: Host-associated > Plants > Roots > Rhizosphere > Soil | place: USA: Michigan... | reverse complement strand
GTGGACAGCAAACAGAGGGTACGCACGGAGACGCGGGTGAAGAAAGAACGATGAAGACGTTAGCGACCGAGGAGATTGGAAAATCGTATGGCGGCCGCGAGGTCGTGCGCGGTGTGAGCCTGCACATCGAACAAGGTGAAGTGGTGGGGCTGCTGGGGCCGAATGGCGCAGGAAAGACGACGAGCTTCTACATGATTGTCGGGCTGGTTCGCCCAGACGCAGGGCGAGTGTTGATGGATGGTGCGGACATCAGCCGCCTTCCGATGTATCTGCGGGCAAGGAGCCATGGGATCAGCTATCTGCCGCAGGAGCCTTCTATTTTTCGCAAACTTACGGTGCAGGACAATATTCTGGCAGTGCTGGAGGCGCAGCAGTTGAGCTGGGAGAGCCGGCGGACGCGCACCGAAAAATTGATTGAACAGTTGAATCTGGGGCATGTACGCAAGACGCGGGGATATGCTCTGAGCGGTGGCGAGCGCAGGCGGGTTGAGATTGCTCGCTGTCTTGCGATTGAACCGGCGTTTATTCTGCTGGACGAGCCGTTCTCCGGGATCGATCCAATCGCTGTGCTGGATCTGCAAGAGATCATTTTTGATTTGAAGAAGAGCGGGATTGGAGTGCTGATTACCGACCACAATGTAAGGGAGACGCTATCGGTGACGGACCGCGCCTACATTATTAATGAAGGCAGGATCTTCCGAACAGGAACCCCAGGCGAGTTGGGGCGTGATCCAGAGGTAAAGCGAATCTATCTTGGTGAAAATTTTTCGATGACTTAGGACAGATACAACTTCTGTTGTAACGGGCCAGGAGGGAAGATGCAGCTTGCAGAGCCATTGACAGAGTTAGACTTACAGCGATGGAGCAAGGCGTGTAGACTGTGCCCATCTCGTTTTGATACTTCGCAAAAGTGCCGGGACGGGATTCGCATGAAACGAATAAACGAGTAAGAGAGGTTAAGATTTGCTGCTGCAACCTAAGCTGAATATGAAAGTCTCCCAACGCCAGGTGTTGACGCCTGGACTGGTGCAGATGGTCAGCGTCCTGGCGCTGAACAAGCTTGAGTTGAAGGAGATGATCAACACCGAGATGGTGGAAAATCCGGTGCTTGAGGAGCTTGAGGAATCTGCTGTCTCGCTGGAGGAGCGGGCAGGTTTGGAAGGAGACCGCGAGCGCTCTGCCGAGGAAGTGGTTGCGGAGAGCGAACGGGTGGAGAAGGACCCATTCGACGAGATCGACTTCGGAAGCTACTTCCAGGATTACCTTGACCCCGGATTCCGGACCAGTTCGAATTTTGAAGAGTATGACAAGCCTTCGTTCGAGAATTTTCTATCACAACCAAGCACACTGAGCGATCATCTGCTCTGGCAGCTTGGATCATTGACGCTGGACCGGGATGTGCGGGCAGCGGCTGAACTGGTGATAGGGAACCTTGACGAGAATGGTTATCTTACGGCGTCAGATGAAGAGCTGGTCGAAGGATTGGCGCAATTCAGGGATCCGGTATGGATCAATCCAATCCCGTTTGAGCGTGGCACGGCCGGCAAGCTGTCGCAATGGACACCGTCCGATGGCATGGAGCATGATAATGGGAAATTGCAGGATGAAGCGATCGAAGTAGCTGCCGTTGCCGATGAGGGCGGCAACAATCAAGCAGCTCTGCTGGCGGTTGTTCATGAGGCGCTATCAGTCATCAATTACCTTGATCCCGTTGGGGTGGGCGCGCGGGATTTGCGTGAGTGCCTGTTGATTCAGATCAACGCGCAACAAAATGAAGCGGCTATGGTGCTCAACCGATCCCAGAAGACGGTTGCGGCCGATGAGATCGATAACGACGAGGAAGAAAGTTCGTCGGACGATGCGTCGCCACCGACCAATGATTTAGCAAAGACGAATGACTTCACGACCGCGACCCATATCGTGACTCACTGCCTACCTCTGCTGCAGAAAAAAGATATGCGAGAGTTGACGCGGACATGCGGGCGAACCGCGGAGGAGGTACAGTCCGCAGTTGAGTTTATCCGTACACTCGATCCGCGACCGGGGCAGCGCTACAACCAGAGCGAGGCCCGGCTGATTGAACCGGATGTCGCCTTCGTAAAACGCGATGACCATTTCGTGGTCGTAATGAATGAAGAAGATATGCCTACGCTTCGACTGAACCAGAGTTACCGCAAGATGTTGCAGCAGAAGCAGACGGAAAAAGAAGTAAAAGAGTATGTGAAAGAGCGATACAAATCGGCCATTCAACTGTTGCGGAATATCGAGCAGCGGAAGAACACGATTGTGCGGACGTGCGAAGTCATCGTGCGGCGGCAGGTTGATTTCCTGGAGCGTGGAGTTAATGCGCTGAAACCCATGATGATTAAAGAAGTGGCAGAAGAGATTGGGGTGCATCCTTCGACCGTGAGCCGCGCGGTGGCAAACAAATATGTGCATACGCCGCAGGGTGTGTTTGAGCTTCGTTTCTTCTTTTCTGAAGGAGTGAACGGTCCGGAGGGCGGAGACCTGCCGCTTGTTCTGTTGAAGAGGAAGGTAAAGAAGTTGATTGAAGAGGAGGACGAACGGAAACCGCTTACGGACGATCAACTGGCGGCCGAACTGCAACGCCAGGGGATTCGGGTGACGCGGCGTACAGTAGCAAAATATCGTGAGGACATGCAGATTCCGAGTACCCACCAACGCCGCGTACGCTAGGCGGCATCGAAGGAAGGACGAGGTATCGATATGGATGTTGAGTACACGGGCAGGCAGACGACAGTTACAAAGAAATTGAAATCACAGGCTGAAGCGGGCTTGGCGAGAATTGCGAAAATCGTTGGGAATGCGGGGAGCGCGCATATCATTCTCACCGTAGATAAGTATCGACAGATTGCCGAGGTGACGATACAGACCCGCAGCTTCAAGCTGGTGGCGACCTGCAAATCAACCGATATGGTGACTGCCCTGCACGATGCCTTGGCTAAGATTGAGCAGCAGGCGATTCGACAGAAGAAGAGAAAAGTAACGATCAAGCGGCATGGGAAATCCGAGGTTTCCGCCGCCGAAGAGACAAAAGGCGCAGCAACGGCGGCAAAGCCGGTTGCAACCAAGACCGCGGCAAAGAACAGCATCGGGAGGAAGGCGGTGCCGATGCTCGTCCATTCTTTCCCCTCCCATTCGCCCTTATCTGAGCCGCATATTGCGCGCTCGACCGATGGAGTGGCACTGAGGCCGATGTCGCTCGAAGAGGCGGTGAAGGAGGCGGCGTTTCGCGACCGCGATGTCTTCGTGTTCCGTGACCATGCAGGGCAGGCGATGGTTCTGCACCGTAAGCGCGACGGCAAGATGGAGCTGATCGAAGTTCCGTAAGTTGGTGGGTCAAAGCGATGTCATGGTGATGCTAGGATTTGTTCATGCCACGCAAGCTAGCGAAAAAGGCTACAAAGAAGATTTCCGGGCCGGAGAATAAGGGCGAACTTGTGATCCTGACCGGTTTGTCGGGATCGGGCAAGCTGTCGGCTTTGAAGGCATTTGAAGACCTTGGATTCTATTCGGTCGATAACCTTCCCCTTGACCTGGTGCCCCAGTTTGCCGACCTGGTGCGGCAGTCGGCCGAGATTGAGCGGGCAGCGCTTGTGGTGGACGTGCGCGAAGGGATTCGGCTTGATGAGTTTCCCGAGATATTGAAAAAGGTGCGAAGGGTACTGCCTACTCGCGTTCTTTTCCTGGAAGCGAGTGAGGATGCCCTCATCCGGCGTTTTTCAGAGACGCGCCGCCCGCATCCGATGGGACGAACCAACACGGTTATTAAATCGATTCGGGCGGAACGAAGACGGCTCGATCCCATTCGAAACGTCGCAGATATTGTGCTGGATACGACGAAGTTCAACGTGCACGATCTGCGAGCGCATATCAATGCGCAGTTTGTGCGCGATAAGAGTGATCCAACTCTAACGATCTCTTCCAACAGCTTTGGGTTCAAGAACGGTGTGCCGTCGGAAGCGGACCTTGTATTCGACGTGCGTTTCCTCCCAAATCCTCATTTTGTCCCGGAGTTCCGAAAACTGACCGGCCGACACCCGAAGGTTGCAAAATATATCCGCCAATTTCCGCAGACGGCGGAGTTTCTGGACAAAACTGCCGACATGCTGAAGTTTCTTTTGCCGCACTATATCAAGGAAGGCAAGAGCTATCTAACGCTGTCGTTTGGCTGTACAGGCGGGCAACACCGGTCGGTATTCATCGCCGAAGAGATGAAGAAGCGGCTGACATCTGCAGGTTACAGGGTGAAGACGTCGCACCGGGACATGCCGCGCTAGAGAACCCATAGAATAGTGAGATGCGCAGCACGATGAAGATGACCGGGAGAGTGGCGGCTTGAGGCGCATCTGGCGGTTACTGCTCTATGTGCGACCCTATGCGCTGTATTCATTACTTTCGGTTGTGCTGATGGCAATCGTAGGCGCGATGGCGGCTTTTCGCGTTCTGCTGGTCAAGCCCATTTTCGATAATGTCCTGAGTCCCCAGGCATCTGCGAACGTTTTGATCTTCAAAGTTCCGCATCTGGGCTGGACGCTCGATTTGAATTTTTTGGTGCCCAGTCACTTTCACAACGCATGGGATGTGGTCGCCTACGCACTGGTCGTTTCAGCGTTGTTGAAGTCGGTCTGCGACTATGGGGGAACCTATCTGGTGAATTATGCGGGGTTCGGGATGATTACCGACCTTCGCAATGACCTTTACGACGCGATTCTGCGGCGCTCCATCGCATTTTTTCAGAAACACACGACGGGCACACTTTTGTCCACGCTGATCAATGATATTGAACGTGTGCAGTATGCGATGTCGACGGTGTTGAGTGATTTTCTGCAACAGCTTTTCACGTTGCTCTTCACGATCGGCGTGGTGGTAGTTGTCGGCGGAAAATTGGCGTGGGTGCTGCTGCTATTCGTGCCGATTGTTATCTCGTCTGCCCGCCGGATTGGCCGCGGTGTGCGGCACACGACGCGAAAAGGGCAGGACAAACTGGCCGAGATTCAAAACATCCTTCACGAGACGATCACGGGAAATCGGATTGTGAAGGCCTTTGGAATGGAGTTATGGGAGACCGACCGCTTTCGCAGAGCGGCGAAACGGCTCTTTCAAGCGAATCTAAAATCGGTGAGCGTCCAGGCGATCAGTTCGCCTTTGATGGACGCGCTGGGTTCCGTAGGCATTGCTCTCCTGCTTTATTTAGGAAGGCAACGCATTCTCCACGGAGGAATGACAGCGGGATCTTTTGTTACGTTCCTGATTGCGGTGTTTACGCTATATGACCCAGTGCGGAAGTTTGCGCTGTTTTACAACAGCTTTCAGCAGGCGTTGGGGGCCAGCGAAGATATCTTCAAATTCATGGATGCGCAGGACGATGTGCAGGAGAAGAAACGTGCTCACGTACTAAAAGGCTTCAATAAGGAGATTGTCTTCGAACACGTCGGTTTTGCTTACGAGAGCGAGGGAGAGAGGAAGCAGGTGCTGCAGGACATTAATTTCTCCGTGCGTCCCGGAGAGGTGCTTGCGTTTGTCGGGCCGAGTGGGGCAGGGAAGTCATCGCTGGTAAACCTGATTCCGCGTTTCTTTGATGTGAATGAGGGCCGCATACTGCTGGACGGATTTGATCTGCGGGATGTGACGATCGTTTCGCTGCGGAAGCAGATTGGCAAGGTCACGCAGGAGACCGTGCTGTTCAACGACACCGTGCGCAACAATATCGCGTATGGCCAGCCTGATGTTCCGATGAGCAAGGTGGAAGAGGCGGCGCGCATGGCGCTGGCACACGATTTTATTCAGAAGATGCCAGAAGGGTACAACACGAAAATCGGGGAAAAGGGCGTCCGTCTAAGTGGTGGCGAGCGACAGCGCTTGGCCATCGCGCGGGCGATCCTGAAGAATGCTCCGATTCTGATTCTCGACGAGGCGACTTCCGCGCTGGATATGGAAAGTGAACATCTGGTGCAGGCTGCGCTGGCTAATCTGATGCAGGGACGAACTGTATTTGTGATCGCTCACCGTCTTTCCACAGTCCGTCGAGCGACAAGAATTGCGGTGCTCGAAAATGGGAAGATTACAGAAATGGGAACGCATGAAGAACTGCTGTTGCAGTCCGGCACCTACAGGCGACTTTATGATCTGCAGTTCAGCAATGACGAATCGAGCAGTGCGGGGACGAAGGAAGTGGTTACAGCGGAGTTAGAGGGTACAGCGTGAGCACTGTTTATTCAATGACAGGATATGCGAGCCTGAGAGGCTCGGTGCGGGAACAACTTAGTTTTACGCTGACGATCAAGAGCGTGAATCACCGGTTTTTAGATCTGCAGTTTCGGCTGCCATCGATGTGCGATGGGCTGGAACTGCAGATGCGGCGCACCCTGAAAGAAAAATTGCGGCGCGGCCATATAGATGTGACTTTGCAACTAGAGCGTAAGGCGGGTTCCCATATGCAATTGAATGTGGGCCTGCTGGAGACTTATATCCGCGCCTTTCGCGAAGGCTCTGCCTTGCATGGATTGAAGAGCGAACCGGACATGAATACGCTGCTCCGGATTCCTGGGCTGATGACCGCAGAGAGCAGCATGAGTGAAGAAGCGTTACAGGGACTTGATGATGCCGTGCTGTCACTGATGGACGAACTCGTAGCCAGATTGAATGATGGGCGAGCCCAGGAGGGCGCAGCGTTAGTGGCTGAGTTGCTGGCGTCGATGTCGAGATTGCAGGCGTTTGCCGAAGAAGTTGCCGACTTACGCGGTGGAGTGCGTGAGGCGCTGTTCGAGCGCCTTCGGTCGCGTCTTGCCGAACTGACACAGGGAGTTCCGGTGAGCGAGGAGAGATTGCTCGCCGAAGCGGCCGTGCTCGCAGAGAAGAGCGATATCGAAGAAGAGATGGTTCGCCTGCGGACCCACGTGGACCATTTCCGCTCGTTACTAGATGCCGGTGGAGAACTGGGCAAACGGCTCGATTTCCTACTGCAGGAGCTGAACCGCGAAGCGAACACGATGCTGTCGAAGACCAGCAGTGCCTCAGGCGTGAACGGATTACGGATTACCGAGCTGGGGCTGGAGATGAAGGCAGAGATCGAGAAAGCTCGGGAGCAGGTTCAGAATCTGGAGTAGGAAATAGTCCACGTATCTCACGAATACCGGATCGACAAGGTGTAATTTACGGATGGCAGGCATACTTTTTATTATTTCGGCGCCCTCGGGTTCAGGAAAGTCGACGTTGGTGACGCAACTGCGCACGTTGGTGGAAGGCTTGGATTTTTCCATCTCATACACCACGCGGGCACCCCGTGGTTCTGAGGAGAACGGGCGGGAGTACCACTTTACGACCCGCGACGAGTTTGAGCGGATGGTGGCTGCGGGGGAGTTTCTGGAATGGGCTGAGGTTTTTGGCAACTATTATGGAACCGCGATTTCGGCATTGGAACACGCCAAGGCCTCGGGCAAGGACCTGCTGCTGGATATCGATGTGCAGGGCGCGGTGCAGGTAATGAGCAAGCTGCCTGCAGCAGTGTCGATCTTTATTCTGCCGCCAAGCCCGCAGGTGCTGGAGATGCGGCTGCGCAACCGAAGTCAGGCCGAACATGTGACCTCTGAAGCGGTGATTGAGGGCAGATTGGCCGAGGCCCGCAATGAACTGAACCGAATCGGCGACTATAAGTATGCGTTGGTGAACGATGTGCTCGATGAAGCTGTGGCAGAGATGCGGGCCATTGTCCTGTTCGAACGTGGGGAGCGGGATGGGGTAGGCAAAGTGGCGTCCAGTTGTAGGACCAATGCTGCATCTCCAAAGTTGCAGCGCGCGCTGGCCAATTTTGGAGGATAATGGACGGGCTATCCAGCTACAACGATCTGAGACTTGGACCTGTGCTGCGATAGAGTCTGTTTACGGGTGAGGCGCATGATGATTGAAAATGCTTTCCACAACAAATACAGTCTGGTCAAAGGCGCGGCACGGCGAGCGCGCCAGCTACAATCCGGAGCTTCGCCGCTGATAGTCGCGAAATCAACGAAGGCCTGCCGTGTGGCCCAGGACGAGATCGAACAAGGACACGTAAAGTTCGTGCTTCCCGAGAAGGATGCTAAGTCTGCGCTCGATCACATCGTGTAGCCGTCCGCGATAGCATAGAGCTATGGCAGAAGATGCGGAATACCAGTTGCGGGCATATGTTGAATATTTCCGCGATATGGGGATTTATGATTTCTATCGCCGTGGCGAATCGGTCGCGATAGAAACTGAGGAGCAGCATGCGACGGTTTTGGCGGAACCTCCCGCGCTGAAAGTTGCTCCTGCTATTCCTGTTGCACCGCCTTCGCCGCCAATTAATATTTTTGAGGAGCCGGTTATCCCTAAACTGGTCGGTTTCAATGAGCTTGCGCCTTTGCCGCAGGACCGGATTGCCGCGTCCGATCGGGCCGCTGCATTGCGTGTAATTCAGGAAGAAATTGGAGATTGCACGCGGTGTCCCCTGGCTTATGCGGGACGCCATAAAGTCGTGTTCGGAGATGGAAATCCGACAGCCCGGCTGATGTTCGTAGGAGAGGGACCGGGAGCGGATGAAGATATGCAGGGACTCCCATTTGTGGGCAAAGCCGGGCAGTTGCTGAACAATATGATTGGGGCAATGGGGCTGAAGCGGGAAGAAGTTTATATTGCGAACATCGTGAAGTGCCGCCCGCCTTCTAACCGGGTCCCAGAAATCGTGGAGGCAAATACCTGTTCGCCATTTTTGCTGCGGCAGATAGATGTCGTACAGCCCGAGGTGATTGTCGCGCTAGGGTCCACTGCTGCAACCTATTTGCTGGGCGTCAAACAGTCGCTCGCTTCGTTGCGTGGAAAATGGCATAGCTGCCGTGGGGCAAAGCTGGCAGTAACTTACCATCCGGCATTTCTGCTGCGCGATCCACGGCAGAAGGGTGAAGCCTGGAAGGACTTACAGATGGTGATGGCGGAGATGGGGCTGAAAGCTGGCGCCAAGGGTTAGGTAAGCATTTTTTATTGCAGGGGGGCATTCCTGGCCGGGTGGCTGGTCCAGCGTCAGCATGCTAAACTCACATGGTCGCTTTAGGCCGCGATTCACCGCGGTCCGGGGCAAAAATCATCACCGAGGTAGTACATGTCCGGCCATTCAAAATGGGCCACAATCAAGCATAAGAAGGGCGCGCTTGACGCCAAACGTGGCAAAATCTTTACCCGTCTGATCAAAGAAATCACCATAGCCGCCAAGACTGGCGGCGGCGGCGACCCTGATGGCAATCCCCGCCTGCGCACCGCTATTGCCGCCGCCAAGGCGGAGAACATGCCTGCGGACAACATCAAGCGCGCTATCCAGCGCGGCACGGGAGAGTTGGAAGGGGTCTCCTACGAGGAGATTACGTACGAAGGCTACGGTCCCGGTGGCGTTGCCCTGATCGTCGATGTGCTCACCGATAACAAGAACCGTGCTGTCAGTGAGATTCGTCACGCTTTCTCGAAAAATGGCGGCAATCTCGGGGAATCCAACTCCGTTTCATGGATGTTCTCAAATAAAGGCGTCATTGTTATCGCAAAATCCGCAGCCAGCGAAGACAAGCTCACCGAAATTGTCCTTGAGGCCGGAGCCGAAGATTTGAGCGATGAAGGTGAAAATTGGGAGGTCCTTTGTGATCCGAAGGATTTTGAGGCGGTCACCAATGCTCTCAAAGCGGCCAACATTACACCTGAGCATGCGGAAGTCACCAAAATAGCTTCTACTTACACCAAGCTCGAAGGCTCCCAGGCAAATGCCATGATTCGCCTTCTGGAGGCACTCGAAGACCTGGACGATACGCAAAACGTCTACTCCAACTTCGATATGGATGAAGCTGCCGTCAATGCTCAATAGTTGAAGCGGTCAACTATTTACCGAGGCCGCCGCTTATCGGCGGCCTTTCTTCTTTTGCCTTTGACCATCTGAATGGAGTGACTTAGTGATCGAACGATTTCGCGGCATGGCAAGACTATCCAGTTGGGCGCTTGTTTTTGCACTCTCAGCCTCGCTTGCTGCCGCGCAGGCTTCTGCAGGAAATGCCGGCACTCCTTTTCATACTGATTCGGCCAAGCTGCCACTTGAAATGGGTGTTCTCGTCCAGAGTGGTGTCGGTCTTACAGAGGATCGCAACAGCTTCAAGTTCCTGATGGCCGGAGTGCATGCCGGCAAGGTCCTCACCGGGAATTTTCTACCCGGCCCGCTGCATGGCAACTTCGAATATGCCGTAGAAGTATTTCCTTTTTGGCAGTCCTACACACCAAAGTTCCAGCGTGCCCAGTGCCACGCCACCCCTGGTTCGGATAGCTTCTCCTGCTCACCGCTTTATACAGTCGGCGGCACCTTCTCCGGGGTCTCTATTACGCCCATAATTCTGCGGTGGAACTTTACCGGCACAGGACGCATCTCACCTTGGATACAAGGTGCTGGAGGCGTTCTTTGGACCAATCACAAATATCCAGCGTTCGGTGGACCTCCGCTCAATCTAGCCAACGACGGCCCAAACTCAGACCCCAGTGTGTGGAACTTTACTCCACAGATGGGCGTCGGATTTCATTACTTCCTGCGCCCGCGCCGCTCGATCGACTTCAGCGCCAACGCAGTGCATATCTCCTCAGCCTCGCTTGGCGACAAAAACCCGGGGGTAAACGCAAGCGTCCAATTCTCCGTGGGTTATACATGGTGGAAGTAAGACGAAACTATGAATCCTGATGCCATCATCGAGTGCGTGCCGAACTTTTCTGAAGGTACAGATGCCACAAAGGTCCGCAAAATTGTAGCGGACATGCAGGTCGAAGGCGTTAGCCTTCTAGACTGGTCGTTGGACGCGGCTCACAACCGGTCAGTGGTCACTATCGCTGGGCCTCCGGCGGCTGTGATTGCTGCGGCCGTCAAATCCGTTGGTAAAGCAGCAGAGCTGATCGATTTAACCAAACAGAAGGGCGTTCATCCGCGCATCGGGGCTGCCGATGTTGTCCCCTTTATTCCGGTCAGTGGCATTTCGCTGATGGAGTGCGCGATTCTGGCGCGGCAAGCGGGTCTTCTGATCTGGCGCACTCATGGTGTTCCTGTTTATTTTTATGGCGCCGCTGCCGCGCGTCCAGACCGTGTCCAGCTTGAGGATGTGCGGCGAGGCCAATTCGAGGGGCTCTGTGAAGCCACTCGCCGCGAATCCGCACGATGCCCCGACATCGGCGGCCCGGGGCTCCATCCCACTGCTGGAGCCTCTGCCGTGGGAGCACGAAATTTTCTCATCGCCTATAATTTCCATCTTTGTCAGCCGGACATCTCCGCGGCGCGTGCCATCGCCCGCGAGATCAGAGCTTCGAACGGCGGCTTACATGGTGTAAAGGCGATTGGTGTGGTGGCCAATGGCCGTGCTCAGATCAGCATGAACATCACTGATTTTCGTGTCACCCCCATGCGGCACATACATTCCACCATTCAACACTTGGCGCAACGGCATGGCGTCCTTATCGAGGATGCCGAACTTATCGGGCTCATTCCTCAGGAGGCATATGAACCGGATTCCGAATGGGTGCGGCAAATCAAGGATTTCGATCCCGCTCTTAAGGTCCTGGAACGCCGACTTGAACATCCGCTCACGTGGCCTTCTGTCTGATGTAAAGTGGAGATGTGCAGGTGCAAGACTCAGGTCTTGTTAAACGGGAAGCCGGTGAGATTCCGGCGCTGACTCGCAGCGGTGATGGGAACGAAAGACGCATGGCGCTGAGCCACGCACTGTTCTGCAAAGAATGGGAAGCGGCGTTGAGTAGGTAGCCCAAAGTCCGAAGACCGGCCCGCCGCCACCACCGCGGAGGAGATTTGTGTCTCCCACTGCGGCTGCGCTTAAGGACGCCGGTCTCGAGTATGGCCCGGAATCCCGTTTTATAGTTATCTCTGCTTCGGCGGAGATTGCTATGTCTGCGCATCGGTGGTTCCTTCGTTTCACAGGAGAGGAACCCGAATGTCATCGTCTTTACCATCCACTGCAAATCTTGGATATCCACGCATCGGCCGTCACCGCGAGTTGAAGTTCGCGCTTGAAGATTTCTGGCGAGGACGCCTTACCGAAGCGGACTTGCTGAAAACCGCTCAATCGCTGCGAAAACAAAACTGGCAATTGCAAAAGAATGCCGGTCTCGACATTATTCCCAGCAATGACTTTTCTTTTTACGACCAGGTGCTCGATGCTCTGGTTCTCGTCGGAGCAACTCCGTCTCGTTTTGGCACTCGTCCGGTCACGCTGACCCGCTACTTTCAGATGGCCCGTAACAGCAACGAGCAGACCGCGATGGAGATGACCAAGTGGTTCGATACCAACTATCACTATCTGGTACCGGAGTGGAGCGAGGATCTGACCTTCGCGCCCGATTCGAGCAAGATACTGGCCGAGTTTGCCGAGGCGAAGAATCTTGGGATCACAACCAGGCCTGTTTTGATTGGGCCCATCACCTTGCTGTTATTGGGCAAGGCGGTCGATAACGTAAATCCGCTCGATCTTCTGCCCCCTCTTTTGACGGCCTATCGCAAGGTACTCAGCGATCTCGCTGAGGCTGGAGCGCTCTGGGTGCAGATCGATGAACCCTCCCTGGTCACCGACCTTCCGCAAGGCTATCCTGAGGCTTTCCGTACGGTTTACGCAGAGTTTGCTGGCATGCCATTAAAACTGATGTTGACCACGTACTTCGGGGGGCTTGGAGACAATCTCGATCTGGCATGTTCACTAGGAACAGCGGGACTGCACATCGATGCGGTTCGTGCGCCGGAACAGGTGATTAGCGTTGCCGAACGTCTGAAATCACAACAGACGCTCAGTCTTGGCTGCATTGATGGGCGCAATATATGGATAGCCGACCTCGACGGAGTACATCAGATGATTGCTCCTGCCATCGCCAAACTTGGCGCAGATCGGTTACAACTGGCGCCGTCGTGTTCGCTGCTGCATGTGCCTTACGATACCGGCGACGAAGACAAACTGGACAAACGAGTTCTGGGCTGGCTAAGTTTCGCGCAACAGAAGATTGAGGAGCTTGTTCAACTCGCCAAGGGACCTGAAGCAGCGGCAGGAGCATTCGCCACCAATCGCAGCATGCATGAGGATCGCCGTGCCGCGGAGAGCAGTGCGAACAGAGGGGTACGCGATCGGCTGACAAAGCTGACTGACAAAGATTTCCGTCGCAAAACATCTTATGGAGTTCGAGCAGCTATCCAGCGGCAGGAACTCGGCCTTCCTCTTCTGCCGACGACGACTATCGGCTCATTTCCTCAGACGCAGGAGATTCGCAAGCAGAGAGCCGCCCATAAGAGCGGACTGATTTCAGAGGAAGAATACGAGGTTTTTCTCAAGCAAAAGACAGAGGAGTGTATCCGCCTGCAGGAGAAGATCGGGCTTGACGTTCTCGTCCATGGCGAGTTCGAGCGTAACGATATGGTCGAATACTTCGGCGAGCATCTAGCCGGCTTTGTCTTTACCTCCAACGGATGGGTCCAAAGTTATGGCTCCCGCTGCGTAAAGCCTCCGATCATTTATGGCGACGTCTCTCGTACCGGCCCAATGACGGTGGAGTGGAGCCGTTACGCAAGTTCACTGACGCGGAGGCCTATGAAGGGAATGCTCACCGGCCCCATCACTATCCTGCAGTGGTCCTTCGTCCGCAACGACATTTCGGAAATGGATGTGGCGTGGCAACTGGCGCTTGCTCTGCGCGAGGAGGTTCAGGACCTCGAAGCGGCAGGCATCCACATAATCCAGGTGGATGAACCGGCCCTGCGTGAAGGGCTTCCTCTACGGAAGTCCGACTGGCCGGAGTATCTGGACTGGTCTGTCAAGGCATTTCGTCTAGCGACTTCGGGCGTCGGCAATGGCACCCAGATCCATACCCACATGTGCTATTGCCAGTTCGAAGACATCCTGCCTTCCATCGCGGCACTCGATGCCGACGTCATTTCAATGGAGACTGCCCGGTCGCGCATGGAGATGCTTCAAGCGTTCAAGGTCCATGGCTATCCCAATGAGATCGGCCCGGGCATCTACGACATCCACTCGCCTCGTGTCCCGGCAAAGGAAGAAATGGTAGGCTTGCTGCATCTCGCTCTCGACGCGCTTGGTCCGGAGCAGCTATGGGTCAACCCCGATTGCGGTCTCAAAACGAGAGCGTGGCCGGAGACGATCGAGGCGCTTACCCATCTTTGCGAAGCTGCTGCGGAAGTTAGAGCGGAACTTTCCAAATAGAAACGTCTGTCGCAGGTCCCGGCTGCGGCGGCCCATTTGGGCGAAGTCTTCTGTTTTGAAGGCTTCGCTCAACGTTCCTCGTCCTCATGCGTCCAAAGGGGGAGTCCCTTTTGCTTGCTTCCGGCTCTGTTTCACGGAAGAATAGGAAGATGAGCCGCAAAACATGGCGGCTAAGGAGTTTTCATTGCGCATTTTTTTCAGACATGTCCTTCCCATCGCAGTTCTTGCCCTCTCGGCCACGCTTTCGCAAGCGGCCGAACTATCGAGCGATGGCAAGGCAGCAATCCCCAGAGACGTTCAACAACTGATCGTCGTTGATTATCGTGCGATGCAGAATTCGAGTGCGGCCATGGATCTCAAGGAACGAGTTTTACCACCTGAACTGAAGCGACTGGAGACGGCGCTGAAGAACGCCAAGCTCAATGTGGATAAGGATGCCGACGTACTTGCATTTGCGGCTTTCCGCGATTCGGGGGGACAGGGAAGCAGGATCGTCGGTATTGCTCAGGGCCAGTTTCAGACGCGCGCCATTTTGGCGAACTTTGCCAAAAGCAAGGAAAAGCCCATTGCTCTCCGGAACAACACGATCTATCCTCTAGGCGCTGCCGGTATGAGCGTCGTGTTTCTCAATCAGACCACGATGGTGTTCGGCGACCGCTCCGCAGTTCAAGTGGCGCTTGATGCACGCGATGGCCTTATCCCCAATTTCCTCTCCAATGGAGAGATGGTGAACGAGATGAAGGCGGTAGACCAACGGGCCATTTGGAGTCTTCTGGATGCCAAGGGCACCCAGAACATGATGAAGAGCGTTCTTGGCGATGCGGCGCAGCTGACTGACTATGATACCGTTCGTAACCGCATGAAGAGCTCCAGCTACACGATGGACTTTGAAAACGGAGTCAAGTTCGATCTCGCGGTGGTCATGTCCGACACCATCACCGCAGCGACGTGCGCAACTCTGATGAAGGGTATGGTCATCATGAAGAAGACTTCGGGAACGCCGCTTGAAAAAGCCGCGCTTGATCGAACCACGATCGATTCCAACTCCGGTACGCTGACGGTGAACTATTCTTCTTCCGATAGCGAGTTTGCCGGTCTCTTGACATCTCCGCTCTTCCAGTCCGTAGTCAAATAACAGATGCGGCAGGGCGCATGAAAGTAGGCAATGCCAATCTGCATGGCTTGCTTTCACGTGCCTTGAGCCTCTGCGAAAATTTGACCTTAGAAAGCCAACATAATTCCAAAAAGATTTCCCTGGAAGGAATAGGTGCGGCTGAATTTTGTGCCAAATTTGCCTTCCAGCCCAACGAGTCCTTCTCGAGAGACAGCAGGAACAGAAATCAAACATCCGGCCTGCGGATGTTCGAGTTTGCTCTTCCACCCGCCTGCGATCATGTTGCACAACTCTCCAATTGCGTCGTCGACCATTGGATCGCAGGGTTCTGAAGATGCGGTTCCGAGTAAGGCCTCCGCAGTGACGGCAGCCGTAGCTGAACTGGCGTACAGAATGCATTCGCCATTAATAGCGCCGGTAAATTGAATCCGCGCAACGATCCTGCCGTCGATAATACTGACCTCTTCATCCATTGGATTGCAGCTTCGCGCGAGCATCATCTCAAAGACTTCGGAGACGGCGGAATCGAGGCGATTGACGATTTCGTTCTGTGGTGTGGGATTTTCCGTTGCCAGCATGGCTCCTCTTCGTAGTTCTAAATTGAGTTCAGTCCTGTTGGGCAGGCTTGATTAACGTCAGGCGACTCGCAGCAGGGGAACAACCCGCGCCTTTACCTGCTCAGCGGTGAAGGGTTTGCAGATATAGCCCTGTGCCCCTGCTGAGATCGCGCGAAGCACCAGCGGCTCGCTGCCCTCGGTCGTAATCATGACTACTGGAACATCGACCGCGAGCTTCTCGTCGCGACGCTGCTCCAGAAACTGCAGACCGTCCATTACAGGCATGTTGATGTCGCTGAGTATTAAAGCAAGCGAATTCGGCTTACCACCATCGTCCCGTAGGGCCTGGAGCGCTTCCTCCCCATTTGAGGCCTGTAAGACCTCGGTGAGTTCAAGGCCCGCCTGGCGGAGCGCCCTTTCAATCACCTTTCGCATCACCGCTGAATCATCAATAATTAAAGCTCGCAACCCCGCCTCCAGTTATACCTCTTGAGTTATTTCCTCTATCGGCTAACAGGCGGAAAGCTTGAGAAAGAAGCGTTCTTAACATCTTCTAACTTCTGCTCGGTCGTTTTGGCCACCTACCTGCATGAGTACGTGCATGGATAGCGGCCTATATGCGGCGTACACCGGACTACTGGCGCGCACACAAGCGCTCGATACCGCGGCGAATAACCTGGCGAATGCCGGAACAAATGGTTTTCGTGCTCAGAAAGACTACTTCAGTGGCGTGTTGGCGGGAGGGGGCGACCAGGCTGCATCAGTCGACGCTTCTCAGGTAGGGCAATCGGTGAATGGCTTTGGTATTTTGGGCGGTAACTTGCTGGACCTAGGACAGGGACAACTGGCAACGACGGGAAATCCGCTTGATTTTGCTTTACAGGGACAGGGCTTTTTTGCGATCAGCACGGCAAATGGCATTCGCTATACAAGAGACGGAGGCTTTATGCGTTCTTCTACCGGTGTTCTTGAGACCAGCGGGGGAGAATCGGTGCTGGACGTGAACCAAAAGCCCATTACGATTCCGACCGGAGATATAGATGTGGCGCCGGATGGAAGCATCTCGGTTACCACTCCTTCAGGCAGCGCGATTGTGGCCCAGGTGGGAGTGTTCGAATTTCCCGACAGGACCGCTCTGATTGCCGAGGGGACAAATCGCTTTTCAGCTGATGGGGTAAAGCCGGCACCAGGAAAGG
>Ga0157369_10004165_pt1 | contig 17135 bp, 14 predicted proteins | sample C25metaG_FD_113461 | JGI IMG/M metagenome (GOLD analysis project Ga0157369, IMG submission 113461) | Corn rhizosphere microbial communities from Kellogg Biological Station, Michigan, USA - C2-5 metaG | ecosystem: Host-associated > Plants > Roots > Rhizosphere > Soil | place: USA: Michigan... | reverse complement strand
AAGATGCGAAAGCGCTAGTCACGGGTATCGCTAACGAACACTCGATTGCGTATGGATGCGCGAAAGCGTTTCACGAGCTTGGGGCCAGCCTTGCGATCACTTACGCGAATGAAAAGACAAAGCCTTACGTGGAGCCGCTTGCGAAATCGCTCGATGCGCAGATCTTCATGCCGCTAGATGTGACGCGGGAGGGCGAGCTCGAAGCAGTCTTCGGGAAAATCGACGAACTGTGGGGGCAACTCGACATTGTCGTGCACGCCATCGCATGGGCGCCAAAGTCGGATCTGCATGGCGGGTTGTTGAATTCTTCGTGTGAGGGCTTTCTAAGCGCCATGGATATATCCTGCCATTCGTTCGTACGAATGGCGCGCCTCGCCGCGCCGCTAATGAAAGAAGGCGGTACGTTGTTGACGATGAGCTATTACGGTGCGAATAAAGTGGTGCCGAACTACAGCGTGATGGGCCCTGTCAAAGCCGCCCTGGAAGCCTGTACGCGCTATCTGGCGCACGAACTCGGGCCGAGGGACATCCGCGTGCACAGCATTTCTCCCGGTCCACTCAAAACGCGCGCGGCGTCCGGGCTCAAGGATTTCGAACTGATGTTGAACGAGGCCGTGCAGCGTGCGCCTCTGGGCGAGGTGGTCGACATCATGGATGTGGGCTACACCTGTGCATTTCTTGCGACACCGTACGCGCGGCGGCTATCCGGCGAGACGTTGTATATCGACGGGGGCCTCAACATCATGGCGTGATCCAACCGTCGAGGGCGGTGCCATCATGAACGCAACGGATACGACGATCATTCAGATCAGCTCCCCGCTCTTTAGCGACGAAAATACGCTTTGCTTTTCAGCACACGCTTTCGGCTGGGGCTATTGTGCATTCTCTCTTGATCGCGACACGGCGTGCGAAGTGCTCGGCGCGGCCGACCATTCGAACAGGCAGACGCTGCTGGCTTTCGCGCTTGGCCAGGTAAAGATACGGGAGGCTGTGAGACGGGCAATGCGGCCGCGTTGTGGAGAGCGCATCCGGCTCACCGGAGCAGATTTCATCGAGAATGAGAGCATCGCCTCAGTCCAGCCTGACTGAACGAGGCGCTCTCACCTCACCCATCCGCAACGGGGTGCGGCGCACTGTCAGCCGGCTGAGGAGGCTGAGCTTGAACATCCGGATTCTCTGCGGCGAAAGTTCGGGGAGCCTCGATCCACGCTATGAGCAGGTGATAAGTCACTGCGAGAATCACCGGGCCGATGAACAGGCCCACCGGTCCCAAGGCGAGCAGACCGCCTATGACACCAGTGAGGATAAGCACCATTGGCAGTGCTATTGCGCGGCGAATCAGGATGGGGCGCAGAATGTTGTCGAGCACCGAAACGCCAATGGTCCAGACGAGCAGCAAAATAGCCGGCAATCGAGCGTCATGCATGAACAGATAGGCGACACAGCCGAGCATAGGCAGAAGCGGTCCGATCTGCACGAGGCACATCAGGAGCAGTAGGGCGCTCAGCACGCCGGCAAACGGAATGCCCGCGATCCAGATGCCGGCCGCGCCGAGCGAAGCCTGAACGACTGCCGTGACCACGACACCCAGGGCGATTGCGCGGATCGACTGGCCCGTGAGATGAACGATGTTGGCGCCGTTTTCCGGCGAGACACGCAACGCCAGGCCCGTCACGAGCTGGACGGCCGATTCGCCTTTGGCAAAGAGCAGTCCGCAAATGATGATCAGCAGGATCAGTTGCACGGCAAACGAGCCAACGAGTCCCACTTGAATCACCATCCACCTGGCAGCGACAGCCGCATAGGGCTGCAATTTCGCGAGCATGCCGCCGGGGCCCGCGTCGGATAGCGATTGCCACTCGCGCACAAGACTCCCTGTGAGTGGCAGGCTGGCAAGCCAGTGGGGCGGGGATGGAAGCGCATAGTTGGGCAGCGCTTTGACGAAGGCCATGATGTCTGCTGCATGGTCGGCAAGCGTGGAAACAGCGCCGTATGCCGGTATGCAGATAACGACGATCTCGAGCAGCAGCAGCACTGTCACGGCCAATCCCCGGCTTCCGCGCAGGTACCGCTGGATCTTCAGCATGAGCGGCCAGGTCGTCACGACGATCGTCGTAGCCCACATTAGAGCGGGTACGAACGGATGCACGATGTACAGACTACCGCCGACCAGCAGAAAAAGCGCGCTGACAGCCAGCACGATTCGGGCAAGGTCGACCGCGGGTCGGACCATCTGACGTCCGGATTCCGGCGGCCGGGTCAATTGAGCCGGGTGTTCCATCGTGCGCCTTCCTTTCCGGCCTAGCTGGAATATTGAATTCCGCGCTCACCAGTACTGATGCGTGTTCCCGCGCGGCGTTCCGTGATGGCAACGATATCGGGCAGCGCGCCGATCACGGCATCCTTGCCGGTGTTTCGGGCAAACTCGATTGCAGCCATGACCTTCGGGCCCATCGATCCCGCCGCGAAACCCAGCTCTTCCAGCGCATCGGGATGGGCGACCGAGATCGCTTTTCTGGTTGGCTTGTCCCAATCCACGTAGGCCGCGTTGACGTCGGTCGCAATGATCAACATGTCGGCGTCGAGTTCCTGTGCGAGCAATGCTGAACACAGATCCTTGTCGATGACAGCCTCGACCCCGGACAGCTTATGGTGCTCGTCATACACGGTGGGGATGCCCCCGCCACCCGCACAGATGACGATCGTGCCATGCTGCAGCAGCCATTTGATCGGCCGTATTTCGAATATATGCTTGGGGCGCGGGCTCGCGACCACACGGCGAAACTTGTCGCCGTCAGGGGCGATCGTCCAGTTTCGCGCTGCGGCGAGACGTGTGGCTTCTTCCTGGGTGTAGACGGGGCCGATGGGTTTGGTGGGATGTTGAAATGCGGGATCGGCCGCATCGACTTCGACTTGCGTCAGGAGCGTGGCGAAAGGCACTTCATAGGGCAGCAGGTTGCCCAGTTCCTGTTCGATCATGTAGCCGATCATGCCCTCGGTTTGCGCGCCGAGAACGTCTAGCGGATAGGTCTCCACATCTTTATAGGCCGCGCCTTGCAGCGCGAGCAGGCCGACCTGGGGACCATTGCCATGCGCGATGACGATTTCGTTGTCCGGTACGATCTGGGCAATCTGTTCGGCCGCAATTCGTACGTTGGCTCGCTGATTTTCGGCGGTCATAGGCTCGCCACGGCGCAGTAGCGCATTCCCACCTAATGCAACGACTATCCGCATGATGCGCTCCCGAGTGACGGTCCCTGCCTGGACATGACCGTTGATGAAATTCAGTCCCGCCGGATCAGAGGTCCGCGAGTGTCGAGACCAGAATAGCTTTAATCGTATGCATCCGGTTCTCTGCCTGTTCGAATGCGATGTTCAACGGCGATTCGAAGACCTCTTCCGTGACTTCGATGCCGTTCGCGAGATTCGGATATTGGGCAGCGATCTGCTTGCCGACCTTTGTCTCACTGTTTTGAAACGCAGGAAGACAATGCATGAACCGCACTTGAGGATTTCCGGAGGCTTTCATCATGTCCATATTGACCTGGTAGGGCAGGAGCATCTGGATGCGCTCTTTCCAGGCTTCAACGGGTTCGCCCATCGACACCCACACGTCGGTATGGACAAAATCGACACCCTTGACGGCAACCTTCGGATCTTCTGTCAACGTTAGACGTGCTCCTGTGTCCGCCGCAAACTGCTGGCACATTGCGACGTGATCCTCATGTGGCCAAAGCGCTTTCGGCGCGCCGATTCTCACGTCCATGCCGAGCTTCGCGCCGATGAGGAGCAACGAGTTGCCCATATTATTGCGAGCGTCGCCCAGGTACGCGTAACTGATGGCAGGAAGCGGCTTGTCCGTATTCTCCCGCATTGTCAGCACATCGGCCAGCATCTGGGTGGGGTGATACTCGTCAGTCAGACCGTTGAACACGGGTACGCCGGCATATTGCTCGAGTTCGTCGACGATTTCCTGTTTGAAGCCGCGATACTCGATGGCGTCGTACATGCGCCCGAGCACCCGCGCCGTGTCTTTCATGCTTTCCTTATGCCCGATCTGCGACGAACTCGGATCAATATAAGTGACGTTGGCACCTTGATCATAGGCGGCGACTTCGAACGCGCAACGAGTGCGCGTCGAGCTCTTTTCGAAAATCAGAGCGATGTTGACGCCTTTCAGATGCTGTTGTTCCGTTCCCGTGTATTTCGCGCGCTTGAGGTCTCTGGAGAGGTCGATCAGATACCGCAACTCCCTGCTGGTGTGATGCACGAGGCTAAGAAGACTTCTGTTTCGCAGATTAAAGGCCATGTTGCTTCTCCGTCAGAGATGAGTTCGGCGGGAGGTAGTCGGATTGACTGGCGGGCATTGGGGTGCCATTCAAAAATCGACCGCATCCCTGCTGATCGGGCATGTCATGCAATGACCGCCACCGCGGCCGCGCCCCAGCTCACTGGCCGCAATCGTGATGACTTCTACACCGGCTTTACGTAGGAGCGTATTCGTGTAGGTGTTGCGGTCGTATCCGACCACCACGCCAGGCTCGATGCAGACCACGTTATTGCCGTCATCCCACTGTTCTCGTTCTGCGGCAAAACTGTTTCCACCGGTCTCGACCACGCGCAAACGAGGCAGGCCGAGCGCTTCCGCCACTACGTCGACGAACGGCTTTTCTTCGCGGCGTATCGTGAGCCCGGATGTGCTCGATTCGTCCGCGCGTACCGAGAAGGCAACGATCTGGTTGACTACTTCCGGGAAGATCGTGACGAGATCGCGGTCGCAAAAGCTGAACACCGTATCGAGGTGCATCGCGGCGCGGGATTTTGGCAAGCCCGCAACGACGACCCGGTCGACCACGCCCTTACTGAAAAGCGACTGGGCCAACTCGCCGATAGCCTGCCTTGTCGTGCGTTCGCCCATGCCGACCAGAACCGCACGGTTCCCGATCGGCATGACATCGCCACCTTCCAGCGTGGCGGACCCGTGATCCTTGTCCGGATCGCCATACCATATCTGGAAGTCTCCTCCGGTAAAGTCAGGATGGAACTTGTAGATGGCGGAAGTGAGCAGCGTCTCCTGGCGACGGGCGGGCCAATGCATGGGATTGAGCGAAACGCCGCCGTAGATCCAGCATGTCGTATCGCGCGTGAAGAGGGTGTTCGGCAGAGGCGGCAGAACGAAGCTCGAATAGCCCAGATATTGCCTGTACATCTTCAGAATGCCACTGTGCTCGGTGTCTGGCACGTCCTCGGCCACCACGCCGCCTATCAGGAACTCCGCGATATGGCGCGGTTCGAGCCCCTCGATCCAATGACGCACTTCCTGTGCGAGGCTGACGCCCACCGTGTCCGTGCGAATCTTGCGGTCGAGTATCCAGCTCAGTGCTTCCGGGTTGTGCACCGTCTCTGTCAACATGTTGTGCATCTCGACGACATCGACGCCGCGCTCGCGCATCTTCGTGACAAAGTCGAAGTGGTCGCGTTTGGCCTGGCTGACCCACATGACGTCGTCGAAAAGCAGTTCGTCGCAGTTGCTGGGGGTGAGTCGTTGATGCGCGAGCCCGGGAGAGCAAACCATCACTTTACGCAATCTGCCTACTTCGGAGTGAACGCCGAATGCGGTCTTTTCCTTGGTCATCATGTGTCTCCCCATGTTCGAGGGTGAGGAATCCTTATCGCAACGTCAATCGTCGACCCGGCGACAAGCACGGCCGACATGCCACTCGGCAACATGCTGGGTGGGACAATAGAAGGGGCGACGGCGAAAGCGCCATGCGAATGGGTACGCATCGTTCGCGTGTCGTCTTCGAATCAGGCAAGCCTGATCTGGGTACGATTGCGTTTCAACCAATGTGAGCGTGAAAGGCAACGCACACAATAAGACTTTGGTCCGACGCCCGTTGCTAGTCAGATACCGGACGATAAAATCGTCATGCCGCTTTCTTCTGGCGCGCGCCGACGTGGACCGCAACACAGCCGCGGAAGTCATCCACCATGCTTGCTGTCGAGTAGCGCAGCCTTCCACGAGTACGGGAACACCGCGTGGTGGGCGGGAAGGGAGGGGAAGGGCCGCGGGTCGTGGTCAACCGTGGGGTGCCGGGGTCGCGGCCGAACCCCGACAATCATTTGACCACTGCGGGCTCCACAGAAATGGCAACGGCCTCGTTGTACACCACTTGTACCTGATCGCCTTTCTTGATCAATTTGAGCTGCTCGGGGTCCTGCACGATCAGGTCCAGTGAATTGCCTTGCGGTCCTCGCAGGGTTACCGCGCCAGTTTGATGATTGACGGCAGTGACGTTCGCCATGACCGTCACCTCGCGACTGGCCGTTCCACCAGGCTTCGCACCGAGTGGTGCGCGCGTAATGTTCTGACTCTCATTGGCGGAGAGTGGCGCACTGCCTTTCTTCAGCGTGACGGTTAATGCCTGAGTGTATTCCGCCGTGACGCTGTCGCCGAGCTTGAGTTGGCTGAAATTATGCGCTTCCTCGCCCACTACGACTTGCACGACTTTGCCTTTCGCATCCTTTAACCAGACCGTGCGAGTTTCAGGCTCTATGCCGACCACCGTCGACGTCGTCTTGATCGTCCCAGTGACGGAGACCTTGCCGGGCGCACTTGTCACGCCCACTTTGGGTTCTGTTTGCGCGAATCCCGCCTGTGCCAGGGCCGCGAGCGTCGCTACGATGATGAGTTTCTTGCTGTTCATGATGCTCTCCTTGGACACCCGGGCTTTTTTTGCGGGCGCGGTAGTGGGATGCCGTCATCAGGACATGTATGGCTTCACCGTTGGGAATTGCTCACTTGATGGTGTACCCACGGCCTTCCATACACGCGCCCCAGGCACGATTGAACGTATCCATCGCGCCTTGAGTCTGTGACTGGGCGGCAGCCCCGGCAGCCCGACGGTTCTGGCGTGCTCGCGAGCCTCCGACCATCGTGCCTGCCGTCGCGCCGATCGCCGCGCCTTTGCCCGCATCGCCCGCTATCGCGCCGACGACTGCGCCGCCGGCCGCGCCACGCGCCGCACCTTGAACGCGCTCGCCACCGCCCACCGCGGGACCCGAAGGCGGAGGGGGGGCATTGGCGACGGCAGCCGGGTCCACACCCGTATTGCTCTTCGCCCACGAGTAACACGCGGCGTCGTCCTGCTGCTGCATTTGCTGGCTTTGTCCCTTCGACGGATACGCGATGGGCTTCGCCTCCACCACGCCTTCGAATGACACCGCGCCGGCCAACGCAGCGCAAATACAGCACTTCGTTAAGTTATTCACGGCAACTCCTTACTCGAGCCTTCGCCGATACAAACAGGTGCTCACGTCTTCACGCCATATCGGAGATGGGACGGTGGCGACCATGTCTGGTCCGGCGTGTCAGATGACGCGTGCAGTTTCGCTCCAGCGCAGAGGTGGCCGGATCGCGTTCATCATTGCGTTTCGCGCCCCTCATGCGCAATCGGACCATGGTCGTATTCAACGGAGCGGATTTGCAGGTGCGGCGACTGCTGCACGCGGATCGCGGCATAGCCGCGTAGCCACGTCGTAGCCGCGTTGTAGAGGCCTGGAGGCGGCGCAGACTCGACCTTCTAAGACCTTGGTCCGATGCGAATCGCACCGCGTACGCGGTAGGCTTGAAGATCGAGGCTGGCCGCTCGGGTCCCGCGTTGTGGAGAAGAGGAGAAGGGGAATTCCCTATCGGCTATCCGCTTTAGAAACGGCGCGCGACGTCTGTGCCTGCCGGTAATGCTTCGCGCCCTGAGGGAGCACCTTTATGCGCAATCGGTCCTTGCCGCACCCCGGCTCCGGTTTCCGTCTGCCCGTGCTCGAATGGGTACACGGCTATCAGAAGTCCTGGATCAAACCGGACGTCATTGCGGGTGTCACGGCGTCGGCTGTTGTATTGCCGAAGGCCATGGCGTATGCGACGGTAGCGGGCCTTCCTGTACAGATCGGACTCTATACGGCATTTGTGCCCATGGTGATCTACGCTCTGTTGGGCACGTCGAGGCCACTCAGCGTGAGTACGAGCGCAACGCTGGCCATCCTGACCGCTACCGCGCTCGGTCAGGTGGCGCCAGGCGGCGGGGTGGCGCAACTGGCCATTGCAACCGCTACGCTCACGCTGCTTGTCGGTATCGTCCTTGTTCTCGCGGGGCTGCTCCGGCTCGGGTTCGTCGCGAACTTTATTTCCGAGCCGGTGCTCACGGGTTTCAAGGGCGGCATCGCAATCGTTATTGTGCTCGATCAATTGCCTAAGCTGATCGGCCTTCACGTCGTGAAGGGTTCGTTCTTTCACAACGTGTATGCGCTCTTCGTAGGGCTTCCTCACGCATCGGTGGCGACCGTCATTGTCGGCGTCGTGACGATTGCGATCCTCGTCGCACTCGAGCATCTCTATCCGAAGTCACCGGCGCCGCTCATTGCAGTAGCGTGCGGGATCGCCGGTGTTGGCCTGCTTGGACTGCAGAAATATGGGGTTGGCGTAGTCGGCCATATTCCGACCGGGCTGCCGTCGCTCGTGATTCCGGACTTCTCGCTGATCGAGCAACTGTGGCCTGCTGCCGCGGGCATTGCACTGATGAGCTTTACCGAAACCATTGCTTCAGGGCGAGCGTTTGTCCAGAGCGGAGAGCCCGCGCCACTGCCAAACCGGGAATTGTTGGCGACAGGCCTCGGTAATGCCGCGGGCGCACTGGTGGGTTCGATGCCTGCGGGCGGCGGGACGACCCAGACGGCGGTCAATCGCCTCGTGGGTGCGCGCACGCAACTGGCTGAACTGGTCACGGCTGCCGTCACCCTGGGCACGATGCTGCTGCTCGCGCCGCTGATCGGCCTCATGCCGCATGCGACACTCGCGGCCGTGGTGATCGTCTATTCGATCGGCTTGCTCAAGCCGGCGGATTTTCGCGCCATTCTGGCAGTCAGGCGGACCGAGTTCATCTGGGCGCTCGTGGCGCTCGCAGGCGTCGTCTTGCTGGGTACGTTGAACGGTATTCTGATCGCCATTCTCGTATCGCTCGCGGCGCTCGCCTATCAGGTGTCTGATCCGCCTGTGTATGAGTTGCGTCGCAAGCGCGGCACCAACGTATTCCGCCCGATATCCGAGCAGCACCCCGACGATGAACATTTCCCGGGACTCCTGCTTCTGCGGCCCGAGGGACGCATCTTCTTCGTCAACGCTTCGAACATTGGTCACAAGATCACCCCGCTCGTCGAGCGCGCGCATCCTCAGGTGATCGCGTTGGATATGAGGTCGGTATTCGATCTGGAGTACACGGCGCTGAAGATGCTGACTGAAGCAGAGAAGCATTACCGAGAAAACGGAGTATCCATATGGCTCGTCGGCCTCAGTCCCGAGGTTTTTGCCGTAGTGCAGAACGCGCCGCTCGGCAAGACGCTGGGACGCGAGCGGATGTTTCTCAACCTCGAGCAGGCGCTTGCCGCCTGGTGCGCGCGGGACGGTAAGCAGGCTGCGCCGGACGCGCCACGGGGCATCGTGCACTGAGCCATCCAGGATCGTTGAAGTTACGGAGTGAAGGGCGAACGTTAAATGGCGGCGTAAAGGTTGTGTCAGAGGGACCGACCGATGACACGGGAATAACGAGGCAAGAGCAAATCAGGCAGGGGATATCATGGATAAGGCTGTTTCACGCAAGGCGGCAAGCAGATCGAATGCTAAAGACGTTCAGTACCGCACACCTGATGAGAGGGCGGCGGAAGGTCGACTCATGCGCGATTCGGTGCCGCGGACGTCACAGGGAGGCTGGAAGCAGCCCGATGGTCGGCGGGATATCCTTGAACTTCTCAACGAATCCAATGAGGGGCGCCTGCCTAGCCTGGTGCCGATCCGGTTCGGTCGTATGTCTGCGTCTCCATTCGCGTTCTATCGCGGCGCGGCGGCCTTGATGGCTGCGGACCTGGCCACGACGGCAACCAGCGGGTTACGCGTGCAGGCGTGTGGCGACGCACACCTGATGAACTTCGGCGGATTCGCAACGCCTGAGCGCAATATCATTTTCGATATCAACGATCTGGACGAGACCTTGCCCGCTCCCTTCGAGTGGGATTTGAAGCGGCTCGCAGCCAGTGTCGTGATCGCCGCGCAGCATCTGGAGTTGCCCTACAGCGACACGACGCGCATCAGCACGGATCTCGTGCGCGAGTATCGCGAACGCATGCACGACTTCGCATCCATGCGCGCGCTCGACGTCTGGTACGACCGCATCGATCTGCAAAAGTACCAGGATCGGACGGGCGATCCCGCCATTGTCGAGGCGGCGCGCAAGCGCATCGCGCAGCGCATCGAAATGGAACGCCGCAAGACCGTGCCTGACCATCTCTATCCGAAGTTGGTCACGGAAGCAGACGGGCATCCCCGCATCAAGGACGAGCCGCCGCTCATCTTTCATCCCTCTGAGGACGTCGCCCCCGGGCTTCAGTCGGGCTATGCGGAGGCCATTGCCTCGTATCGCGAGAGCCTCGCCGAACATGTGCGGATACTGTTCGACAGGTTCCACTTCGTTGATCTGGCGCTCAAGGTGGTCGGCGTGGGCAGCGTCGGCACGATCTGCGGAGTGGGGCTGTTCATGGCGTCGGACAACGATCCGCTGTTCCTGCAAGTCAAGGAAGCCAAAATGTCCGTGCTCGAACCCTATGCAGGGAAAAGCCTGCATCCCAACCATGGGCAGCGGGTCATTGCCGGTCATCGCATCATGCAGGCGGCCAGCGACGTGTTTCTCGGGTGGAGCCGCGGTCAGAATGGGCGTGACTTTTATGTCCGTCAGCTTCGCGACATGAAAATGTCCGTCATGATCGAGGGGCTGGACGCCGGCATGCTCCGGCAATACGCGCGCATGTGCTCGCACGCGCTCGCGCGTGCTCACGCGCGCTCGGGCGACGCCGCAATGATCGCCGGGTATATGGGTTCGGGCCAGACGTTTGACGACGCGATCACCGAGTTCGCTGCGGAATATAGCTCACAGAACCGGCGCGACTACCGGCAATTCGTTCATGCGATCCGTGAAGGACGGATCGAGGCAATAGTCGAAGGCTAGAGGGCGCAATAGCGGGCGTGAGGTCACGGTTGGATTGGGATGAAGCGAGAGGTTCTCGCGCCACGACAATACCTTGACGGTGCGTCCCATGTGGCATTCGATTTACCTGCCGCTTTTGCGCCCATTAAAGCAGCCGTTGCCGAGCTTGATCTGGATCATTACGTGGGGTCGTGACCTGCCGATGATAAAGGTGGTGAGGGCAGGCGTTCTGAATTGCACAGTGGAAAGCATAATTTCACCGGTAATCAGGAATCCGCCTGCATCCCACCGCTGCAACTGGTCTACGTGGTCAAAACCGCCAGTCCGCAGACTATCCCTCAGCGTGAGCGAGAGCTTTTTTCAGGAGGCTCGGCAATGAGCATACTCAGCAGGCTATGGCATCGCGACGAACCACGCGGAACACCAGAGCAAGAAGAGCGGATCGACGCAACGATCGAGCGTATTCTCACGATGATCCCCCGCTTGCGCATGGCAAGGCGTTACCGTACACGCCTTGCGCCCGCCGTCGCTGCTTATCTTCGTTTCGAAACGGCTATGCTCGCTTCGTTGCCGGCAGCGCGTCAGGCAAGTATCAACACGTGGTCGTCCGATCCTCATCTACGCGCTTTCTTTGCAACGCCCGAAGACTTGACCACGGCATTCGGCCGCTCAGAGGCGTTGCGTGAATATTTCGACCTGCATCCGGAATCAGAGGAAGCCTATGCCGTACTCGGGATGGCCATGACCGAACGCCATGTGCTCGGCGTTGCCATGGAGGGCGACACGATTCGTCGTGACGTCGCGCAAACCACGATCTGCTTCGGCGACTATCGGGTCCGAATATGCGCCGCCACAGAGAGCGAGCTGCATCAGGAAATTGGAAACCGTCTTGTCGATCAGTTGGCCTTGGAAGGATTGGCCAAGCTGGCGGCAGACCGCCGCGATCTGCTGTCTCGTGGGCACGAACTTATCGAGGAGCGCTTCGCTCTGTTTCAGACGCAAGGCGCGGGTATGCGCTCTGTGACTGGGGGCGGCGACGAGTCCAGCACGGAGGAGTTGGCCCGCCTGCATGCGGCGATAGAAGACAATGCTGACAAACTTGCGGCACTCAAGGCGCCTACCGAGGTTATCGAACTCGAATTTGAACGTGTCTGCGAAGTGCTCTCCGAGTCTTCTACACATGTTTACCTGACGAAGAAACGGTTGCGCATCGATCTGATGAACGTGGTCCAACCAGCGGGCTCGCGGGGTAGCCACGATATTGAATTCAACTTCGCCCGAATTCCCGGCATCAAACCGGAGCAGCGTGCTTTTGCAGTAGTTCGGTATCCTCGTCACGAGTTACTGCCGGCTGGATTGCATATTGACCCTGCAATCAGGGCGCTTTAGTGGAAACGGCTGGTCACGCTGGTTATGAGTTGCATCGGCGGACCGGATGACGTTTCTCATCTGAAGGATGCCGTGAGTACTTTCGCTCGTGTGCGCGGCTCATGCCCAATGGCGGAGATCACACGGGAGACCAAAGTCCTATATCCAATAGTTCGCCTGAGATGTAGCTTGAAAATGACGCGCAACGAGCAGGTATACCGGTACTAGTTATCGTGGGCGGTCGTTTTCCGCCGCTGGGCATCCAGGGCAGAATTTTCGCGTCCAGCGCTGCGGAGCCTGATGTACTCCTGGCAATGTGTGTTGCAAGGCGCGGCCTTCATCGTTTGGGCTGGTGTCCACTGGAGGGGCGACGTGAGTGGTGACCGTCGACTAAATCGGGAGCTTTGTGCAATCGCTCTCGTTTTCGTTACTCAGATTGTTGCAGCGGGTTTTGCATGCGGAGATGAAATCACACTGCAAACCAATCTGTACAACATACACTATCACTATGACCCTGATCACATACCATACTCGCCTCTGGTCGCCGCAGAGTGGCGACGAAACGACGGGTGGTTGATCGGAGGCGGGGTATTTTTAAATTCATTTGGACAGTTCTCACAGACCGTTTATGGCGGATATCTCTGGAACATCGCCGACACCGGGTTTTATGCGAAGTTGGTAGGGGGTGTCGTTCACGGATACACGGGGCAATACAAAGACAAGTTGCCGCTCAATGTCGGTGGATTCGCTCCTGGTATCATCCCGGCCATTGGATATAAGCTGGGGCCCGTAAGGATTGAGACACAATTCATCTGGACCAATGGGCTCATGATCACAGGCGGCATCGCCTTCTGACGGATATCGCTCGCTTCGTTCCGGCCTCGATCTCATTGAGACATTCGGATCCGTCATCGCCCACGCGGCAAGCTCATCGCCGGACGGTTCGTGGTGAACATCGGGTCAACGGTTCAGCGTGCGCACACATCTCTCGATAGACCACGGCCGTTGTGGAACGTAGCCGGCAATCGCCTGGTCATCCGCCAAGCGCCATGACGATCATAATGAGTATGACGCCGAGTATCGCCATCAATGCGCCTGTGAAAGCGGGTCTTCCAACGCCGGCATACCGTCCGAGTGTCGCGCCCACCGCAAATAGCATCGCCACCGCAACACAGCGGGATGAAGTCAAGGCAACGTGAATATCTTGCGTGACGAGAAAAGGAAGCGCGACAGGAAAGGTCGCGATAACGACAAGCAGAAAAATCCCAACTGCCGCCGCGAAGTCCTCCGTGCGAAGAAGGGGGTGCCTCTTAAGATCCAAAGCAAGCAGGCGATGCCGCATGCCCGCAATTTCCTCTGGTCCGCTGATCGCGGCAACATAACCGGGTAGGGAATCTCTGACCAGGTTGAATCCCGTTTCAGAGTCGGCTAAAGCGATCTGCGACGCGACCACTCGATTGTGGGTTCGTTCGGTTACGATCCTGAGCAGGTACATGACTGCGTCGACCAGACCCCATGCGAGATTGCAGCCTAGCGCAGCCCTTGTCGCGGCACGCGCCTGCTGGCCTTCAGGCGAGGCGAGCGAGACTGTGCCGACGATAGTAACGGCCATGATAATGCCGAACAGTATTTCAGAGGTTCGATCTATCGGGTCCAGAAGCCGTCTGACCTTCATATTCATCATTGATTTTCTACCGTTGTCCTCTTTGAACCCTAGTCCACAGTAGGGTGAAGTTGTTGAGGCTGGTCAATCTTCCCGACGAAAACAATCACGGATCGAAGGCGAGCTTTTCGCAGAACGTAGACTTGCGCGGGCCGAAAAGGAGGCCTTGGATGTGCGACGTGGCCATGCAGACGTGAATGGGCCGAAAGTCCTATTGCTGCAATGTGTTATGCGTACGATAGTGAGGTGATGCCATTAATTTTGCGCGTTTCAAGGGGGAGCAATGTCTAAAACACTTGAGAGAAGGGAAAACGCGGATGCTGCCAGGCTAGGACAGATCGACAACAAGACTTACATGAAAGAGCTCGCTCGATTGCACGTTGAACTGGTGAAACTTCAGGAGTGGGCTGTCGCGACCGGGGCGAAGATTTGCGTCGTATTTGAAGGGAGAGACGGTGCGGGCAAAGGGGGCGCGATCAAAGCCATTACGGAACGCGTCAGCCCACGGATCTTCCGTGTCGTTGCGTTGCCGGCACCCACTGACCGCGAGAAGACCCAGATGTACGTGCAGCGATATCTTCCCTATTTGCCCGCGGCGGGTGAAATCGTACTCTTTGATCGAAGCTGGTATAACCGTGCGGGAGTAGAGCGCGTGATGAAGTTTTGCACGGAGGAACAGGCGCAAGCATTCCTGAAGGCAATTCCGCTGGTGGAAAAAGCGATCGTGGGTTCAGGCATTATTCTTTTGAAGTATTGGCTGGAAGTGAGTGAAAAAGAGCAGACTCGCAGGCTGGAATCGCGCATCAATGACGAACGAAAAATATGGAAGCTCTCTTCAATGGATCTCGAGTCATACAGCCGCTGGTATGACTACTCTCGGGCGCGCGACGAGATGTTTGCAGCAACCGACACTGAAGGCTCACCCTGGTTCGTCGTGCCTTCCGACCACAAGAAGCGCGCCCGTCTGAATATCATTAGTCATCTCCTGAACTCGGTTCCATACAAAGAATTGCCGCGCAAGCGGATTGCGTTGCCGGCGCGCCAGAAGCCAAAGGGCTATGTCGATCCTGCATACCCGTTTCGATACGTGCCCGAGGTTTTCTAATAATTAGGCAGGTACGCTTTTGATCTCGCTCTTAAGCGCCATGTGGCAGCAGGAAGCTAAATTCGCAGCCGCACTATTTTTCCAAATAAAACAGAAAAGCGGTGTAAATACCTATTCAAAAACTCTAATTTCGATTCGTGTAATTGTATTTATGTTCGTTTTTCTTAATTAAGTAACGATCGCTATGAAGCGGATTTAGTTAGGTAAAAAAATAAAACAGTAAGGTTGACCGAAACCGATGATATAAGTCAAAAAATAAGGGAGGAAATGCGCTAGAGTAAGTTCACAGGGTCGGCACTTCCAAGTTGCAATATGGATTGGCCCGCGCGATTCGGAAGATATGTCAGGCGAGCGGACCAGTCGCAACGACCCGAAAAACGAGCTATACATGGCGCGGAGACATCGATGACGAATCGAATTGGGCAGGTGAAGGCGTTTGCCCTTCGCCTTGCTGGAAATTTGACGGCTCTATACTCCCCTCGCAGGCTTCCTGCTGCTAGTCGCACTGGCGTTGAAACTGGCTGTTCGATGGAGATGCAATTTTCGGCTGATGGGGCCTGCACTCTGTTGCCGCAAGACAGCCTGACGTCTGCTTTAGCGCATGTTGCGCACCCGGCAGGAGAGAGCCTATACGCATCCGGATCGACGGACACGAAGGCAAGCTCGCCACAGCAAATCATCTCGCCATTTTCGTGGTTTCGTGTGCCGCGTCGCCCGGCGCGTCAGATGCTTGATGAAACTATGCCTTTGCGAGAGGCGCTCGAGTTGGTGCCTGTTCCCATCCTGACAGTGGACGCGGAGAATCTCATCACGTTCGCCAATGGCGGCGCCGTTGAATTGTTTGGGCGTAGTCAGGACGAGATGATCGGCGCATCAATTGAGGTGCTTTTTCCACCTGCTGTTGATTGCGAAGGGCACCGTGCCGTTGACCATCTGTCCACATCTGGCGAACGCCCGGAAAGAGTTCTGGTACGTCAACTGGTCGCGAGTCGCCGCAGGGGCGGGGATTTCCCAGCGGAAATCAGGATCGTTCGGGTCAAGTCGCATAGTCAAGAGGCGCAGATAGTCGCTATATCCGACCGCAGCGATTGCAGCGAGCTCGAACTGAGTCGGAACGAACTTGCGCATCTAGCCCGGGTTTCGTCGCTAGGTGAACTTGCTGGGTCCCTTGCCCACGAGTTGAATCAACCGTTGACAGCGATCCTCAGTAACGCGGAGGCTGCTCAAAGGTTGGTGAACCTGGGCGCAAGCAAAAACGCGGAACTTCGGGAAGCGCTACAAGATATTGTTGCTGATGACTGTCGAGCCAGCGAAGTCATCCAGAGAATCCGCACGCTGGTGAGGAATGGCAACATCGAGATGAAACCGTTGGACCTGGGGACGGTGGTCGCGGATGTGGCCGCGCTGGTGCGTAGCGACGCAATGGTTCGCGGCGTACATGTGACCTTTTATGTCGAAGATGCATTGACCATGGTGCGCGGCGACCGGGTTCAATTGCAGCAAGTCCTACTTAACCTGCTACTGAATGGCTTCGATGCCGTGCAGGCGCGCGCACCTGCGGAACGTGTCGTCGAATTGGCGGTGCACCGCGCGTCTGACGGCGGCGCGCACATTACGGTAAAAGACAGCGGTAACGGATTGCCGGCGGATCATATCGACAAGGTGTTCCTGCCTTTCTTCACCACTAAGCCGCAGGGATTGGGTTTGGGCTTATCCATCAGCCGCACGATCGTCAACGCTCACGGCGGCTGCATGTGGGCTGAGAAGAACGACGGCCCGGGTGCGTGCTTCCATATTACATTCCCGCCGCGTCAGACGTACGGCGGAATTGCTGGAGCAAATGACCATGAGTCAGCCTAACAGTCGAGTATTCCTTGTCGACGACGACGAGCAGGTGCGTTGCGCGATCTCGCGCCTGCTTCGCGCCGCCGGCTATTGTGTGCATTCCTTCGACAGTGCTGAGGTATTT
>Ga0157369_10004162_pt1 | contig 17136 bp, 18 predicted proteins | sample C25metaG_FD_113461 | JGI IMG/M metagenome (GOLD analysis project Ga0157369, IMG submission 113461) | Corn rhizosphere microbial communities from Kellogg Biological Station, Michigan, USA - C2-5 metaG | ecosystem: Host-associated > Plants > Roots > Rhizosphere > Soil | place: USA: Michigan... | reverse complement strand
TTAACCGCCATCCGGTTCAGCGAAAAAGAACGGGTAATATTTTCGGGCCGGGCATACACACTGATGGAAACTGAGTTAGCCGGACGGAATGTTTCAGTGATGGTGCTCAATACGAAAACCCCGATTGATAAGCTCCACACCTCTTTCAACAAAGGCAACAAAAAAAATACCGGCACCGACAAAAAAACGCTGGTGAGCTGCACTTTAAAATGACCGGCTTTATCAGTAAGCCAGCCTCCCAAAGTTGAGCCGCTCATAGCTCCCAGCCCGTAAAAGCTTAAGACCACGCCGGTTTCTGAAAGGGTGAAATGAAGTTCTGCTACCATATAAACCCCCAGGAAAGGCACTACCATGGCGCCAATCCTGTTTATCAACATCACCGCAGACAGCATCCACGAAGGCCGTGACAAGCCACGGTATGAATCAAGATAAAGACGGGCATAACGCTTCATTCTTCAAAAATAAAGTTCAAAATTCACTGGATAAATCTCCGGCTGAAATGATATTAAAGACAGCCAAAAATTATTCAGTTGTAGTGTGTAATAAAAAGAATTTGGATTTTCTGATTGAAAAGTGGCAGACATTTATATTACCACATTCACCATTTTATTCTTTACAAAGATTATTTTTTTGGGAGATTTTCCATTAGTCCATTTTTGAATAATATCATTGTTGAGCACCAGGTTTTCAACTTCCGGTTGTGTTGCTTCCAATGAAATCACCATCGTAGTTCTTAATTTTCCATTTACAGAAATTGGATATTCTTTTTCAGACTCGATAAGAAATTTCTTTTCAAGCTTTGGATACGCTGCATTCAAAACGGAATCTGTATTGCCAATGGCATGATATAATTCTTCGGCGATATGCGGCGCATAAGGAGCTAATAAAATCAGGAGCGGCTCAAGAACTTCTTTTTTGTGACATTTTAAATCTGTCAATTCATTTACACAAACCATAAATGCACTGACGGCGGTGTTGAAAAAGAAACGCTCTGTATCTTCTTCAATTTTTTTGATGGTTTTATGAAGCGCTTTTAATTCAGCATCATTGGCTTTTTCTTCATTCCAAACTCTTCCTTTTTCTTCGTCAAAAAATAATCTCCATAATTTTTTTAAGAAACGATGAACGCCTTCAATGCCTTTGGTATCCCACGGTTTGCTTTGCTCTACGGGACCGAGAAACATTTCGTACATGCGAAAAGTGTCGGCACCGTATCTTTCCACTAAATCATTTGGATTGACAGTATTGTATTTTGATTTGGACATTTTTTCTGTCTCCACGCCACAGATGTATTTGCCATTTTCTAAAATAAATTCGGCATTCGAATATTCAGGTTTTGCTTTTTTGAAGGCTTCGATATTCAATTCTATTCCATCAACAATGTTCACGTCAACGTGAAGTGGATTTGTTTCGTAATTATTTTTCACTTCGGAAGAAACAAACTTATTAGAATCTTTTAGCCGATACACAAATCTGCTGCTTCCCTGAATCATTCCCTGGTTCACCAGTTTTTTATAAGGCTCATCAAAGCCGATATAACCGAGGTCGTATAAAATTTTTGTCCACAAACGGCTGTACAATAAATGCCCAACTGCATGCTCTGTTCCACCTACATACACGTCTACCTGGTTCCAATAATCCGTAGCTTTTCTATCAGCAAATGTTTCATTATTATGCGGATCCATATAACGCAAAAAATACCAGCTACTTCCCGCATAGCCAGGCATGGTAGAGGTTTCGCGCTTTCCTTGTGGTGTGTTTACCCAATCAGTTAAATTGGATAACGGGCCTTCTCCATCTTTTCCTGGCCCGTATTTTTCAACAAATGGTAGTTCAAGAGGAAGTGTTTTTTCATCCAGTGGAATTGCTATTCCGTCGTTCCATACAATCGGAAATGGCTCACCCCAATATCGCTGCCTGCTGAAGCCAGCATCGCGCATACGATAATTTACTTTTCGCTTTCCTATTTTTAATTCTTCGATTTTATTTATCGCCTCTCCTATCGCATCTTTCATTACCATGCCATCAAGAAAACCGGAATTTTGTAAAACTGCGTCTTTGGTTGGATTTGCTTGTTTACCATCGAATTTATCGCCAATGATATTGGTAATTGGAATGTTGAAATGAGTAGCAAAATCAAAATCTCTCTGGTCGCCGCATGGCACCGCCATGATGGCGCCCGTGCCATATCCGGCCAATACATATTCTGCAATCCAGATAGGAATTTGTTTTCCGTCGAATGGATTGATTGCATAAGAACCGGTAAAGCACCCGGTAATCTGTTTTACTTCAGCCATTCTTTCCCTGTCGCTCCTGCTTTTTACATAATCCAAATATTCGTGTATGGATGACCGTTGCGCTTCGGTTGTAATTTTGTCTACCAGTTCGTGCTCAGGCGCCAGCACCAAAAAATCAACGCCAAAAATGGTATCCGGGCGAGTGGTGTAAACGTTGATGGAAGATTGAGAATTGAAAATTGAGAATTCCATTTCCGCTCCTTCGCTCCGGCCAATCCAGTTTCTTTGCATTTCTTTCATGGCATCGCTGAAATCCACTGTTTCCAGGCCTTCCAGCAACCTGTCCGCATAATCGGTAATGCGTAAATACCATTGTCGCATCTTCTTTTTTTCCACCGGAAATCCACCGCGTTCACTTACGCCATTAATCACTTCATCATTTGCCAAAACAGTTCCCAAAGCTTCGCACCAGTTCACTTCACCATAAGAAGAAAATGCAAGACGGAAATCCATTAAAATTTCCTGTTGTTTTTTTTCATCGAAACTTTTCCATTCATCGGCAGTAAACGAATAAATATGACCATTTTGTAAATTGGAAGTTCCAATTTCTTCCAATTCTTTTATCAACGTTTCAATTGATTCTGCCTTTTTGTTTTTGTGATTATACCAGCTTTTGAAAAGTTGTAAAAAAATCCATTGTGTCCAGCGATAATAGTCGGGATCGCTCGTTTTTATCTCGCGGCTCCAATCATAACAAAAACCAATTTTATCCATTTGATTTTTGAAGTTGGCAATGTTTTTTTCGGTAGTTGTTGCCGGATGCTGGCCGGTTTCGATGGCATATTGTTCGGCGGGCAAGCCAAAGCTGTCAAACCCCATCGGATGCAATACATTAAAGCCCTTCAATCTTTTGTATCGTGCAAAAATATCGCTCGCGATATACCCCAATGGATGGCCAACATGCAAGCCCGCGCCGCTCGGATAAGGAAACATATCCAGCACATAATATTTAGGCTTTTCACTGGAATTGCTAACGTGATAAATACCGCTCTCCTTCCAGTTTTGCTGCCACTTTGTTTCTATTTCATTAAAATTATATTCCATTCTTATTTATTAATTAACTCTTCAAAATATCGCGCCCTTCTCAAAAAATAAGTGTAGCATCCTTGAGTAAACAGGATTATGACAGCTCTTTCTTTTTTTGTGAAAATATTGTTATTGATTTTTATTCACTGTTTTCAATGGCTCAGGTAATTTACATTAGCTACCTGTGGCAAGGCGCAAAAATACTAAACCTGTTTAAAATCATTTATTTTTGCCTCTCTTAAAAAAGAAACCTAAACTTATTTAGCATTATGGCTCAATTTGGAAAAGCATCTGCGAAACGCGGCAAACCTTCTTACGTGTATGCAATCATCGGCGTTTCACTGGTGTTATTTTTATTTGGAATTGTTGCCTGGATATTTTTAAATATTCAAAAAACCGGTGACTATTTTAAAGAAAATATTCAGTTGCATGCTTACATTTACCGCACTGCAAACGATCAGCAAATAGATTCGTTAAGAAGCTATATTCAATCATTACCCTATACCGTTAAAGTAGAATATATAACCCGCGAAAAAGCGATTGAAAAGTACAATGAAGACAATGACACGCTTTGGAAAAAATTAGCCATCAGCAATCCGCTTCCCGAAAGTATCGACTTTTATGTAAAAGCAAATTATGTAGATAAAGACAGCCTTGCCAACCTTGAAGATTCGCTTGTCGCCAATTTTCCTCATACGCTTTCTGAATTTCAAACACCGAAAGCAACAGTGGCAAGTGTAAGCCAGTTTGTAAAAACCACCACGCTTGTATTGCTTGTAGTAGCCATCATATTATCTTTGCTCGTTATCGTTTCGATTGACAACACGATAAGACTTGCGATGTACAGCAACCGTTTTCTTATAAAAACAATGCAGATGGTGGGCGCGACGCGATGGTTTATAACGAGGCCCCTTGATGGAAGAGCAATCATAAATGGGATTATAGCATCAGCCATTGCAATCGGGTTGATGTTTGGTTTCATCACCATCGCGGAAAAATTTATTCCTTACCTTAAAATATTACATGATACACGAAATATGTTTTTGATTTTTGCAGGCATTATCATTCTTGGAATATGCATTACACTTTTGAGCACACACCGGTCTGCCTTAAAATACCTTCGGATGAAACTTGATGAACTTTATTGATTTTAAATTTTAATTACTATTATTTTTACAAACGAATTTAAAAATGAGCGCCAAAAAAATTAATACTCCCCTCTCACACAAAGATGCAGCCAACGCTTCCTCAGAAGATAATGCGTTGTTTTCAAAAGAAAATTATAAATGGATGCTGATAGGCCTTATTGTAATGGCAATAGGCTTTTTCTTAATGTCTGGTGGAAAAAGCGCTGATCCGAATGTTTTTAATGACAGTGAAATTTACAGCTTCAGGCGGATAACGCTTGCGCCGTTTTTAATTGTTGGCGGCCTTGTTATCGAAATTGTTGCCATTATAAAAAAGCCAAAATAACTTTTTCAAAACCTATTGAGGCGGTGAAGCTTTTCATCGCTTTTTTTTTTTTATATTCTAAACCATAACTATAAGATGGACGTAGTACAATCAATTATCATTAGCATTGTAGAAGGTATTACCGAATTTATCCCGATATCCTCAACAGGCCACATGATAATTGCGGAGAAATTATTGGGAATTCCTGAAAATGATTTTACCAAAATGTTTACCATCGCTATTCAGCTTGGGGCCATACTGGCTGTAGTAGTTCTGTACTGGAAAAAATTTTTCGATTTTAAAAATTTTAATTTCTACTTAAAATTGATTGTAGGTGTTTTGCCCGCCATCATTCTCGGATTATTATTTTCCGACAAAATTAATGAATTGATGGAAAGCACTACTGTCGTGGCTATCGCCATTCTTGTTGGGGGCATTGTACTGATTTATATTGATAAATTCTTTAACCATCCTGCCATTGATTCTGAAAAGCAGGTTTCGTTCAAAACTTCATTTGTTATTGGTATCTGGCAATGCCTCGCTATGATACCCGGAACAAGCAGGAGCGCCGCCTCCATCATCGGCGGCATGCAACAGAAGCTTACACGCAGCGCTGCCGCAGAGTTTTCATTTTTTCTTGCAGTGCCCACTATGGTAGCTGCCACCGGATACAAGTTGTTTAAACATTTTCATACGAACGGAGGCTTTACGATGCCCGAAATAAAATTGCTTATAATTGGAAACGTGGTGGCTTTTGTAGTCGCGCTGCTCGCTATCAAATTTTTTATTGAGTTCTTAAAGAAACACGGCTTTCGCCTTTGGGGTATTTACAGGACCATACTTGGAATAGTTTTGCTCATTCTCATCTTTACCGGTTATATTGAAAAATAGAATCAGCGCAGTTATTTTATAAAATAAAAAACAGCGCAAAAAGTTTGTTTACTGTGCCGCATTAATTGGTGTGCAACACAATCGAAGAAAAGAGGCATCATTTATGAGGGATAATTCATTTTTAAAGCAGAATTTCTGTAATAATTATTCAATAATAAAAAAATAAATGTAAAATGAAACAAATGATGCAAACCCGTATAGCAGGCATGTTTATGGTAATCCTCTTTGCCTTCATTTCCTGCAACAGTAACAATAGTAATTCGACGTCCACTTCCGACGCTGCGAACGACTCCACTTCTGCAAATACAAAAGCTTCTGCACAGCAACATGCTGAAGCTAATTTGCAAGCTATTTACCCCGATACAGCATTAACCGGCAAGGCAGTGTTTGATGCAGAAGCAGGCAACAAAGTAAAAATGAATTTACAATTATCAATCCCATCTAAAGCGGGCAAAAGCGTTGCCGTGCATTTACATGCAAATGCAGATTGCGGCGACATGGGGAAGGCCGCAGGCGGACATTGGAACCCTACAAATGCGCAACATGGCAAGTGGGGCGGCAATAGCTTTCATTCTGGCGATATAGGAAATGTAAAATTAGACATGAAAGGAAATGGCAACCTTGATCTTGAAACAGATCTCTGGTCTATCGGAGGCGATTCGTCTACAAACATTTTAAATAAAACTATTATTGTTCATGGAGGTGAGGATGATTTCGTGTCGCAGCCCTCAGGTAATTCAGGTGAAAGAATTGGCTGTGGTGTAATCCAATAATTTAAAATGTTCTGTTGAATAGAGTTTGATTCTGTTTTTTATTAATAAAAATAACAGTACGCAGTTTTGAAAAAAAATATTTATTTTACCGGTAAATATTTTTTTTGAAATTATATCAACCTTAAATGCAGACTGCTTCCAAAAAAGTCATCAATGGCTGGGCCATGTATGATTGGGCCAATTCGGTTTATAACCTGGTTATCACCACAACGTTTTTCCCGATTTATTATACTGAGATGACGAAGGTGGCCCCATTTAACGGCCAGGTTCATTTTTGGGGCAGAACTTACGTAAACACTGCATTATACAATTATGCGCTTGCATTTACCTATCTGATTGTGGCAGTCACATTGCCTATTCTTTCTTCCATTTCTGATTATAAAGGCAACAAAAAAATATTCATACAGGCCTTTTGTACCTTGGGTGCGGTAGCGTGCAGTTGTCTTTATTTTTTTACGCCTGAGTATTTCGATTTAGGAGTCATCTGTATGATGCTCGCTGCTTTTGGATTTTACAGCAGCCTTGTTTTTTATAACTCATATCTTCCAGAAATAGCATCAGAAGCTGACCGCGATGCTGTAAGTGCCAAAGGATTTTCTTACGGATATATAGGAAGCGTGTTAATGCAACTGATTGGATTTGCATTGGTATTGTTTTGGGATAAAATTCCTTTTTTGCACAGCGCCGGTGATGCAGTCAGGTGGACGTTTTTATTGGTCGGCATCTGGTGGATAGGCTTTGCGCAAATCACTTTTAATCGCCTGCCCAAAAGTTTTCAATCAGAAAAAAAAGGTCAAAAAAGAAACTTCATATCTGGTGGATTTTTAGAACTGAAAAAAGTTTTTTCCCAGATGATAAAAATGCCAGTGCTAAAAAGATTTTTGCTTGCATTCTTTTTTTACAACATGGGTGTGCAAACGGTGATGCTGGCCGCCACTAACTTTGGAAGTAAGGTTTTAAATCTTCCTTCAACCAATCTTATTGTGACCATTGTGCTAATCCAGTTGGTTGCCATTCCGGGCGCAATACTTATTGCTAAACTTTCGGGCAAATATGGCAACCTGCAGGCGCTGATTGGCGTGGTAATTTTTTGGGTGGGTATTTGCATTGCAGGCTATTATATGGAAACGGCAATTCATTTTTATATTCTCGCGATTGCCGTTGGAATAGTAATGGGAGGCATCCAGTCATTAAGCAGGTCTACCTATTCCAAGTTAATGCCTGAAACCGTTGATACCGCTTCCTTTTTTAGTTTTTATGATGTGACTGAAAAAATTGCTATTGTAATTGGCTTAACTGCTTTTGGATATATTGAAGAAATCACAGGCACGATGCGGGATTCCGTAATCTCGCTGGTAGCCTTTTTCACAATTGGGTTATTTGCTTTAATTTCGGCGTTGCACAGGCAAAAAAAAGAAAACCGAAGCGTTCAGTTATCTAATTCCTGAACAGCAGCCTCAACAACAAGTAATTACCATGAAAATCTATCCCATCAATGCCGGTCATTTTAAGCTTGACGGAGGAGCGATGTTTGGCGTTGTTCCTAAAAGTATGTGGCAGAAATTAAACCCGCCTGATGAAAACAATATGTGCAACTGGGCTATGCGCTGCATGCTCATTGAAGATGAAGGAAGAGTTATCCTTATTGATACAGGCATGGGCGACAAGCAAAGCGAAAAGTTTTTTGGGTATTATTATCTGAACGGCGATGACACCTTAGACAAATCATTAGCGAAGTATGGATATTCGAAAGACGACATTACCGATGTACTATTAACGCATCTCCATTTTGACCATTGCGGCGGGGCCATCTTTAAAGAAAATAATAATTTAGTTCCTGCATTTAAGAATGCAACTTACTGGAGTAACGAAAGCCACTGGAAATGGGCTACAGAGCCTAATGACCGTGAGAAAGCCAGCTTCCTGAAAGAAAATATTTTACCAATACAGGGAAGCGGCAAATTGAAATTTGTAGAACACATTGAAGGAATCCCTTTTACCAAAAATATAAAATTGAGGTTTGTAAATGGGCACACCGAATCAATGATGCTTCCGGAAATCAGTTTTAATAATAAAACCATTATCTATGTGGCAGATCTTTTACCCTCGGTTGCTCATATTCCAATCCCTTACGTAATGGCCTACGACACCAGGCCGCTGCAGACATTGGTAGAAAAAAAGATCTTCCTTGAAGAGGCGCTGGATCGTGACTTTATTTTATTTTTTGAGCATGATCCGGAAATCGAATGTTGCAACCTTGAGCTAACGGAAAGGGGTATACGTAGTAAACAAACTTTTAAGCTGGAAAACATTTTGGAAAGCTAAAAATATGAAGAGACTTCTGTTTATCTTACTGCTTATCTGCTTCATTACGATTGTTTATTTTTTTATAAAAGAACAATTCAACAAAGTAGTTTTAACCTCCGGCGAAAACCTGGTATTATCGATAACTTACTTGCTTGTGGGCATCATTCTGCTGGTACTCTTTATTGTAAAAAACAGGGAGAACAAGAAAAGAAGCGGGTGAGCCTTATTTTTTTATGAGCGAAGTCAATGGATAACGCAAATTTTTATAGCTCATCATATCTACTTTGATAGAGCCTACGGATATCGGGCTTTCGGCCCTTAACAGTAAATGGTTAGGGTCGTCGCTTACCCACACATTCATTTTTTCTCCGCCTTCAAAAATGCTTCCCTTAATAAGCAGGGGTTTAAATTTTATAGCACGGAATTTTCCATATTTTGTTTTAACGGTTTCTTTCCCCTCATAGCGCAGATACAAATGATAAATTTCATCATCAAGGAACATATCAAAAGGAATCTTGTCACCGGTTTTGTAACGGTCAAAATTGATATTCCTGGCATAATAAACAGAACTAATTACATCCTGTATGCAGGAAGTAACTTTAAAAAGTCCGTGGGTGCTTACGGCCGTTCCAGCTTTATGATTAAAAGTTACATTATTATAAATTTTAGAGCCGCCTTCATTTACGTTTCTGATAAACTTTACAGGAAGCATGGCAGCAGTGTCGATGTAAGTTTCGTACCTGTCGCGAACTTTGTAAAAATTATCAAAAAAGGAATACGTGTTTCCCACGCCCACGCAATGATAAACCGGAACGCCGTTGAACTTTTCAAGATTGATTGAAAATTTTGCCTCGCCTGCTCCTACATACAAACCAAGAGTGGTGTAATATACCCTCATAGTTACTTCTTCCCCATCTTTAAATGCCGTATTCTTAATGCCGCAAAAAGGAGCGTCTGGTTGTTGCGCTGACGAAAACAATAAAAATAAAAGTGATACGATAGCTTTCAAACTTGTAATTATTTTTCTTTAAAAAATTTTATTCCCAGGATTAAAATGCTTCCTGCAAAAGCAGGGATAAATAAATTTATACACCAAATACCAAATGTAGTGCCTAAAATACCGACGATGTTTGCGCTATATAAGCTCAACAAGGCAGTGCTGAATTTTCCGCGAATACCTAAATCAGCAATAGCAAATGAAGGAACAATAGCCAACACTAAAAAAAGTATGCTTATTATCCAGAAACAATCAAACCAAAATATTTCAACATGCAACAGCTGCAGAAGCAATATATATTGTAGGACGAAAACAAGATACCGAAAGAAAGAAAGTGAAAGTAGCCTTAACAATATTTTAGCAGTAAACTGTTCTAAAACGTTAAGGTATTGGGTGAACCGAGAGCTGTAAGGAATTTTCTCTAACAGCTTAATAAGCCATGAAAGTCTGAAAAAAAACAAGAGTAAAAAACCGGTGATAATGCTGGAAATTAAAAGCAAAAATTTTATCCAGTACAAAGATAATCCCATCACATATTCTGTCTGCAGGTTGCTGAAATAGATAAGATATACTAATCCTCCGCAACCTAATGCTAACGTAATTATTAGCTGGCTGATACTTCCCGCAATAGACAATGAAATCGCTTTTAAACGGCTTCCTTCTTTTACATACAATATCCGCCCACCATATTCTCCCATTCTGTTGGGCGTGTTTAAGGAAAGCGCGAGGCCACTTAATACTGACCTGTACGCCCGTAAAAAGCGGATTGATTGTAAGGGCTTTAATAATACCTGCCATTTCCTTGCCTCAATACCCCAGTTAACGAGGGCAAGCAGAATAACGAGCCAGAATTTCCATGAAGATTTTCCGAAAGGTGCGTCTTTCATTAGCACCAGCGAGTCGCGCAAATGCGGCTGACCCCTAATCTGCTGATATAACGAATAAAATAACCAGGCGCCCAAAAGCGGGCCTACAACGTACCTTATGATTATTTTGAGTTTTCTATTACGAACCATGAAACGGTAATACCAAAATTTTACCTTATTTTACAAATCTCTCAGAGTGGTAAAAATAATCTTCAATTGAATACAAATTCAAAAATCATTTTAGGAATTGATCCCGGAACACTTTTTATGGGTTTTGGAGTGATAGAGATTTCAGCATCCGGAATTACGCTCATCATCATGGATGTGTTAAAGCTTTCTGCGAAAAAAGATGCTTATGAAAGATTGCAGATTATCCATCAAAAAGTTTGCGGCTTGTTAACTGAATTCAGGCCGCATGAGTTTGCAATTGAAGCGCCTTTTTTTGGCAAAAATGTACAAAGCATGCTTAAGCTTGGGCGTGCACAGGGCGTAGCCATTGCCGCTGCCATGCAGGCAGGTATTCCGGTAACTGAATATTCGCCGCGAAAAGTAAAGCAATCTATTACAGGAAACGGGAATGCTGATAAGCTCCAGGTATTGAAAATGCTGCAAAGGCTTATTGCATTTAACGAAGATCCCAAATATTTTGACGCCACCGATGCGCTTGCTGTTGCTGTATGCCACCATTTCCAGGGCAATTCGCTACTGAAAAATAAAACCCCGAAAGTGAATGGATGGAAAGAATTTTTAGTACAAAATCCCGGACGGGTAAAATAGAAAAACAGGATATTTCCTGCTTTACTGGCTCTGCTTTAAAGCATTCAAAATTTTTTGCTGTGCGCTTTTCAATTCTTCTTTTGTTGGAGAAAGTTTTTTTCTTGTAAAATTAATATCATTCATATTATTTAATGGAATGAGGTGGAGATGCGCGTGAGGCACCTCAAGGCCTACAACGCTTAACCCGCAACGCTCGCACGGAAAAGATTTTTCGATTGCCGTAGCGATTGGTTTGGCGAAAAGCAAAACCTCCGAAAGATAATCATCAGGCATATCGAGAAATTTATCAACTTCTATCTTTGGAATTACAAGCGTATGCCCTTCTACCAACGGATTTATATCAAGGAATGCAAAAAATTTATCATTCTCTGCAATTTTATAAGATGGAATTTCTCCCTTAATTATTTTACTGAAGATGGTCATTGGCTTTAATTTTTTGTGAAGTGGAATTGCTTTCGCCTTTTGCGTTAAGCCTTTAGCTTTCTGCATTAAGCTTTTAGCCTTTTGCGTTAAGCGTTTTTCGCATCTACGCGGTAATATTATCAATCCTGAATTTGATAAGCCCGGCAGGCACTTTTATTTCGGCCACCTCTCCTACGGATTTGCCCAGCAGCCCGCTCCCAATGGGTGAACTGGCAGAAATCTTTTTTTCTTTGAGGTTAGCTTCTTTTTCAGATACTATCTGGTAGCTTACCTGTTTTTTTGTATCAATATTTGTGAGCGTAACTGTGGTAAGTATTGAAACCCTGCTGGTATCAATTGTGCTTTCATCTACAATTTTTGCGGTGGCAATCACAGTCTCCAATTGTTTGATTTTTGCCTCTAATATTCCCTGAGCTTCTTTGGCAGCATCATACTCAGCGTTTTCTTTTAAATCTCCTTTTTCGCGGGCCTCACCTATGGCCCTGGAAGCTGCGGGCCTGTCCACTGATTTCATGTGCTGCAATTCTGCCTGCATGTGCTCAAAAGTATCTTTAGTTACATAATTTACCTGGCTCATAAACCTATTTTAATTTTTAATAACTATACGTGTTGTGAAAAAAAATACAACGCCCCAGAATGACTAAGACGTTGTATGTTTACAAATATAAGAAAGAATAGATTCTATTTCAAGCCTAATTTTTCCAATAAAACTTTAGCCATTTTGTAAAATGCTTCATGCGAATAGCCCGCAATATGAGGCGTTATAATTACATTCTGCTGAGCCAATAACCAGTTTAATCTGTTGCTTTCTTCTTTTGAATAAGTAGCCAGCTTTTCGTTTTCCAATACATCCAGGCCTGCGCCTGCAATCTTTTTCGTCTTCAATGCATTAATCAATGCCGCTGTATCCGTAACCTTTCCCCGGCAGGTGGAAAGGAAGTAGGGCGCTCTTTCAAGAGAATTGAAAAAACTTTCGTTCGCCATGTGGTGGGTTTCTTCGGTGAGCGGCACATGGAAGCTTATCACATCCGCATAACGGCAAACCTGTTCGAAATTAGCTTCTTTAACGTATCCCTTGCTAAATCCAAATTTATATTTGTCATAAGCCAACACGGTAACATCAAAGCAACCCAGCAATTTTGCAAAAGATGACCCCGTATTACCAAACCCGATAATGCCGATCGTTTTTCCTTCAAGCTCGGTGCCACGGTTGGCATCTCTTATCCATTTGCCATCTTTTATTTCTTCGGAACTTGATAAAATTTTATTGGTAAGGTTGAGCAATAAGCCCATTTCATGTTCTGCTACTGCATTCCTGTTCCCTTCAGGGCTGCTCACACATAAAATTCCTTTTGATTCTGCGTATTCCACATCAATAAGTTCCATGCCGCTGCCTAATCGCCCAATCCATTTTAACCGGGCAGCTCTTTCCAACATGGGTTTATCAATCGGCATTCTTGTGGTTACTATCAAACCCTCTGCCTGGCTGATAATGGCGACTAATTCATCGTAAGTTATTTTTTCTGAAATAAGAACAGAATAGCCTTTCTTCTGCAGAGTTTCTGTTAAAATGCTATGTGTTTTCGCTGTAATAATTACCTGCCTGGTCAACTGCTGCTATTTAAATTTTTCTTGAAATTTTTTAAGAAATATTCAGGTGTAAAATAAGAAATTGGGTTATTTCCTGCTTTACTCTATGTAAGCAATCATACTGATTTCTACATTTACATCTTTAGGTAAGGTTTTCACGGCCACAGTTTCCCTGGCAGGGAAGTCTTTTTCAAAATATTTCCCATATTCAGCGTTTACTTCGGCAAAAGAGTTCATGTCTTTTAAGAAAATAGAGGTTTTTACTACTGCACTAAAATCTGAGCCCGCTTCAGTCAAAACCGCTTTTAAATTTTCCATCACCTGCTTCGTTTCTTCTGTAATGCCTGTGGTTATTAATTCTGAAGTGCCTGGCACCAGCGCTATCTGGCCAGATAAAAATAAAAATCCGCCTGCCTTCACCGCCTGACTGTATGGCCCAATTGGTTCCGGCGCCTGCGCGCTCTTAACGATTTCTTTACTCATAGATTTATTTTTGAAAAGAGTTTAAAGTTGCAAAACTTTCCATCAACTAACAAACCTATTTTTGCAAAAAACAGGGAATGAATATTTTAATAATTGGCGACGACACGCAGAAGGACGAAATTTCGGCCCTTCCGGCCAGTGAAAAAACTACAGTAATTTTTGCTGATTCCCTCCCTGGTATCGAAAGCCTTACTAATTTTGATGCATTCTTTATTTTGTCCAGCCTTGAGAAAATTGATATAAAGATATTGCAACATAAGCCGGTTTTTATCAATAGTGTAATTGAATGCTTGTCAGAATCCGGCCTTCCTCAAAATGTAAGCCGTATTAATGCGTGGCCAGGTTTTCTCTCGAGGCAATTATGGGAAGTAGCTTCCAATTCAGAAAATAATATCGAACCAATTTTCAGAGAGTTTAACCGCCAGGCAATTGTTGTGAAAGATGAACCGGGTTTTGTGGCGGCAAGAGTGATAAGCATGATTATCAACGAAGCTTTTTACGCCTTTGAAGAAAAAATCAGTAATATGGAAGAAATAGATAGGGCAATGAAGCTGGGCACCAACTATCCCTGGGGCCCGTTTGAATGGGCAGAAAAGATAGGTATACAAAATATTTACCTGCTGTTAGAAAAGTTAGCTTTAAAAGAAAAACGATATAAACCTGCGCCTGCATTAGAAAAACTATACTGGGAAATAAAAGAAAGAGAATAATAATGAATTACATTTTAAATATCCACACCACAGAAAATAAAGCCATTGTAAATATTTGTGATGAAGACCACGTGTTAAGCACTATGGAAAATGAAACGCAAAACCAGCACGCCCGGTTTCTGCATTTATCTATCCAACAGCTTCTTCAGGAAACCAATATTCCTGTTTCCGATTTGAAAGCAATCGGCGTTACAGGGGGCCCGGGCTCTTATACGGGAATCCGGATAGGATTAGCCACAACAAAAGGATTATGTTTTGCGCTCGGAATTCCAATGATGATGTACAATTCCCTGGAACTGATGGCCTTTTCAGCGATTATGGAGCATGCTGAAAATGAAAAGGCGCTGTTTTGTCCGATGATCGACGCAAGGAGAATGGAAGTGTTCAGCGCTGTTTACGATTATAATTTAGCAGAAATAAGGCCTCCTTCAGCTCTGATTTTAAATGAAAATTCTTTTGAAGACATTCCCAAAGATTCCCCATTATTTTATTTTGGAAGCGGCGCCAAAAAATTTAATGAAATAGCAGAAAATTCATATTTTAATCTGCATTATGTTTTATCCGATATAACTTCTGAAGCGCTGGGCGCCTTTGGCTGGAATAAATTTAAAAAAAATGACTTTGACAACATAATAAATGCAAAACCTTTATATGTTAAAGATTTTTATACAACGGCCAAAATCGCTTAAATTATAAAGTTATTTTAATATTTTGTTACAAACTATATCTATTTACAATGCGTACCTTTGCCCAGAGAATTTCAATTCTGTCGAAAACCATTAATTAATTAAAATCTAATAAGAAATGACACTCACAGCGCAAAGTCACGAAACCAACCGGCTGGAGCATACTAATGAAAGCGATGCTCTGAAAAACATGGATTATTTAAAAATTAAAAAAGCTGCTCTGGTATTAAGAGCACTTAATCATAAACTGAGACAACAAATTCTCAAGACAATTGACGAACAAAAAAGGATAACGGTTACCGAGCTTTATGTAAAATTACGCCTCGAACAATCAGTTGCTTCGCAGCATTTGGCTATTTTGAGAAAAGCCGATATCGTAAATACTGTAAGGGAAGGCAAATTTATTTTTTACACTATCAATGAAGAACGTATTGGAGATATCAATAAGTTCGTTAAAGACCTGGTAGGATAAAATCCAATAATTTCATTTGAGGGTTGGCGAGTTTTAAAGAAATTTCAGCCATATTTATTGATCGAGCAATAAATATGGCTGATTTATTTTAAATCAATATTCATGTACATACAACAGATTTATACAGATTGCTTAAGTGAAGCGTCATATTTTGTTTCAAGTAACGAAGAAGCTGCTGTCATTGATCCGATAAGAGATCCAGATTTTTATTTGCAAATTGCCAGGGACAACAATTCTGTTATTAAATATATTTTCGAAACGCATTTCCATGCTGATTTTATAAGCGGCCATTTGGAGCTGGCTAACAAAACACATGCAACCATCATATTCGGGCCTTCTACCAAAGCGAATTTTACCTTTCACATGGCTGAAGATGGTGAAGAATTTAAAGTTGGAAATTTGGCTATTGAAGCGGTGCATACTCCCGGCCATACTATAGAATCTACGTGCTACCTGTTGAAAAATGAACAGGGCAAACCGTATTGTATTTTTACAGGCGACACTTTGTTTGTAGGCGATGTAGGCCGGCCTGACCTAAGCAGTGGAAACCTTTCTAAAGAAGAGCTGGCTTCCATTCTCTTCGATTCTATTCAAACTAAGATAATGCCTTTGGAAGATGATATCATTGTTTATCCTGCCCATGGGCCGGGAAGCAGTTGCGGCAAAAATATAGGGCCGCAAACGCAGAGCACGATTGGCAATGAAAAGCAGACGAATTACGCGATGCAACCTCAATCCAAAGAGGACTTTATAAAATCGGTTACCAGCGATCTTCCTGAGCCCCCACCCTATTTTTCCATCAATGCAAAAATTAATAAAGAAGGATATTCCAATCTTGATAACATCAAATCAAAAAGTTTGCGGCCATTGACCTTGGAAGAGTTTAAGGAAAAAATAAATGGCAATGCAATCGTGCTTGATACGAGAAACGCAGAGGATTTTACAAATGGATTTATTCCCGGCTCGCTGTTTATCGGACTGAAAGGAAGATTTGCTGAATGGGCCGGAATTATTTTGCCATTTGACAAACCTATGGTGCTGATCACTGAAGAAGGTAAAGAAGAGGAAACTGTAATACGGCTTGCGCGTGTAGGTTTTGAAAATGTGGAAGGATATCTTCGTGGAGGCTTTGAGACGTGGAAAAATGCCGGCGAAGATATTGACCTGGTTATAAGTGTGGAAGCGGATGAACTGGCGATGGATATTCCTTTTGATAACCGGCTAACGGTGGTGGATGTACGAAGAATGAATGAATTTGCTGAAGGCCATGTAACAAATGCGATCAACATGCCCTTAGATGAAATGACTGATGTCGCTCAAATTGCTCAACTGGAAGAAGACCAGAACTTATACGTACACTGCAAAAGCGGCTATATGAGTGTAATA
>Ga0157369_10004161_pt1 | contig 17142 bp, 15 predicted proteins | sample C25metaG_FD_113461 | JGI IMG/M metagenome (GOLD analysis project Ga0157369, IMG submission 113461) | Corn rhizosphere microbial communities from Kellogg Biological Station, Michigan, USA - C2-5 metaG | ecosystem: Host-associated > Plants > Roots > Rhizosphere > Soil | place: USA: Michigan... | reverse complement strand
TAAGGCATTTGCAGCACGCGGCCGACGTCGCGCAGCACGCCGCGCGCCTGCAGCGTACCGAAGGTGATGATCTGCGCGACCTGGTCGCGGCCATAGCGCTGCTGCACATAGGAAATCACCTCGCCGCGGCGGTCCTGGCAGAAGTCGATGTCGAAGTCCGGCATCGAGACGCGTTCCGGATTGAGGAAGCGCTCGAACAGCAGTCCGAATTTGATCGGATCGAGATCGGTGATGGTAAGCGCCCAGGCAACCAGCGAGCCCGCGCCGGAGCCGCGGCCGGGGCCAACGGGAATGCCGTGCGCCTTGGCCCATTTGATGAAGTCGGACACGATCAGGAAGTAACCCGCATATTTCATGCGGGTGATGACATCGAGCTCGAACGCGAGCCGCTTGCTGTAGTCCTCTTCCGTCATGCCTTGCGAAAGGCCGTGCACGGAGAGGCGTTTGGCAAGCCCCTCCTCCGCCTGTCGCTTCAACTCGGCGGCCTCGACGGCGGCGGCATCCGAGCTCGACGCGGCACCGACGGTGAAGAATGGCAGGATCGGCTTGCGCGTCAGCGGCCGGTACGAGCAGCGCTCGGCGATCTCGACGGTCGAGGCCAGCGCCTCCGGAATGTCGGCAAACAGCACCGCCATTTCCGCGCGGGTCTTGAAGCGGTGATCGGTCGTGAGCTGCTCGCGATCGGTCTCGGCAATCAGCTTGCCGCCCGCGATGCAAAGCAGTGCATCATGGGCCTCGTAGTCATCATTGCCGGCGAAATATGGCTCGTTGGTCGCCACCAGCGGCAAGCCCTTGGCGTAAGCGAGGTCGATCAGCCCGCCTTCGACACGGCGCTCCTTGTCCATGCCGTGGCGCTGCAATTCGACATAGAGGCGATCGCCGAACAGGCTCGCGAGGCGTTCGCAGCGTGCCGTTGCCAAATCCACGTTGCCGGCGCCAAGCGCGAGCGCAATCGGTCCATCCGGTCCGCCGGTCAGCGCAATGACGTCCTCGGCCTCGCCGGTCAGCCAATCGAGCTTGATGTGCGGGATCTGATGGATCGGCGTTTCCAGGAACGCGCGCGAATTGAGTCGCATCAGGCTGCGGTAGCCGCGCTCGCGTGCCGCCAGCAAAACGATTCGCGCTGGCGGTGCCACCACGCGCGCATTCGGGTCCTGGTCGCCGAAATCGATCGCCAGCTCACAGCCCACGATCGGCTGGATGCCATAGCCGGCCATCTTGTCGGAGAATTCGAGCGCCCCGAACATGTTGTCAGTATCGGTGAGCGCCAGCGCGGGCTGGCGATCGGCCTTGGCGAGCTCGCCGAGCTTGGCGATCTTGATCGAGCCCTTCAGGAGAGAATAGGCCGAGTGGACGTGAAGATGGATGAATCCGGCGCTGGACATGCTCGATTATTCGACGACTTGAGGAGCTTGGAGCGACCTCAAGGTCGACTCGCCGAGTAATGGTGCGGCCTCGCGCCCACGGAGTCCACGCTGATGGCGCAAATCAGTCGCACCATCCGGATTTTCCCCAACGCCCGGTCCATCGAAATCACAACTGGCTGAAGAGTTGGGCCCAGACCGCCACCATGCCGACGAACAGGGTGATCGACGCCAGGGCCGCCGCCTCTTCCACGAAAATCCGCAACATTGACACCTCCCTCGATTAAGAACATATAGAGAACAATGTTCCTTTTTTGTTCTGCGGTCAAGCGAGCAGTCAGAGCGCCCTCGACAAAGCCGCGGATTGGTTAATCCACGTCGCGTCGCGCCCCCTTCTGGAGTGAGCAGCGCCGCGGATCGTTTCGGGATTTGATTGCGTGCGCACCGCCCAAGACTTCGATCGCTATTATGAGACCCCAGACCCCTGGGGAATCTCGAAATATCGTTTTCGTGACAGGGCGCGGCGTCGTCTGATCGGAAGCTATTTGTTCGACCGCGCGGTGCTGGAGCTGGGTTGCGGCGAAGGACACCTGACCCAAGCGGTTTTCGGCGACGCGTGCGCCGTTACCGGCATTGATATCAGCACCATTGCGATTTCCCGCACCACCGCACGCGACCTTCCAAACGCCCGTTTCCAGGTCGCTGATTTCCTCGACATTCCCTTCGCGGACTACGATGTGATCGCTGCGATCGAATGTCTGTATTATCTTTCGCCGGCGGAACAGGACGTCCTCTTCGACAAGGTCGCAACCGAACATCGGGGCAAACCCTTCGTTCTCTGCGTTCCGATCATCGGGGATAGATATCCAACCCATGCCGGCGTGATGCGCTCGTTCGCCCGTCACGGCATGGCGCTGATCAAATCCCACAACCTGACCATACGCCACGATACGATGCGGAGCCGCGCGCTCGCGATCACGTTGAAGCTTGCGCCGCTCGGCCACATGCTGCTCGACCGCGTGCCAGATGAGTACGTCTATCAACGCTGCTACGTCACATCGTAGTTTGAAAAAATAAAAAGCCCCGGCCGAAGCCGGGGCTTTTCGATCCGCCGTAAAGCAGTTGTGAAACGCGCGAACTTAGTAGCGCGGCACCACTGGGCCGCCGAACTTGTAGTTCACGCGGGCGGTGAAGAGGTCGACGTCCTGCTTGACGCTGTCCGTCTGTGCAAGGACCGGGAAGGTGACGTCCTGATGACCCATGAACAGGTGATCGTACTCGACGCCGAACGACCAGTTCGGAGCAAAGCCGTATTCGAAGCCGACGCCGACCGTGCCGCCCCAGCGGGTATCGGTGGTCGAGGCGAGCGTTCCCAAGCCAAAGCCGGAGATGACCTCATACTTGTTGTCGGTGACGGCCGCACCGCCCTTCACGTAGAGCAGCGCGTTGTTCCAGGCGTAGCCGATCTGGCCGGTGAACAGACCGAACGCGTCGATCTTGGTGCGGTTGCTGTCGGGAGCGAACACGCTGCTGACATTGTCGCCACTGAAGTCAGCCCAGTTGCCCTGCGCTTCAATGCCGAACACGATCGGACCCTGCTGCCAGCGATAGCCGATCTGGCCACCGACGGTGCCGCCCGTCGCGTCATGGCTGCCTTCCGGCCCAAAGACGGAGTTATCCCAGCTATTGTGGCTGGTGCCGCCGCCGCCGTTGATACCGATGTAGAAACCACTCCAGTCATACGCAGCTTGAACCATGGGCGGAGCCTTGGTGTAAGGACGCGCCGCCAGATCCGCCGCAACCGCGGGCGCAGCTGCGCCGAGCGCGAGCATGCTTGCGGTAACGAGCATCAACTTTTTCATTCTTTGATCCAGTCCAGTTAGTAGTGGTGGCCCCCAAGCCATCGCAAGTTTCATAGCAGCGCCCGCGCGAATTGCTGTAACTGCATCGCAACACTCAGCGGGAAAGCGGGTGCGACTAACTGCAAATTAATGTTGTATTGCAGGCATTTCTGGAACTTTTGCTGTTCGAGGGACACGATGTCGCACGACAGAAAGCAATTGAGGCAGGCGCGCCTCAATTAAGTCGGAAAATTGACGAACGGGAACTCGCCAAACAGAAATCGCGGGGGAGATTTTTTGACGCGTAATATCGTGGTCGCCGTGCTTGGCGCTGGCACGTTCACACTGATCGGTGCGGTTGAATCGTCATTGCGAGCGAAGCGAAGCAATCCACCGCGCCGCGCAGGCAAAATGGATTGCTTCGTCGCTGTCGCTCCTCGCAATGACGACCAAGTCGGTGACCGAACCCCGAGATCATCGGGCTCTGGCGCACGTCTTCGTGTGCCGCATCGGTTGCACCGATACGCGCGAACGTGAGTTGACCGCACATAGCGCGGCTGCTGCTATGCTGGCGGTCTCACGTCAAAGGAGGACACTGATGCGCTATGCAGTTTTAGCGGCCATTGCCTTCGCAATGATGTTCAGCGCCCTGCCTGCGTCAGCCCAGACCTACGGGCGCGGCTATCCGGTGTGCCTGCACCAATATGGCCCGGCCACTTATTACGAATGCGGCTACACCTCAATCGCCCAGTGCAATGCGAGTGCTTCGGGACGCGCCGCGCAATGTGTGGTCAATCCTTTCATGGCGAACGCCGGCATGGACGAATGGCCGCCGGCCAGGCACCGAAGATATCGCGCCTATTGAGTGGCTTCATCAAAGTCGGGTAAGAGTTGGCATCGATGCTTTTTCGAAGGAAGCCTGATGCGTAGTGCGGCTTTGGCGATATTTGTTGTCGGCGTATTGTCGGCGCCGGTACATGCCCAGACCTATGGCGCCAACTATCCGGTCTGCCTGCAAGTGTTCGGCAGATTCCCGCGCTTCGAATGTGGGTTCGTTTCGATCGCGCAGTGTCAGCCTTCCGCCGCCGGGATCGCCGCCCAGTGCGTGGTCAATCCCTATTATATCCCACCGCGCGGCGCTGCACCGCGGGTTCGTCACCGTCACCACGGCCACGTTTATTGAGCGGATTCGGTACGGCCGAGTCCGTGATATCCGGCCGGTCTATTCCATCTCGACGACGTGACCGTCGACGATCGACACCCGTCGATCCATCCGGCCCGCGAGTTCCATATTGTGGGTCGCAATCAGCATGGCGACATTTGTCGCCTTGACGAGTTGCATCAGCGCCTGGAACACGTGATCGGCGGTGTTCGGATCGAGGTTGCCGGTCGGCTCGTCTGCCAGCAGCGCCCTCGGGGCGTTGGCCACCGCACGCGCGATCGCAACGCGCTGCTGCTCGCCGCCCGAGAGTTCCGCCGGCCGGTGCTTCACGCGGTCGCCGAGACCGAGATACGACAATATCTCGGTGGAGCGCTTGAGCGTCTCCGAGCGTTTCAGACCGCGGATCATCTGCGGCAGCATGACGTTCTCCAGCGCCGAAAACTCCGGCAACAGCCGGTGCGACTGATAGACAAAGCCGATGTCGTTGCGCCGGATCTGGGTGCGCTCCATGTCGGAGAGTTGCGAGGTCGGCGCGCCCGCGACATAGACCTCGCCCTCGTCCGGGCTCTCCAGAAGGCCCGCGATGTGCAGAAGCGTCGACTTGCCCGAGCCAGAAGGCGCGACCAGCGCCACCGACTGGCCCGCCCACAGCGCCAGCTTGGCGCCGTCCAGGATCACCAGCGGCTGCTCGCCCTGCATGTACTGGCGTTTGATTTCGTGGAGATAGATGACCGGTACATCCTGCGCTCCTTCAGCCCCCTCCGCCATCAGCCCCTCACTCGTACCGGAGCGCTTCGACGGGATCGAGGCGCGCCGCACGCCACGACGGGTACAATGTCGCGAGGAACGACAGCGTCAGCGCCATGATCACGACGGCGGTGGTTTCTCCGAAGTCGATTTCGGCCGGAAGTTTCGAGAGGAAGTACAGCGTCGGGTCGAACAGCTCGGTGTTGGTGACCCAGGACAGGAACTGCCGGATCGATTCGATGTTCATGCAGATCACCATGCCGACGATGAATCCCGTCAGCGTGCCAACCACCCCGATCGAGGCGCCGGTGATCAGGAATATCCGCATGATCGATCCCTGTGAGGCGCCCATCGTGCGCAGGATCGCGATGTCGCTGCCCTTGTCCTTCACGAGCATGATCAGGCCGGAAATGATGTTGAGCGCCGCCACCAGCACGATCATGGTGAGGATCAGGAACATGACGTTACGCTCGACCTGGAGCGCGTTGAAGAAGGTCGAATTGCGCTGGCGCCAGTCGACCAGGAACACCGGCCGGCCAGCGGCCTCGGTGACTGCCTTGCGGAAACTCTCGATGCGGTCGGGGTTGGTGGTGAAGACCTCGATCGCGGAGACGTCATTGACGCGGTTGAAATAGGCCTGCGCCTCCGGCAGCGGCATGAAGACGAAAGTCGAATCGTATTCGGACATGCCGATCTCGAACACCGCCGTCACCTTGTACGGCTTGATGCGGGGTGTGGTGCCCATCGGCGTCACCGCCCCCTTGGGCGAAACCAGCGTGATGCTGTCACCGGCATGAACTGATAGCTGATCGGCAAGCCGGCGGCCGATCGCAATGCCCTGCCCCTCGTCAAAGCCTTCGAGCGTGCCCTGCTTGATGTTCTTGGCAATCGAGGTGAGGTTGTTGAGGTCGTCGGCGCGGATGCCGCGCACGAACACGCCGGACGCATTGAAGGGCGATGACGCCAGCGCCTGGCCATCGACGACAGGCGCCGCCAGTCGAATGCCCTGCACCTGGCTGATGCGCTCGGCGACATCCTTCCAGTCGGTCAGCGGCGATTCGAGCGGCTGCACGAGGATGTGGCCGTTGAGGCCGAGGATCTTGTCGAGCAGCTCCTTGCGGAAGCCGTTCATGACAGCCATCACGATAATCAGCGTCGCAACGCCGAGCATGATGCCGAGAAACGAGAATCCCGCGATGACGGAGATAAACCCTTCCTTGCGACGCGCACGTAAGTAGCGCGCCGACAACATCCATTCGAAGGGTGCGAAAGGCGCAGTCTGAATCGGTTCGTTCATGGTCTCATCCGATGTCCGATAATCCCACGATTATGGTTTTTTCTTTGTCTTCAATGGTTTCCCACGAACTATTTGGGCGGTTTCGAGGTTTTCCGCGAATCCCCTGAGAATCCGGCGGATCATAGTGTGCTACAAGTGCCGCAGCCAACTAATCCCCGGAGTATTGCGGAGTTTTCCTCACGCTTGGGAAGCTAAATCGCGCTTTCGTCGCAGCTTTCTCGTTCACATTCCACTTCAACAGAACTTGACGAGGCCTGGGCGTATTACATTCGCCCTCACCCGTAGCGCAACGCGTCGATGGGATCGAGGCGGGCGGCGCGCCACGATGGATAAAGCGTCGCGAGGAACGACAGCGTCAGCGCCATGACCACGACGGCCGTAGTCTGGCTGAAGTCGATCTCGGCCGGGAGTTTGGAGAGGAAGTACAATTCGCGAGGAAACAAATCCGTGTTGGTGAGCCGTGACAAGAATTGCCGGATCGAATCGATATTTGCGCAAATGACCAGCCCGACCAACACTCCCGTCAGAGTCCCGGCCACGCCGATCGAGGCGCCGGTGATCAGGAAAATCCGCATGATCGAGCCTTGCGTGGTGCCCATGGTGCGCAGGATCGCGATATCGCTACCCTTGTCCTTCACCAGCATGATCAGGCCGGAAATGATGTTGAGCGCCGCTACCAGCACGATCAAGGTGAGGATCAGGAACATCACGTTGCGCTCGACCTGGAGCGCGTCAAAGAACGGAGAATTGCGCCCCCGCCAGTCGACCAGAAGCACCGGCCGGCCGGCTGCTTCGGTCACGCTCTTGCGGAAAGCCTCGACCCGATCGGGATCAGCGGTAAATACCTCTATCGAAGAGACGTCGTCTGGCCGGTTGAAAAAGGCTTGCGCGTCCGGCAATGGCATCAACACGATGGTCGCGTCGTATTCCGACATACCGATCTCGAAAACTGCCACGATCCTGTAGGGCTTGATGCGCGGCATCACTCCCATCGGCGTCACTGCCCCTTTTTGTGATACCAGCGTAATGCTGTCGCCCACATGCAGCGATAATTGATCGGCAAGCCGGCGGCCGATCGCAACACCTTGCCTCTCGTTAAAGCCTTCCAGCGTGCCCTGCGTAATGTTCTTTGCGACCAACGTCAGGGCGTTCAGATCCTCGGCACGGATGCCGCGAATGAACACGCCGGTCGCGTTCAGCGGCGAAGACGCTAATGCCGGTCCATCGACCACCGGCGCGGCAAGCCGAATCCCCGGCACCCGGCTGATGCGATCGGCAACATCTTTCCAGTCGGTCAACGGCGATTCGAACGGCTGCACCGCGATATGGCCGTTGAGGCCGAGGATCTTGTCGAGCAGTTCCTTGCGGAAACCGTTCATGACGGCCATCACAATGATCAGCGTCGCTACGCCGAGCATGATGCCGAGAAACGAGAATCCCGCGATGACCGAGATAAACCCTTCCTTGCGGCGCGCACGCAAGTAGCGCGCGGACAGCATCCATTCGAAGGCTGCGAAAGGCGCGGTCCGGGGCTTGTTCATGGCCTCATCCATCGCCCCAGCTTTGGCCTGCCTTTTGAAAAGCCTGCGCTAGAAGCGCGCCAGGAGATCAGGCGGGGAGAGGTTTTCGCGCGAGCCGTCCGCGCGCCGCTTGAGCTCGACCTTGCCATCGGCAAGCCCCTTCGGCCCGACCATGATCTGCCAGGGAATGCCAATGAGATCGCTGGCCGCAAACTTGGCGCCGGCGCGCTGGTCGGTGTCGTCGTAGAGCACGTCGACGCCCTTGGCCAGGAGATCGGCGTAGAGCTTGTTGCAGGCGCCGTCGACGGCCGCATCGCCCTGCTTGAGGTTGAGGATCACGGCGCGGAACGGCGCCACGGCCTCCGGCCATTTGATGCCGGCATCGTCGTGGCAGGCTTCGATGATGGCGCCGACCAGGCGCGAGACGCCGACTCCATAGGAGCCGCCATGGATCGGCACCTCGGCGCCGCCGGGGCCGGCGACGAGCGCCTTCATCGTGTCGGAATATTTGGTGCCGAAATAGAAGATCTGGCCGACCTCGATGCCGCGGGTATGGACCCGCTTGTCCGCCGGTACCTCACGCTCGAAGCGCGCGCCATCGTGAACGTCTTCGGTCGCGGCATAGAGCGAGGTCCACTGCTTGATGATCGGCGTAAGATCGCCGTCGTAATCGACGTCGGCCCCCGGGATCGGAAGATCAAGCACGTCCTTGTTGCAGTAGACGCCGGACTCCCCTGTCTCTGCCAGCACGATAAACTCATGGCTGAGATCGCCGCCGATCGGGCCGGTTTCGGCGCGCATCGGAATCGCCTTCAGGCCCATTCGCGCAAAGGTGCGCAAATAGGCCACGAACATCTTGTTGTAGGCGCGGCGTGCGCCGGCCTCGTCGAGATCGAACGAATAGGCATCCTTCATCAGGAATTCGCGGCCACGCATCACGCCGAAGCGCGGGCGCTGCTCGTCACGGAACTTCCACTGGATGTGGTAGAGATTGAGCGGCAGATTGCGGTACGACTTGATATAGGCACGGAATATCTCGGTGATCATCTCCTCGTTGGTCGGCCCGTAGAGCAGCTCGCGCTTGTGCCGGTCGGTGATGCGCAGCATTTCCGGCCCATAGGCGTCGTAGCGGCCGCTCTCGCGCCAGAGATCGGCAAGCTGCAACGTCGGCATCAACAGTTCCAGCGCGCCAGCTCGGTCCTGCTCCTCACGCACGATCTGCTCGATCTTCTTCAGCACGCGAAAGCCTAGCGGCAGCCAGGCATAGATGCCGGCCGCCTCCTGCCGCATCATGCCGGCGCGCAGCATCAGCCGGTGCGAGACGATCTCCGCTTCCTTCGGATTCTCCTTCAGGATGGGCAGAAAGAACCGGGACAGTCGCATGGCTTGGCTCGAAGATTCGAAAAAGGAGACGCAGTGAAAGCGGATTGAGGCCGAAAATACAAGGCCAGATGTCCGAAATGCCGCGAGAGAGGCGGATTTTCCGGCATTTGTGACGAACGGCGCGGCGTTATCGGGTCGCCACGTCCAGATCGTCCTCCAGGGTGATTTTCTGAAAATCGGTCACCAGCGCGTCGATCCGCATGTGCCAGCGGCCAGGGATCGCCAGCGGCACCTTGTCGACATGCCAGAAGCCGTCTGGCTCCAGCGTGCCCTGCCGCTCGATCGCCTCGATGCCGCGTTCGGGCAGGCTCAGCGTGAGCGTCGCTTCCTTTGCATGTAGCAGCGTGCCGTCGCCGTTCATGAGTTGCAGCACGAAATCGTCAAATCCCACCCTGCCCGGCGAGACCAGCACCTGGAACATCGCCTTGTCGGTATGGATGTGTACCGCAAGCGGCGCATCGGGGATGATCGAGCGCGGCGGCTGTGTGAAGCGCCAGCCGGCGACGACGGCGAGAATGCCGGCTGCGAGGGCGCATTCCAGCAGGATCGAACGCACGAGCGGCTTTGCGCCGCTTTCGCTCTTGGCCAGCGCCGGCGTAAGCCGGTAGCGATTCAGACCCGCCAGCCCGATCAGCGCCGCGACCAGCGCGAGCTTGGTGGAGAGGATGAGGCCGTACTTGGTCGTGACCAGCGCGCCAAAGCTCTCGAGCTGGATGGTCGCGAGCACAAGCCCGCTCAGCGCGAGAACGCCGACAACAGGCACGGCTGCGCGCGAAAAGCGGTTCACGACCGGCAGCGCCGGCTGTGGTCTGCGGAGCATGGCAACCAGCGGCACCAGTGCACCAAGCCAGAAGGCGACGCCTGTGGCATGAAGAAACACCGTCGGCCGCGTTAGAAGCTCGGGCGGCGCGGTCGCCGCATGCCCGCTTGCCGCCAATGCGAAGCCAACGCCGGCGAGCGCAAGCGCCGAGAATATGCGCGACACCCTCGTCACATTGCCGCGCAGGGCAATCAGTGCGGCGATCATCGCGGCGATGGCGATCAACAGCGACGGCCCGAGGCTGGTGCCGAGCGCGACCTTCCAGGGCGCGACCGCAAACATTTGGGAAAGCGGCAGTCCAAGCACATCGAGGCCTTGCAGCACGAGCGAGGCCACCGCGCTTATGATGCCGGCGATCAGCGAAACAAGGATCGCGCACGAAGCCACACGCTCCCGGCCGATCCAGTTGACGAAGAACACCCCGCCGATGCCGGCGAACAGACCGAGATAGAGGCCGACGCGCGTGAGCCAGATCAGGCCGGCGATCCCGGCCCCACTCTCCTGCGGAGGCTTGTTTTCCGTGGGTTCGCCAATCGAAAAGGTGATCGATCCCGCTACCGGATGGCCGTCCGCGGAGATCACGCGATAGCTCACGATCTGCGTACCCTTCGGCAGATCGGCCGGCAGTGTGACGTCGATCGCCTCGTCCTTGGCGTCGACGACGGCATCCGTGCGCTGCTTGCCGGAGGCGTCGATCAGCTCGACGGCGCCCGCTGTCACGCTTTCGTTGAAGCGCAGCTGCACCGTTTTCGGCGCCTGCGTCAGCACGGCTCCGTCGCGCGGCTCAGCGAAGACGAGCGAAGCATGGGCCGATGCCCCGCCCACAAAGCCGAGCAGCAGCGCCAGCGCCGCCACGAGCGTAAGGAGGCGCATCAAGGCTTTGTCAGCTCACACCGGGCGCCGGCCATTTACCCTCATGCGCACGGTCGGCTCCATCGGGCGGGATTTCGATCCAGCGGCTCACCCCCTGCTCGCATTCCTGCACCACCGGAAAATACAGCGTGGTATCCGGCTTGAGACTGTCGGTGAGGAAGGTATCGATCACGAAATCCTGTCGAGTCTTGTCCGGCAACTTGCCGCCGCTCCAGTCCACCTCCTTGATCCCTTCGGAGACCTTGGTGCCTTTCATGTCATATTCGGTGGCGTACTTGCCCTTGACGGTATCGAGCTTCCAGCCGTCGACCGGCTTCGCGTCGGTCGCGATCACCCCTTCGGGAATCTGCACGCGTAATCTGACTGTCGGCGAACCGGCACATCCATGCGGCACGATGAACACGGCATTGTAGTCCGCTCCGATCGCCGCCTGCTTTCCTTCCAGCGTTACATGTGCACTGGCGGGCGCAGCAGCGAGCGCCGCGACAATCGGGATTGAGAAACGGATGATCATGCTTGCTTCACATCTTCTTCATCTTCATCTCACTTGCGCCGCTGGCAGCCGGTCCTTGCGCACCGACGCCTTGCACATCGAGGGTAACCGCAACCTTGCCGGCCTTCTCGAATTCGAGCGTCACCGGCATCTTGTCACCCTGCTTCAGCGGGCTCTTCAGGTCCATCATCATCAGGTGAAGGCCACCCGGCGCAAGCTTGACGGTCTTGCCGGGATCGATGGTGAGGCCGCCTTCGACCGGGCGCATCTTCATGACTCCGTTGTTCGTCGTCATCTCGTGCACCTCGATCTTGCCGGCACCGTCTGCGCTCGCACCGACCAGCTTGTCCGGCACTGTCCCCTTGTTCTCGATGGTGAGGAAGCCGCCGCCGACCTTGGCGCCACCCGGCGTCGCACGAGCCCAGGCCTGCGTGATCACGAGATCACCGGCCTTGACGTCTTCGGCGCGCGAGGCGGTCGCTGAAAGGCCGGTGATCAGGGCAGCAAGCACGAACCCGATTGTCGCTATTTTCATAAGAGGCTCCTTTTATTGGTCCTTGCCCTAGAAGGTGTATTTCGCGGCGAGAACGTAGGTTCGGCCGGGGAACGGATGGAACAGGAAGTATTGCTCGTTGAGGAGATTGTCGATGCCGAAGTCGAAGGCGAAGTTCTTGGTCGCGTTATAGTGAACCTTCATATCGACCACGAAATAGTTGTCGAAGGCGCCGAATACATGCGGGATGATGTCGGTATTATCCAGCGTCGAATATTGCTTGCCGCTGTAGCGCGCCGCGACCGTATAGGCCCAGCTATCGTTCGGACGGTAGGTCACGCCGACCTTGGCCCGCCAGTCCGGCACGAACGGCACACGTTTTCCGACGACGCTGTCCGGCAAGTTCGTCAGCGGATTGACCCCGACCCAATTCGGATCCGACAGGATTTTCGAATCCACATAGGTGATGCTGCCGAATAGTTGCAGTCGATCGATCAGCACATTGTCCTTGTCGGCCGACAGCTCGACGCCCTGCATCTGGATGGCCGCGACATTACTGACCGAAGTCTGCAACGACTGCGCGCCGGTCGCAGCGTTGGTGACCGTGTTGGTCTGCGAGATCAGCGCGTCGTCGGTGTGCTCCTTGAAGACGGTCAGGCGGACGCGGCCGTCCTTCCAATGGCGTTCGATGTTCAACTCGCCGGTGAAATCATGCTCGGGCGCCAGCAAGGGATTCGGCAGGAAGACGTTCCCGCCCGAGCTGACATTTTGATAGAGCTCTGCCACCGTGGGATAGCGCCAGGCTTCGCCGAAATTGGCGGTGACGTTCCAGTCCTTGTTGGGATCATACGACAGCGATGCCTTCGGCGAGAAATTGGTCGAGTTGAGCGTCGGCTGGACGGTCGTGAACGACGAAGCGATGGCTCCGGCTGCATTGGTGACGGTGTTGACATTGAAGCCGTCGAAGGCGTGCCAATCTTCCAGCCGCCCACCAAGGGTGAGCTTCAGATTGGGCTCGATCTTCCAGGCGTCCTGCAGCCATAGCGCGCCGGTACGGGTTTCGCCGACGCCGTCGGAATAGAGCCGTCCCGTGCCGGTCGAGGACGTGGAAAACCAGACTGACGACGCATAGACCGGGTTCTCCAGGCGATAGCGGTCGCCATGAAGGCCAAAACTAATCTCCTGCGAGCCATCAAAGCCGAATGGCCGCCAGATGCCCTTGGCGTCGGCATTCTGCCAGTTCGTGCCATCCATACGGGTGATCTTGCCGTTCAAGGAATAGCCGAGGCCCGGAGAGGGTACGACGGTGAACGGATTGAGCTGGGTATCCTCGAGATAATTGTAGCTCGATGCCGACAGGTCGAAATCGAACATGCCCTTGGTGTCGCTCTTCAGCGCCACCGCATTGCTCATATGGGTTTCGTCCCAGATGTATCTGTTGCTGGCAAAGGACGACAGGCCGGCGAAGGTCGGCAATCCCGTGACCGTCGAGGTCAGGTAGGTCTGCGGGTTGGATATCTGGTGGTTGTTCCAGACACCGAGCGAATAGGTCACCTGCACCAGCGGCGTGAGATCATATGCCAGCCGGATATTGGCCGACGTCTGCTGCGAATGCGCCAGCGCACCGGTACCGACGACGTCGGCGACCAGCCCCTGCTTGGTCAGCGCGGGGAATGCGCCCGTGGTGCCCGCGGGAATAGAGCCACTGGTCGTGTAGGTCAAAGGCTGCTGGTAGCTGTCGAGATAGTTGGCGCTGACGAGCCAGGACAGCTTGCCGTCGCGATTGCCCGCGGCCGCCGTGGTCTGGCTGGTCACATAGGTGTCCCGGGTGCCGTATTGATTCCACGGCATCGCCGAGACGGTTTCCTTGGCAGTCGCGAACGGCTTGTCCGGCATTTTCGAGGTGATCAAGAGCACGCCGCCGATGGAATTGCCGGGATAGGCGGCCGAGAATGGGCCGTTGAGGAAATCGACCCGCGCGATCGCATCCGGCGAGATCAGGTTCCAGTGTGGCGAGCCGTTGGTGTTGTTGTTGGCGATCAGCGCCGAGACCAGAAGGTCGTCGTAATAGATCAGCGTGCGCGCGCTGGAATTGAGACCCCAGCTCCGCGTCGCCAGCACCGCCTGGTTGTCGCCGTCATTGCGTTTGCGGACGAACAGGCTCGGCATGTACTTCACGGAATCCTCAGGGTCCTTCAGGTTGATCGTCTCCTCGATCTGCCTGGCGTTGATGCCGAAACTTTCCTGCGGAAGCTGAAAGCGCGTCACCGCCGCGGGCGGCCCGAGCGATGCGCTGTTCGCACTGGTTTGGTCCGGTGACATCGCGACGGGGACAAAAATGCGCTGCTCCCGCGCGGGAGGCGGCTTCGTTGGCCGGCGCGCGGTCGCCGCCGCGATTCGCGCGCCTGACCGGCGCACGACCCGCGGCTGTTGCGTCCGCGGCGCCTCGACTGTCACCGGCGGCAGTGCTTGCAGCTTGTCTTGCGCACCGGCAGCTCCCGCCGGCACCAACAGCGCCAACGGGATTGCGGCGCCCCTCACGCCACGGAGGGCATGAATACGGCACATCCTTCAAAAACCTTCCTGACGGCGACGCTGGAGCGACGGCCGCAAATAAACACGCGCCTGCGTCGACACCCGACGCGCGGCGGCTGGCGTTAGGTCAGGAAGAGAAAGGCGGCGCGCGTGCCTGCGCGTTGGAACCGGCGCGGAAGACGGCGAGGTCGGCCGCCTGCTCATGCCAAACCACGCGCGCGGTTTCGCGATAGGGATGGGCGATGGCTGCCAGGGTGGGCGTGTCGATCGAAACCCCGGCGCTGGCAAGGCAGCAGATGGCGCAGGCGTTGCCGTGATCACGATGCTCGCCGCCGGTCTGATCGCTTGCCTGGCCGGCAGCTCCGCCGTCGTGGCAGATTTCAGCCGTGGCCAGCGGGTCGGACGCCGCGATCGCCGCCGCCCAGCACGCGCCGATCGGCGCAAAAATCTGCACCATCAGCGCGATCAGGACGACTGGAAGATATCTTTGGAACCGACGACGCATTTCGGGGCCTGTCCGGAGCGAACGACCCAACTAATCATCGGGTGGGTGGCAAGTCGAGGTCGGCACGGCCACAAAGCACGGAATAGCCGCCGAAATGGCCAATTATCTTTCTGTTCGGACCGGAAATAACCGGACCTGCGCAGGGTTCTTGTCCGCTTTGCGGCAGCGCGATATTCTTACTATAATACCATCTCACATGCAGGTGCTGCTCAGGGTGGGTAATTTGCAATCATTTCCTAATTTGCATGAAGTTTGAACATTCGTTGCCGAAAATGATGACAAGACAAGAAAGATGGTCTACGAATCCGGCGTCAGGCTCGCCGAAAGGCAGAGGTCTGGTGGTCCAAGTCTCGGGAGGAACCCTGACGCGCATAAAGCAGCGTCACCCCGCCAATCAACACCAAATCCGAATTCGCGGGAAAATAGGGTCGACACAATTTTTGGAGCAGGGCTTGCGCCCTGCTCTTTTTTTCGCAGTCGATCATCGAGATTGCAGATCATGTCATCGGCAAATCCGATCGAGGCAGCTTCGAGCGCGCCAATTAAAAAAATGAGCGGGCGATCGAACGCAAAACCGGCGCCCACTTTTGCTGACCGCGCCCGTGCGTAGTGCGAAGACAGCTCACATCCGATCATGCGGAATTTGCTGCCACGCGGCCCCGCGAAATGCAGGATCGATTCGATCTGGCAACAATTGGTGGTCAACCTTCAGGACACGATCGCACAGAGCTACGTCTAAGCTCCCATGCGTCCGCTTGTTCCAATGGTAGCGGGAACGTTCCGATTGTGAGACACTGCCCTTGATCCGCGGCGCGAATAACGACGCCGTCGGCAACAATTGGCAACGAGAATTGGCAACAAGGGAGTGAGCGATGTCCGGCAATGATAAATCATCAACCACGAGGCGAGACCTTTTGCAGGCGGTGGCAACCGCCGGCGCGGCGAGTGCCCTGCTCGGCGGCATGGGCATAAGCACCGCTGCGCTTGCGGCCGAAGTGGGACGTTCGGAGAAGCCGCTGAAGGCCGCTTTCTCCAATGCCGGCCTGCAGGCCACTTGGTGCGCCCAGGGCAAGCAGGCCGCCGAATGGTGGGGCAAGCTTTTCAATGTCGAAGTCACCTGGTTCGACGGCCAGCTTGACGCCGTCAAGCAGCGCGCCGCCATCGACAATATGGCGTCGCAGAAGTGGGACTTCGTCGCGATCCAGGCCTTCGGCATCGGCACGCTGACCCAGCCCGTGCAGAAGATGATCGACGCCGGCACGCCGGTGATCGACATGGACACGCTTATTGCTCCTCTCGATCAAATCAAAGTCCACTCCTTCCTCGCTCCCGACAACGAGTTCATGGGCGCTTCCGTGACGCAAGCCCTGGTCAATGCCATCCATGGCAAGGGCAAGATGATCATGACTCAGGGCGCGCTCGGCCACACCGGTGCGCAGGGCCGCGCCAAGGGCTTCGAGTCGGTGATCAAGCAATATCCCGGTATCGAGGTGCTCGACACCCAGCCGGCCGACTGGGACGTCTCCAAGACCGCGCGGCTGTGGGAGACCTATCTCACCAAATACCCGCAGATCGACGCGGCCTTCTTCCACAATGACGACATGGCGCTCGCCGCCTACAACATCATGAAAGCGCATAACCGGACCAACATCCTGATCGGTGGGGTCGATGCCATGCCGCCGGCGATCCAGGCGGTAAGCGAAGGCCGTATGTTCGCAACTGTCCGCAATCCCTCCTGCCGCATCCATGGCGGCGCGATCGTTGCCGGCGTCGCCGCGGTCGTTGCCGGCGAGAAGACCGGTCAGGGCATTCCGAAGAACGTGGTCACCGATGGTCCCGTCGTGACCAAGGCCAACGCACCCGGCATGCAGTGGATGGAGGATCACTTCCTGATCTGAGCCGGCCATGCCGGAAGGCACTTCTCCCCTCCTCGAACTGAAGGGGATCGGCAAGACCTTCGGCGGCGTCGAGGCGCTGCGTGGGGTCGACTTCGCGCTTCTCCCCGGCGAGATCCATGGTCTCGTCGGCGAGAACGGCGCGGGCAAAAGCACGCTGATGAAGATCATCGCCGGCGTGCATCCGGAGTTTTCCGGCCGCTTCCTGCTGGAT
>Ga0157369_10004157_pt1 | contig 17144 bp, 13 predicted proteins | sample C25metaG_FD_113461 | JGI IMG/M metagenome (GOLD analysis project Ga0157369, IMG submission 113461) | Corn rhizosphere microbial communities from Kellogg Biological Station, Michigan, USA - C2-5 metaG | ecosystem: Host-associated > Plants > Roots > Rhizosphere > Soil | place: USA: Michigan... | reverse complement strand
CGATCACGTTGCGGATCACCTGGGCGTGGGGCAGCGGTGCGCCATCGGCGCCGCGTGTCACGTCGCCGAACGTATCCAGTCCAAATTCGAGAGCTTTGGTCATTGCTTTAAACGCTTGGGAAAAAGGGGATGATTGTTGGGGCAACACTTAAGAAACGGCCTCTCGAACGGGTAGGCTGAGCCGCGAAACGCATCGTTTTCCGTTTTGTCGGTCTTGACGCCGGCGCCGAGCCGGCAGGTTTTGTGGTGTTTTTATCGCGTGCTTGAGGGAGCAGCACGGAATAAGTCTCGAAAACCGTGCCTTTGACGCTGTCGGCATGAAACCGGAAAAACCTCCGTGAATTATGTCCATGTGTCCAGTCACGCCCTGGTCATGTCCCATCAACGCAAGTCGCGACAGCTTTTGAAAATGGAGCCGGCCTTGAATGCACTTAGACTGATCGGCGACATCGGCGGCACCAACGCGCGCTTTGCAATCGCCCAGGACGGCAAATACGGCCAACTGAAACATGTCGAGACCGAGCAATACCCCTCGCTCCACGATGCGCTGGCGGATTATCTGAAGGCGCGGCCGCATGGTGAGCTGTCGGGGGCACTCGCCATCGCCGGTCCCGTGCTCGGCGACCGCATCTCGCTCACCAACAAGGCCTGGTCGTTCTCGGTCGAGGATCTGAAGCAGAGCCTGCATCTGTCCGTGCTGACCGTCGTGAATGATTTCGCCGCGACGGCGCAGTCCATTCCTCATCTCACGCCGCAGCAGAAATTCGTGATCGGCCCGGCGCTCGCAAATCCCAAGGGCAATATCGGCATCGTCGGGCCCGGCACGGGGCTCGGCATGAGCTCGCTCATCCCCCACGGCGACGGCTGGACGCTGGTTGCGGGCGAGGGCGGCCACGCCACGCTCGCCGCATCGACCGAAGAGGAGTTCGCAATCATCCAGATGCTGCGCAAGCGCTGGAGCCACGTCTCCGCCGAGCGCGTGCTGAGCGGCGCCGGCCTCGTCAACCTCTATGAGGCGCTGTGTGCGCTGCGCGGCATCGAGCCCTTGATGCTCGCGCCCGCGGATGTAACGCGCCGCGCCATGGACAAGTCGGACGAGGTCTGCGTCCGCGCCTTCGCCCATTTTTGCCAATTTCTCGGTAGCGTCGCCGGCGACCTTGCGCTTACCGTCGGGGCCTTTGGCGGCGTCTATATCGCCGGCGGCATCCTGCCGCGCTTCAAGGAGGCATTCGCCGCTTCCGCTTTCCGTGAGCGTTTTGAGGCCAAGGGCCGCTTTGCTTCCATGCTCGCGAAAATGCCGACCTGGCTCATCCTCGAGGAGTCCCCGGCCCTGATCGGGCTCGCCAACATGCCGTTAGAGGCGAAAGCCTCGATCGAAAAGTAAAATAATATGACTAGAACTCGCGTCGGAGCTATGTGCCCCGACGACGGGGACAACAAGGACAAGGAATGACCAATCTTCGTCTCGCGATTGTTGGCTTCGGCAAGATCGCGACCACACGGCATGTGCCGGCGATATCAGGTACATCCGGCGTGGAGATGGTTGCGATCGCCGATCCCACGGCGAAATCGCCGGACGTTGCCAATTTCCCGAGCCTGGACGTCTTGCTGCGCGATGGGCCGCCGATCGATGCGGTGACGCTGTGCACGCCCCCGCAGATACGCAGCGCGCAGGCGCGGCTGGCGCTGGAAGCGGGCAAGCATGTGATGCTGGAAAAGCCGCCGGGCGCGACCGTCAGCGAGATCGCGCCGCTGCTTTCCGTCGCGCAGGCCGCCAAGCGCACGCTGTTTGCGACCTGGCACTCCCGCTTCGCCCCGGCGGTTGAGCCGGCACGGACGCTGCTGGCTGATCGCAAGATCAGGCAGGTCACCGTCATCTGGAAAGAAGACGTCCGCCTCTGGCATCCCGGCCAGGACTGGATATTCGCGGCCGGCGGTTTCGGCGTGTTCGATCCCGGCATCAACGCGCTCTCGATCCTGACCCGAATCCTGCCGCGGCCGGTGTTCGTCACCCGCGCCGAGCTTGGCGTTCCGGCCAATCGTGAATCACCGATCGTCGTCGGGATGGACATGGCCGATGCCACGGGCCTGCCGATCAAGGTCGAGTTCGATTTCCGCAAGACCCCACCGCAGACCTGGGACATCCGCATAGAGACTGATCGCGGCCCGCTCGTGATATCGGGTGGCGGCGCCAGGATGAGCGATGGCGAAACGGGTGTAGTCGATGCGATGAAAGAAGAATATCCGGCGGTCTACCGCCGTTTTGTCGAGCTGGCGTCGAAAGGCGAATGCGACGTCGATCTCGCGCCCTTGCAGATCGTGGCGGATGCTTTCCTGCTCGGAAGGCGCCGTACTGTCGAAGCTTTCGAGTTCTGAACATGAATCCAGCCGGCAAGCCGAGAATGGAGCGCACGTCCTTCGGACGGATGCCTGACGGTAACGAGGTCGAGCGCATCATCTTGCGCGGGGCGGACGGGTTCGAGGCGGGCATCATCCCCTTTGGGGCGGTGCTGCATACGCTGCATGTCCCTGATAGCGCCGGGCGCAGCGACGACATCGTGCTCGGACATGACACGTTCGATGAATATCTCGCCCAGCGCAAATTTCTGGGGGCCACTGTCGGGCGTTATGCCAACCGCATCGCCGGCGGAAAGTTCACGCTGGATGGCGCGAGCGTCAAGCTCGATACCAATAACGGCCCCAATATGCTCCATGGCGGCAATGACGGCTTTGACCGCAAGCTGTGGCGCATCGTCGAGGTCAGGGAAATGCCGGAGCCGGCGGTGGTCATGACCTACACCAGCGCCGACGGCGAGCGCGGTTTTCCCGGAAAGGTCGAGGCGCGCGCCACCTATCGCATCACCGGTCCAACGGAGCTCGCGCTCACGCTTGAGGCGACCACTGATCGTCCGACGGTCATCAATCTCACCAATCACAGCTTCTTCAATCTCGATGGCGCGCTTTCTGAAAGCCAGATCCTCGACCACCGTATCAGGATCGTCGCCGATCATTTTCTCGCCACAGACGCGACCTCGATCCCGCTGCCGGGGCCGCCGCATCCCGTGGCCGAAACACCGTTCGATTTTCGCGAGCTGCATGCGATCGGCTCGCGCATTCGCGGCGACGACGAGCAGTTGCGGCGCGGGCGCGGTTACGATCACAATTACTGTCTGTCGGCGGGCGAGGGCGTGCGGCTAGCCGCACGGGTGGAATCGCCGAAGAGCGGCCGGGTGATGGAGCTCCACACCAACCAACCGGGCCTGCAATTCTATTCCGGCAATTTCCTCGACGGCACGCTGTGCGGCAAGGGCGATCGCCTGTACCGGCAGTCGGATGCGTTCTGTCTCGAGCCGCAGACCTGGCCGGATACGCCGAACCGGCCGGACTTCCCGTCAGCGCGGCTCGATCCCGGAAGGCTGTACCGGCACGAGACGCTCTATCGTTTCTCGCTGGAGTGATCCCACGATGGCGCCGGACCACGGGCGACTGGAGGAGGTGCCGACCACGACGCTCTCAGCCGAGCGCTGTCATCTCGGCGAAGGTCCGACTTACGATGCCGCGACCGACACTGCATGGTGGTTCGACATTCTCGAATGCAAATTGTTTGAGGCGCATCTTGCCAGCAGAAGCGTCAAGGTTCATGCGCTCGGCAGGATGGCGAGCGCGCTGGCGCGGATCGATCGGGAGCGCCAGCTCATCGTCGCCGAGGACGGCCTCCATGTCAGAAACATCGCCGACGGCCGCATGTCGCTGTTCGCTGCCCTTGAGTCCGACAATCACATGACGCGCTCGAATGACGTGCGGGTCCATCCCCCCGGCACGCTCTGGTTCGGCACCATGGGCCGCCAGGCTGAGCCGCGAGCCGGCGCGATCTATGCGCTGTATCGCGGGCGAATTTCGCGCCTCTATCCCAACATCACCATTCCGAACGCGATTTGCTTCGCGCCAAATGGCGAGGTCGGCTATTTCGCCGATACCGCGACCAACATCCTCTATCGCGTGTCGCTCGATGCAATGACGGGCTTGCCGGTCGGCGAAGCCGTGCCGTTCGTCCGTCATCAGGGCGTTGGCGGCATCGATGGCGCGGTGGTCGATGCGGACGGGCTGATCTGGAACGCACGCTGGGGCGGGGGTTGCGTCGATGTCCATGATGCGAGCGGCCGGCGCCTGCGCTCCCTGCGCGTTCCCGCGCGGCAATCGAGTTGCCCAGCCTTTGTCGGCCATGATTTTTCCAGGCTGCTCGTCACCACTGCCTGGGAGGGTATGGACGAAGCGGCGCGTGCGGCGGATCCCGAACATGGCCGCACCTTCATCCTTGATGCGGCCTCGCGCGGCCGGGCCGAACCGCACGTCAAGCTTGGCTTATCGTGAGCTGCGCTTTCCGGTGGCGCTAGAATCACCTTATTCTGCACGCTCAGCCATTTTCGACATGCGCTAATGAACGGTCGCGAAAGCCAGGACGCCGGCCAGGATCTCGAGACGGAAGAACGTACAGCCGATCTCTTGAGCCGCGGTTACGCTTTGAAACGAGAAGGCCGGCTTGAGGAGGCGTTCAGGGCTTTCGACAAGGCCGTGGAACTCGACGTCGACTCGGCTGAGGCATGGAAGGCGCTCGCGCAGATTCTGGCGGATCTCAACCGTCTCCATGAGGCAGCGCTTTCCTTCCAGCACGTGCTCAAGCTCGATCCCTCCGATGCCGATGCGGCGCATCAGGCCGGTCTCCTGCTGCTGCGATCCGAAAAGATCGAGGAGGCGCTCGCTTTATTCAGCATATCGAAAGACCTGCGGCCTGATCACGCGCCGACGCTGCGCATGCGGGCACTGGCGCTGCAAAACCTCGCCCGGTTGGACGAGGCCATGGTCGAGATGACTGGCGCGCATGCGCTTGACCCGTCCAGCGCCGACATCTGCAACGGCATGGGCGTGCTGCTGCGAAAACTCGGCCGGCGCGAGGAGGCGCTGGCCTGGTTCGACAAGGCCATCACGCTGCGGCCGGATTTTACGCTCGCGCACAACAACAGGGCTTTTTCGCTGTCGCGCCTGCATCGTTTCGATGAGGCACTCGCGGTCTATGCGGCGCTGAAGGCGAAAAATCCCGCCGACGCGGAACCGGACTGGAATGCTGGCTTGGTTCATTTGCTGCTCGGAAATTTTGAGGCCGGCTGGGCCGGACGCGAAGCCCGCTGGAAATTGCCCGCGCTGCCGATGGCGAGGTACGATTTTCTCCAACCGATGTGGCTGGGTAATGAGCCGATCGCGGGCAAGACGATCATGATCTACCAGGACGAAGGCTTGGGCGACGCCATTCAGTTCGTGCGCTATGTCCCGATGGTCGCGGCACTCGGCGCGCGTGTCGTTCTGGTCGTGGACGGCCGGCTGGTGCCGCTGCTGTCCAGAATGCCAGATGTCGCTGCGTGCATTCCGGGATCAGGCACCGTAACATTGGCGTTCGACGTCCATTGCGGGATCGCGAGCCTTCCACTCGCGTTCGGCACAAGGCTCGAGACCATTCCGGCACAGGTGCCCTATCTGCCGGCTCCCGATGCAGCGCGAGTTCAGGTTTGGGAGCGGCGCCTCGGTCCGCATCGTCGGTTGCGGGTGGGACTGGTGTGGTCCGGCAATCCGAATTACCGGGACGATGAGAGCCGGTCGCTTTCGCTGCTGCCGCTGCTGCCGCTGCTGGATCTCGATGCAACCTTCGTCAGTTTGCAAAAGGACGCAAAGCCAAGGGACCAGCTCGTCTTGAATGAGCGGCCTGATATTATCAATTGCGCGGCCCATCTCACCGACTTTGCCGAGACGGCCGCGCTGATATCCTGCCTCGATCTCGTCATCACCAGCGATACCAGCGTGGCGCACCTTGCCGGTGCGCTCGGATGCCCAACCTGGATCCTGCTGTCCCACACGCCGGATTGGCGCTGGCTGCTCGATCGCGATGACAGCCCCTGGTATCCGACTGCAAGACTGTTCCGGCAGGACGAAAGCCGTGATTATGCGCCGGTGATCGAGCGTGTCCGCACCGAATTGAGCGCACGCATCGCCGAATGGCACGCGAGCGCAGCCGCGGCGCGTGACGGCGACGTTGCGCTGTCGCCTGAAGACGTCGCCAATGCGATCGAGACCGGCTTCGCCTGGATGCGTGCCGGCCGCCACGCCGAGGCGGAAGCGATCGGCCGCAGCGTGCTCTCGCTCTTCCCCGATCACGCCGACAGCCTGCATCTGATGGGACTGCTGGCGCTGCATCGTCAGCAGTTCGATCAGGCGGTGGAGTTTCTGTCCCAGGCGATCCGCCGCGATCCAAAGCCGCTTTACCTGACGAGCCTCGGCACCACCTTGCTCAGCCAGGGCCGGCGCGAGGAGGGCGTGCAGGTCTTCGACAAGGCCGTGCAGCTCCGGCCCGATGATGCGGAGCTCTGGAAAAATCTCGGCGTGGCGCTGGTCGAGGCGGGGCGGCCTGACCAGGCGATTCTGACCCTTGAGCAAGCGCTTAAGCTCAATCCGCGCCATTGGGATGCAGCCTACCGCCTCGCGCTGCTGCTGTTCCAGGCCGAGCGCCATAAGGAAGCACTGGCATGTTTCAACGTCTGCGCGGACATGCAGCCCGATCATTTCCCAACGGTCTACATGCGAGCGCTCGCGCTCCACAGCTTGGGGCGGTTCGAGGAGGCGCTTGCCGGCCATGAGCGCGCGTTGACGCTCGATCCTGCGAGCGCCGATACCTGCCAGAACATGGGAAACACGTTGCGGGCGTTGTTCCGCCAGCAAGAGGCGATTGCCTGGTACGACCGGTCGCTTGCGCTGCGGCCAGGTTCTGCAACGGTGCTCGGAAACAAAGCGGTGGCCCTTGCCGAACTGCGCGGCTTCGACGAGGCGATCACGGCCTACCGTCAGGCGATCGCCGCCGATCCCGGCCATGCGATCGCGGAGTGGAATCTGGCGCTGCTGCAATTGTTGCTCGGTGATTTCGAGGCCGGCTGGGCGAGACAGGAGGCGCGTTGGAAGACGGCCTCGCTGTCGGTGGGCTATCCCGCATTTTCCCAGCCAAAATGGCTGGGCGCGGAGTCGATCGCGGGTAAGACCGTGATTGCCTACGCCAATGAAGGCGTCGGGGACACCATTCATTTCGTGCGTTACGCACCGATGCTCGCCGCACGGGGAGCCCAGGTCATTCTGGTCGTGCACGATCAGCTATGCTCGTTGCTGTCGCGCGTCGAAGGCGCCGCGCAATGCCTGCCGCGCTCGACGAGCCAGCTGCCGAATTGCGATTTCCACGTGCCCTTTTCCAGCCTGCCGCTGGCCTTCGGCACGAGGCTCGACACGATTCCGGCCGACGCTCCCTATTTGTCCGCTCCGTCGGCGCGGGTGCAAGCCTGGCGGCAGCGCCTCGGCGCACATGACAGATTGCGGGTCGGCCTGGTCTGGTCCGGTAACCCGAAGCATAACAATGATCGCAACCGCTCGCTCCCGCTCCGCCTGCTGGCGCCGCTGCTCGATCTCGATGCCAGCTTTGTGAGCCTGCAAAAGGATCCGAGGCCGGAGGACCGGGCGCTTCTCGGGGAATATCGGCAGATCGTCGACCTCACGGCCGATCTTGCTGATTTCACCGAAACCGCCGCGTTGATCTCCTGCCTCGATCTCGTGATCAGCGTCGACACCAGCGTTGCCCACCTCGCCGGTGCGCTGGCATGCCCAACCTGGATTCTCCTTCCTTACACGCCGGACTACCGCTGGCTGCTCGATCGCGATGATTGTCTCTGGTATCCGACCGCAAGGTTGTTCAGGCAGGCCGAGCCCGGCAATTATGCCGATGTGGTCGGTCGCGTGCGCAACGAATTGCGCGTGCGCATCGCCGCCTGGTCGCCGGGAGAGGCGTTTGTGCTCGCTGGCGAAGGCGGGGCGAGGCGATAGGACTTGGCCGTCATTGCGAGGAGCGACAGCGACGACGCAATCCATTCTGTCCACGCGGCGCGATGGATTGCTTCCGCCTTCGCTTGTTGAGCTACGGCGGACAAGTCGCTCCGCTCGTAATGACGATTTAACCCCATCTCATCGCGCTTTAGCTGATCTGGCCGGCCAGCACCTTGGACACGAAGCGCGCCGTCGCCGCGCCGACTTCGTCGGGCGTTTCTTCCTGGAGGAAGTGAGAGCCTTTGACGAGGACGGTCTCCTGGTTGGCCCAGGCCTTGCAGAACTCACGCTGCGCGCCGATCAGGAAGCCGGCCGGCTCGGCGTCGATGAAAAGCTTCGGGATCGGGCTCTTCGACAACCACTTTGCATAGCCATCGACTATCGCGACTACGTCCGCCGGTTCACCTGCGATCGGCAATTCGCGGGTCCAGGTCAGCATCGGCTGCCGGCTCGGCCCGGGATTGCGGAAATGACGGCGATAGACTTCCATCGCGTCCTTCGAGATATGCCGGAGCGGCAGCAGATATTCGATGAACAGGTTCTTCTGCAAAATGAGGTCTTCACCCTGATCGGTTCGCTGTGCCTGGAAGAATGCGCGCGTGGCGTCCGGCCACACGTCCCAGGATTGGAACGGACGGACGATGCCCTCCATGTAGACGATCGCCTTGACCCGATCGGGGTGACGATGCGCCCAGTGAAAGCCCAGCGCCGAGCCCCAATCGTGCACGACGAGAATGACGTTCTTCTTCAGCCCGAGTGCATCGAACCAGGCGTCGAGATAGCGCTGGTGATCGGCGAAGCGATAGGAGCCGTTCGGCGCGGCGCCGGAATTGCCCATCCCGACGAAATCCGGCGCGAGGCAGCGGCCATAGGGCAACAGATAGGGAATGATGTTGCGCCAGAGATAGGACGGGGTTGGATTGCCGTGCAGGAAGACGATGGGGTCGCCTGCGCCGACGTCGACATAGGCCATCGTGGTGTCGAGCACCGGAACGTATTTCCGGTAGGAGATTTCCTCGGTGGAAATGAGCGGTTGATTGACGTGCAGCATGGATCAGTTCCTTGCGGTTGGTATCGGCGATGATGTTGGAGAGATGTTCGGCTCATCCGGCGTAAAGCAGGATTTGCGTGCACCGAAACAGCGATGGCTTTGCCGTCGGCTTCGCGCGTCACCTCGGCGTCCCAGACTTGCGTGGTGCGGCCGCCGTGAACGAGACGCGCGGTGCAACGAACGCCGCCTTCGCGCGATGTGCCCAGGAAATTCGCCTTGAGTTCCGCGGTCGTGAAGCCCGACGCGCCGGCGGGCAGGCAATTCAGGCAGCCGAATCCGGATGCCGAATCCGCCAGCGCCACCACGCTCGCGGCATGAAGAAAGCCGGTCGGCGCCAGGTGATGCGGCCTGACGTCGAAACGGCCTTCAACGGTGCTTCCTTCCATCCGCAGCCACTCGAAGCCGAGCAGACCGGGCAAGCTGCCTTGCTGGTTTCTCTGCATCGTTGCGGCTCGCTCGGTCGATGGATCGGTCATCGTGGTCTTCCCTAATTGACACCAGTAAAATATCTATACAGGTGTCTTGATGTCAACCACTAAAACGTATTAAATGGTGTTCCATGTCGAGAGAATCGCGAAAATTCCATGTGCCGGACGCGTTGGCCAATCTCTACGATTTCGCCAACACGCTGGATTTGCGCAACTTCGTGCACCATGGCGTGCAACATCAGCAGGCGGAGGAACTGGCAAATCCCCCCGCGCTCGGCGACTGGATGAAAGAGCGTGGTTTGCTCGAGCGAAGCGGAGTTCCGTCGCTAAAAGCATTCGACAACGCGCTGCGGCTGCGCGGCGCGATCCGCGACTATCTCAAATGCGACCCCCAGGAACGCCGCCGCAAAGCCGCCGTCGTCGAAGCGCTCAACAAGGCGATGGAGCCGTTTCCCCTGCGCGTTGCCGGATTTGGCAAGGACGGCATGAAGCTGCTGCCGGCAGAGGCCAATGCGCCGGCTGGCCTCTCCGCGATCGTCGCCGAATTATATGACGGCGCATCGGACGGTACGCTCGACCGGCTCAAAATGTGCGCGGCGGACGAGTGCCAGCGTGTGTTCTTCGATCGCTCCAAGCCCGGCAGCCGGCGCTGGTGCCAAACCGAGCTGTGCGGCAACCGGGAAAAGACCCGCAATTATCGCGAGCGGCAGAAGAAGGAAGCCGACTCGGAGGAATAGATATTCCGGCGCCGGCGACGTGAGGCCGGTTGCTTCCTGCGCTGCCCGGCTTAAATGGGAAAGAGCCCAAAGCAGGATTTGTCATGAACACTCATCAGCGCAACCTTTCCGCCTCGATCGATTCCGTGAAACTCGACCGTCTCGCCGAGGTCGCCGTGAGAGTGGGCTTGCGCTTGCGGGAAGGGCAGGACCTGCTCCTGACGGCCCCCGCGGCGGCGTTGCCTCTGGTGCGCAAGATCGCCGAACATGCCTACAAGGCCGGTGCGGGCGTGGTGACGCCGATCCTCTCCGACGAAGAGTTCACGCTGGCGCGTTATCGCTTTGCCCATGACGCAAGCTTCGATCGCGCCGCCGGCTGGCTCTATGAGGGCATGGCGAAGGCGTTTGCTGAAAACACCGCGCGGCTTGCCATCGTCGGCGACAATCCGATGCTGCTGTCGGGCGAGGATCCCTCCAAGGTGGCGCGCGCGAGCCGGGCGAATTCCAAGGCCTATCAGCCGGCGCTGGAGAAGATCGTCAACTTCGATACCAACTGGAATATCATCGCCTATCCGAGCCTGTCCTGGGCGAAGCAGGTTTTCCCCGATGATGCCGAGGATGCCGCGGTGGCGAAGCTGGCGGAAGCCATCTTCTCGGCCTCGCGCGTCGACAAGGATGGCGCGGTCGCGGCCTGGGACCGGCACAATGCGCGTCTGCGCGAGCGGACTCAATGGCTGAACGGTCAGCGCTTCCAGGCGCTGCACTATTCGGCGCCGGGTGTCGATCTCACGATCGGTCTGGCGGATGGCCATGAATGGGAAGGTGGCGCGTCCACCGCGAAGAACGGCATCACCTGCAACGCCAACATCCCGACCGAAGAAGTCTTCACCACGCCGCATTGCCGTCGCGTGTCCGGCCATGTCGTGAGCTCGAAACCCCTGTCCTACCAGGGTACGCTGATCGACAACATCCAGGTGAAATTTGTCGAAGGTCGCATCGTCGAGGCCAGGGCCTCGCGTGGCGAGGAAGTCCTGAACAAGGTGCTCGATACCGACGAGGGCGCGCGGCGGCTCGGCGAAGTGGCGCTGGTGCCGCATTCCTCGCCGATCTCGAAGAGCGGGCTGTTGTTCTTCAACACGCTGTTCGACGAGAACGCGGCTTCGCACATCGCGCTCGGCCAGTGCTACTCGAAATGCTTCATCGACGGCACCAGGCTGACGCCGCAGCAGATCTCAGCCCAAGGTGGTAACCAGAGCCTCATCCACATCGACTGGATGATCGGGTCCGACCAGACCGACATCGACGGCATTCACGCCGACGGCCGGCGGGTGCCGGTGTTCCGCAAGGGGGAATGGGCGTAACGGCGTCCTCCCTTCCTTAAAGAAAGGGCTTCTTCAAACTGTCATCGAGCTGGCAGGAAATTATTGCATTCATGCAATCTTAGCGATGAATGCAAGCCATGCTTGCCACGCGCGCCTTGGCTGCGTTTCGTTCATTGATTTATATCGCATTGCGATATATTAGCCGGCGCGTCGCCGGTATCGTTCGGATTCGGCCGCATCCTTAAATCCTCACGAAAACAGCTTCTCGCGGTCCATCCTATGGCACGTACTGGTTCTGCCAATCCCATGCTGCATCTCGGCGATTTCTCAACCGACCGGCGTGTCCTCATCCTTGTCGCCATGGCGGTGCTGGTGGGCGCGGGCGGCGCGTTTTCGGCCTGGGTCCTGCTGCGCATCATCGCACTGACGACCAACCTCATCTGGCTGCATACGCTGAGCGCCCAAACCCTGTCACTGGCAGGGGTCAAGCGCGACGCCTGGATGGTCGCAGCCCCCGCACTCGGCGGGCTCGCCATCGGCCTGATGGCCCGCTTCGGCTCCGAGAAGATCCGCGGCCACGGCATCCCCGAAGCGATCGAAGCCATCCTGATCGGCGGCAGCCGGATGGATCCGAAGGTCGCGCTGCTCAAGCCATTGTCGTCGGCGATCTCGATCGGCAGCGGCGGCCCGTTCGGCGCCGAAGGTCCGATCATCATGACGGGCGGCGCGCTGGGGTCGTTGTTCGCGCAATGCTTCAGCATGAGCGCCGCCGAACGCAAGACGCTCCTGGTCGCCGGCAGTGCGGCCGGCATGACCGCGATCTTCGGCACGCCCGTCGCGGCCGTCCTGCTCGCGGTCGAACTCCTGCTGTTCGAATGGAAGCCGCGCAGCCTCATTCCCGTGATCTGCGCCTGCGTCGTCTCCGCCGCGCTGCGCCCGTTCCTGATCGGAACCGGCGCGCTGTTTCCCTTTACCGGCCACCTTGATCTGCCTTGGTGGGGATTGTTCGTCTGCATCGGCGTCGGTATCGTCGCGGGCCTCCAGTCGGGTTTGCTGACCGCGCTGCTTTACGCCGTGGAGGACCTGTTCCTCCGCTTTCCGATCCACTGGATGTGGTGGCCGGCGATTGGCGGCATTGCGGTCGGATTGGGCGGGCTGATCGAGCCCCGTGCGCTCGGCGTCGGCTACGATATCATCCATGATCTGCTCAGCGGCCACATGGTCACGTCGGTCGTGGTGAGCATTCTGCTGGTGAAGTCGATCATCTGGATCATTGCGCTTGCCTCCGGCACTTCCGGCGGCGTGCTGGCGCCGCTGTTGATCTTCGGCGGTTGCGTCGGCTGGCTCGAAGGGCTGTATCTGCCCGGCGACCACGGCGCATGGGCGCTGATCGCCATGGCGGCGATGATGGGCGGCACCATGCGCTCGCCCTTGACGTCGATCATGTTTGCCGCGGAGCTCACCGGCAATTTCTCGATGATCGGGCCGCTCCTGATCGCGACCAGCGCTTCCTACGCGCTGACGGTGCTGCTGCTCAAGCGCTCGATCCTGACCGAGAAGATCGCGCGGCGCGGCCAGCATGTGGTGCGCGAATACAGCATCGATCCGTTCGAGCTCAAGCGCGTGGAAGAAGTGATGGTGCGCGAGGTCGACAGCCTGCCGGCCGCGATGCCGGTCGACGAGGCCATCGCGTTCTTCTCCAGCGAGGCGCGCCGGCACAAATCCTATCCGTTGATCGACGCCGAAGGTCGTGTCGCGGGCATGGTCGCGCGTGCCGACGTGCTGCGCTGGCGCGCCGAAAGCCGGCATGGCGAGGGGAGCCTGTTCGACCGGGTTTCGGATCGCTCGCTCACCGTCGGCTATGCGGACGAGCCGGTCTCCCATCTCGCCGATCGCATGGTTCTGGCCGATCTCGGCCGCGTGCCGATCGTCGATCGCGAGACCCAGCGTCTGGTCGGCCTCGTCGCCCGCAAGGACCTGCTTCGCATCCGCGCTACCGCAAAGTCGACGGAAGCGAACCGCGCTGCCTATCTGGGCTGGCGGACTTCGCCGAAGGCCGAGCCGGGCGTACCGGAAGGGGCGCCGCCGCTGGCCGCGAACTAGCGGCCGCGAACTAGGCGGCCGCGCCCGTCCCGCTTGTTGAGCGACGCGCCGAGACGCTAAATGCGTCCGGTCGGTTTGTTCAATCTAGCGGGGTCCCATGATCAAGACAGTTGAAGCGCCGGACGGCGGCTACCGTTTTATGCCGGGCGTCAGCCAGTATTCCTGCGGCATTGCGGCCCTTCCGGGCTTTGCCATCGAGCGCGTGCGCTTCGCCGATCCACTCCCGCTCAAGGCAGGGTTTGAGCGCATTGCTCAAATCATCAAGTCTGCGGGCCGGCCGCTCACCTCGTTCGGCGCCTGCGAGCTGCGCTCGCCGGCGCCGTTTACGGAAGAGGGATTCAGGGCGTTCAACGACATCTACATCCAGACCCTGATCGCCTGGGGCGTCATGAAGGACGGCGTCAATCCGGTGGCGCGGAGCAATGTGTGTCCGAAGATCGATCCGCCCGCCGAGCCGTGCTTTCACGCCTTCTCCTACGCCGTGCGTGACGCCGGCGCGCCCGCTTCCTTTGTCATCGCCGGCAGCGGCGAGTCTCTGGAAGGCAAGGCCAACTATCGCGATCACATCGTTCGTCCGGGCGACGTCAGTCCGGCCGGCATGCTGGAAAAGGCGAAATTCGTCCTGGACGAGATGGAGCGCCGCATGAGCGCGTTTGGCGGCGCTTGGCGCCAGACCACGGCCGTGCAGCTCTACACCGTGCAGGATGTCTATTCGATCCTCGAAAGCGAGCTCGGCCGGCGCGGCGTGTTCAGGAATGGCCTGACCTGGCATTTCAACCGGCCGCCCGTGGTCGGACTGGATTATGAGATGGATTGCCGCTGCGTGTATCGGGAGAGGATCGTTTAGCGCTCACCGCCCGGCAAATTCCGGCGCGTTTCGGTCGGCACCCGGATGCGTTCCGGCACGCTGGGGCAGCACCAGGATGCAGACGACGATGAAGGCGGCGATCACCACTGAGGCGAGCGGCCGGCTGAGCGCCAGGCCGCCGTCGCTGACCGGTTTGTCGAGGAAATCGCCGACGGTGGCGCCGAGCGGCCGCGTCAGGATGAAAGCGGCCCAGAACAGCAGCACGCGAGAGACGCCGGTCGCGTAGTAAAGCAGGACGATCAGCGCAAGGCCGGCGCCGAAGACCAGCGCGCCGCCCTCGTAGCCAAGACCGCCGGTATCGGCGAGCCAGTCACCGAGCGCGGTGCCGAGCGTCTGCGAGAACGTGATCGCCGCCCAATAGAAAGCCTCGACCTTCGGCGTGCTGACGGTGTTCACCGCGATGGTGCCGGCCGACCATTGCCAGAGGCCGAGCGTTATCGCGAGGCAGAGCGCGAGAAGGGCCGAGCCGCCGGTATAGCCGATGCCGAGCGAGCGGTCGGCGAAATCGGCCATGGTGGTGCCGAAGGTGGTGGAGGCGACGATCGTCGCCCAGTACAGCACCGGATGGAATATGCGCGCCGAGATCTGCGCGATCACCAGTGCCACGAGCGCGCCGAGAAACAACGCGGTGCCGGCGAGATAGCCCCAGTTCAGCGTCATGGTGACGGTGTCGCCGCCGGTTTCGCCCAGCGTTGTCGCGGCAATCTTGATGATCCAGAAAACGAGGGTGACTTCCGGAACCTTGCTCAGTGTTTCCCGCCACGCCGTCTCGTTCGTCATCGGACCTGTCCGCCTCGCAAATATTCCAGAGAATGCTTGATGACGCAGAACGGTTCAATTGAGACGGATTGTGCAGCCGCGATCACTTCAATCTGAATTGACTTGATTCAGGTGGATCGCGGCCGGTAGGGACGGAGCCGCCTCGGATCAAATGGTGAGAGATCAACGCGCGGCTCGTGGCCCGCAATCAGTTCGGCGAGGGCTTCGCCGGTCGCCGGCGCGTTGAGAATGCCCCAGACATTGTGACCGGTTGCGACGTAAATTCCTTCGCTTCCCGGCACCCTGCCGATCAATGGCAGGCCGTCCAACGTCACCGGACGAAAACAGGCCTGTCGTGCGATGATCCTTTCCGCGCGGAACGCGGGTGACAGCTGTTCGCAGATCGCGGTGAGACGGGCGATCTCGTCCGCATCGGCGGTGATCTCGGTAGGATCAAGCGGCAGTGGGGCCTCGCCCGAGAAGGCGGTGACATGCGTGCTGCCGTCGGCCCGCGGAAAGACTTCGACGGTAAGGGCACTCTCGCGCTCGTCCCGATATTCGAGGAACAGCGCTTGCGCCGGCACGTCGCTCCCGGTGTCGTAGACCACGCTCGGGCTACGCTGGCCGAACACGACCGGCAAATCCATCCAGCCTGCCGCCAGCAGCGACCATGGTCCCATCGCAATCACGACAGCGTCCGCTTCGATGATTTTACCGTCGACCTCGACGCCCCGAGCTTTTCCGTCCGCTTGCCGAATGACGCCGGTGATGCGTCCATGGTGCAGCTCGGCGCCGAGTCTCTCGGCAGCAATCATCATGCCTGCGGTGAATTTGCGGGGGTGAACGATCGCCGTCGTCTCCGGTGTGCCGATCCGGCCCGCGATCGTAACGCTTTGTGAAAGCCAATCGAGCTCGGATGGCGCGTGGCTGTGAGTGGCGCGGTCCGGCATGATGGAGCCGCTGTAAGCGGACATCGGCCGATGGCCCCAATCGCCGGACGGTTCGCCCGCCAGTTCGGCATGGAGGTGAAAGCTTCGCCGCGCCAGCGTATCGAGCGGCGTGCCCGCGCACCAGTCGAGTGCGAGGAACCCGCCGGCCTTTCCGGAAGCCGCTGCCGCGACGTCGGCGCGTTCAACGACGATGACATCGATGCCACGCCGCCGGAGGAAATAGGCGGTACAGGCGCCGATCACACCGCCGCCGCAGATCACAACCCGCATGATTCCTCCGCCGAAGTGCCGCTGATTGTAAGGCCTTTTGTAAGGAATGCTTAAATCAAGACGATTAGCTTCGTCGCGCTATTTGGGGGCTGCACGAAGCGATTTCGCGCGCCATTTTTCTTGAGGGTTGCCGCGATGTCGCGCTCTTTGATCGAAATTGCCAAACTGTCCGTCGATTTGACGCCGCGGCCGATCGAGCCGTCCTGGGTCATCGAAGGCAAGCCCGACGCGAGCTGGTGCATTTTGTCGCAGAGCGCCGATGGGCTCGCCACTACCATGGTCTGGCACTGCACCGAAGGCAAGTTCAACTGGTATTATGATTTCGACGAGACCATCCTGATCCTCGACGGCTCGATCGTGCTCGAGAGTGACGGCATGCCGCCGACCCGCTACGGCGCCGGTGACGTCATCTTCTTCAAGGACGGCGCGCATGCCAAATGGCATGTCGAAGGCCACGTCAGGAAGCTCGCCTTCTGCCGCAAGACCTCCCCGGCCTGGTTCGGCTTCGCGCTGCGCGTGTTCCTGAAGCTGCGCAAGATATTTCTGCCCGCCAGCCAGCGCCAGCCCGCGAGCCTGCTGGCCGGCTGAGGCGCTGCTGCGCTTGGCCGCAGCGCCTCTAGTGCCGCCGATTTGAAGTCCCTGCACTGCAAGCCGAGAAATGGACCAGGGACTTCAAATCGAAAAGCGGCACTAGAATCATAAGTTTGCTAGTGCCCATGGCTTTCCGAAGTTCGTATAAGTGGTCGCTGCAATGGTGTACGAACTTCGG
>Ga0157369_10004156_pt1 | contig 17145 bp, 12 predicted proteins | sample C25metaG_FD_113461 | JGI IMG/M metagenome (GOLD analysis project Ga0157369, IMG submission 113461) | Corn rhizosphere microbial communities from Kellogg Biological Station, Michigan, USA - C2-5 metaG | ecosystem: Host-associated > Plants > Roots > Rhizosphere > Soil | place: USA: Michigan... | reverse complement strand
GTCGACGACGTCAAGCTCGGCATCGATATAGATGCTCTTGAGCTGGTCGATCAGGATCACGGCCGGATCGCGGTAGACCGCGATGTTGCGGGTGGAAACCTTCACCGCAAGGTGCTTGTCGGGACCATAGCCGGCCTTCTGCATCAGCTTCCGCGCTTCCTCGCGGTTGGCATTGACGTCGGGACCATAGCCTGGAATGGACTCCAGCATCTCCTTCGGCATCGCCCAGAGACCGTCGGGCGCCGGCAGCATGGTGCCGCCGATATCGGCCTGGCCCTCGAACAGGATCTGGATGAAGGCCTTGCGGTCGAGCGCCAGCGCCAGCGCGTGGCGGATGTCGATGTTATCGAACGGCGGCGCGGACGAATTGACGATGATGTTGGTGGAGACGTTGAGCGGCGCGGTCACGCAGATCGCCTTCGGCGCCTGCTGCTTGACGTCTTTCAGGAGCGGGATCGTCACCTCGGTCGGGAAGGTCATGTCGAACTTGCCGGCAACGAAGGCCAGAATCGCGGTCGAGCGGTTCGGGACGATAGTGTATTCGATGCCGTCGAGATAGGGCAGGCCCTTCTTCCAGTAGTCGGTGTTCTTGGTCAGCTTGATGTCTTCGTTGGCCTTGAACTCGACGAATTTGAACGGGCCGGTGCCGATCGGATGGACGCGCATCTCCGCCGGCGAGACGTGGCAGGGATAGATCGGCGTGTAGCCGGAGGCGAGTAGCGCAAGCAGCGAGGGCTGCGGCCGCTTGAGCTTGAACGAGGCCTCGAAATCGCCATTGGTGACGACCTCGTCGACCTGCTGGTACCAGGCCTTGCGCGGGTTCTGGCGGAATTTCTGCTGCGACTTGCCCGTCAGCATGTCGAACGTGCATTTGACGTCGGCGGAGGTGAACGGCTTGCCGTCATGCCATTTCACGCCCTGCCGCAGCTTGAAGGTCAGCGTCTTCCTGTCGTCGCTCCACGCCCAGCTCTCGGCAAGCTCGGGACGGATGTCGGAGAGGCTGTTCTGCGCGATGTGCTGATCATAGATGATGAGATTGTTGAAGATCGGCATGAAGGGCACGTTGAACGAGTAGCTCGCGCCTTCGTGGATCGACGCGCTGCCGGGGCTGTCGCGGTGATACATATGCAGGATACCGCCGTATTTCGGCTGGTCCGCCGCGGACGCTGGGGTCGAAACCGCCAGCAAGGACAGCGCCAGTGACAGCGCAGTGGCGGCGAACGCTCGCACGCTCAACATTTCGTAGCCTCCCAAGAACATTTTCCAAGCACATTTCGGCTCGTCCGGCCGATTGGCCGGGACGATAGCTACCGGGGCATGGCGAGGCAACCTGCCACGGCAATCCGCCGCATTGGCAATTTGGATGAAGGTTTATCCGATCGAGACGGCGATCTCATTGGCGTGCGTCCGTCACAATTTGCTCGTGGCGGAAATCGCGCTTCGTCATTGCCGTCGCGCGCCGTGGAGCCGCGCTCGTTTGCCGTTATTTTGCAGCGCACCAATGCGCAGGAATGAACGGCTGATAGGGCTTCCAATTTTGTCATGTTCGATCGGCACGTGCCCCGCCTTTGGCGTTATGCCGCCTGTTTCTGCTTCGGCAGCGATGCGAGCAAGGTGCGCAGCGCCAGTACCGAGGCCGATATCTCGCCGCGCCGCCAGACCAGCGGCGTCGTGATCTGGCTTTGCGCCTTTGGCAGCGGATGCCTCTGCACATTGGCGTGCGGCATGGTATCGAGCACCGATTCCGGCAACAGCGCGATACCGGTGCCCGCCGCGACGCAGGCGACGATGGCGTGATAGGACGACAGGTCGAGCACGCGGAAGGTGGCGAGGCTGTCGGCACCGAGCCAGCGCTGCAGCACGCGGCGATAGGCGCAGCCGTCGGGAAATGCGATCAATGACAGGCCCTCGACATCGCGGGCGCGCTTGATCGGCGCGTGGTCCTCGCTCGAGATCAGCGTCAGCCGTTCCGCAAACACTGGAATATGCTCGAATGTGCGCCCCGAGGGTTCTTCGGCGATGAACGCGGCGTCGAGCCTGCGTTCGCTCATCTGGCCGAGCAGCCCATCATTGGTGCCGGTGGTGAGTTCCAGCCGCACGTCCGGAAAGCGGCCGTGAAAGCCGGCCAGGATCGGCGGCAGCCGGCTCGCGGTCGTGCTCTCCAGCGCGCCGAGCTTGAATACACCGCGCGGCGTCGTTCCGGTCACGACATCGCGCGCTTCCTCGGAGAGCTGGATCAGCCGCTCGGCATAACCGAGCAACAGCTCGCCCGCGGGCGACAGATGCAGCCGCTGCTTGTCGCGGTGGAACAGCTTCACTCCCATCGAGGCCTCGAGCTGCTTGATCCGGGTCGTCACCGCTGACGGCACGCGATGCAGCTTGTTCGCCGCGCGGATCACGCCGCCTTCGTCGACGACGCTCTTGAACACCTGCAGGTCGGCGAAATTCATGGCCGCGGCTCCGTTCGAATATAGAGAATATTTGTGTCCACAGTTTTCAATGTTATAGAATGCAAAGATGGGCTATTCCAGAGCCCATGAATGGGAAAAAGCTCGAAATTTCGGCCGGCGCCGCCGCCTCGATCGGCCTGCTCGCGCTGGCGAGCGCCATGGGAATCGGCCGCTTTTCGCTGACGCCGATCCTGCCCTTGATGCAGCAGGATGCCGGCCTGTCGCTTACCGTCGGCGGCTGGCTCGCCACCAGCAATTACATCGGCTATCTGCTCGGCGCGCTGGCCTGCATCGCGCTCACGCCGCGCCCTGCGCTTGCGATCCGCTGGGGCCTCGTCGGCGTCGGCATCACCACGCTCGCGATGGGATGTGCCGACTGGCCATCGCTGTGGCTGGCGCTGCGTTTTCTCGCCGGCATTGCCAGCGCCTTCGTGCTGGTCGGCACCTCCGCCTGGGCGATGCCGATCCTGCGCCGGCACGGCAAGGAGGCTTGGTCCGGCCACGTCTTCTCCGGCGTCGGCATCGGGATCGTGTTTGCCGGCCTGTTCGGGCTCGCCGCTGGTATAGATGCCTGGAGCTCGCGGGTGACCTGGATCGTGCTCGGCGTGGTCTCGGTCGCGCTCGCGGCGCTGTTGTGGCGGCCGCTCGGTATCGAAACTGCTCCATCGACGCAGGCGAACGCGCCAACCGCGCGAGCCCTGCCGCGACCCGCGATCATCGCCGCCATCTGCTACGGCGCGTTCGGCTTCGGCTACATCATTCCGGCGACGTTCCTGCCGGCGCTGGCCAGGGGCTATATCGACGATCCCGCGATGTTCGGCCTGATCTGGCCGGTGTTCGGCGCGGCCGCGGCGCTCTCGACCCTTGCCAGCGGCTGGCTTGGACGGGGACTTGCGCCCCGGCAGCTATGGACGCGGGCGAAGTGGGTGCTCGCGTTCGGCGTGCTCGCACCGGCGGTGGTGGTCAACGTGCCGACGCTGCTGTTCTCCGCGGTGTGCGTCGGCGGCACGTTTGTGGTCATCACCATGGCCGGCCTCCAGGAAGCGCTGCGGCTCGGCGGCGCGCCGGCGCCGCTCGCGGTCGGCGTGATGACGGCAGCCTTCGGCGCGGGCCAGATCGGAGGCCCCTTGACGGTGAGCCTGCTCGGCCGCTCCGAGCACGCCTTTGCGCTGGCGAGCCTCATGGCTGTGCTTGGCCTCGTGGCCGGCAATTGCGTGCTGCTTTATTTCGACGGACGCTCAGGCGTAGCGGAATGAGCCGGAGCCGGCTCGGCTCGATACGGTTAAGGTCGCTCGGAACGCGCAAGGAGACTTGTCGGAACTACTGATCGCGGGCAAATTCTGCGCTCCAACCAAAAGGTGAAGGAGAGCGGCATGCAGCGCCGCCTGGCAGCAATCTTGGCGGCGGACGTGTCGGGTTACAGTCGGCTGATGGGGGTCGACGAGGTCGGAACCCTGACTGCGCTGAAAGGGCACCGCCGCGAACTGGCCGATCCCTGCATCGCGGAGCATCACGGCCGCATCGTGAAGACGACCGGCGACGGCATGCTGGTCGAATTTGCGAGCGTCGTGGATGCGGTCGCCTGCGCCGTCACGATCCAGCGCGGTATGGCCAAGCGTAACGCCAAGGTGCCAGAGGAAAAGCAAATCGTTTTCCGCATCGGTATCAATGTCGGCGACATCATCATCGATGGTCACGATATTTTCGGCGATGGCGTCAACATCGCGGCGCGCCTGGAAACGCTGTGCGAGCCCGGTGGTGTCTGCATCTCCAGGACCGCCAACGAGCAGATCAGGGACAAGCTGTCACTGTCGTTTGCCGACCTCGGCGAGCAGGCCGTGAAGAACATCGCGCGGGCGGTCGGCGTATTTGGACTTGGCGCCCGGGATATCGTCGCCATTCCCGAGACGATCGATCTTTCGCCCGCTGACGAGGGCGGGACAAAGTCCGGTGGTTCATACGAGCAGGAAATTCACTACTGCCAGACCAGGGATGGCGTGCAATTGGCCTATTCGAAGGTTGGCCACGGCCTACCTCTGGTGAAGACCGGCAATTGGCTGACGCATCTCGAATTTGATCTTGATAGTCCGATCTGGGGCCGCCTCTATCGGGATTTGGCGCACAATCGCACGCTCATCCGCTATGACGCGCGCGGCAACGGGTTGTCGGACCGCGAGGTGCCCGACGTCACTTTTGCGCATTTCGTCGACGATCTCGAAACCGTTGTCGATGCCGCCGGGCTTGATCGTTTTGCCCTGTTCGGCGTCTCGCAGGGCTGCGCTGTTTCCATCGCCTATGCCGTGCGGCATCCGGAGCGGGTCACGCATCTGATCCTGCTCGGCGGCTATCCGCAGGGCTGGAATCGGCGTTCGAGAACGCCGGCGGAAAAAGAAGCCGGCGATGCCATGATCACGCTCATGCGCGTCGGCTGGGGCCAGGAGAATCCGGCCTTCCGGCAAATGTTCACGTCGCAATTTGCACCCGACGCCAGCAAGGAGCAGGCGGAGTGGTTCAATGAGCTGCAGCGAATATCCACCTCGCCCGAAGATGCCGTCCGAAACGTGCTCGCGAACGGCGATGTGGACATCACGCAGCTTCTGTCGCAAGTGAAGGCGCGGACCTTGGTGATGCACGCTCGTCAGGATGCACGAGTTCCCTTCGAGCAGGGACGACGGTTGGCTGCCGGCATTCCCGGTGCCCGCTTCGTGCCGCTCGAAAGCCGCAACCATGTCATTCTGGACACCGAGCCGGCATTTGACCGCTTCATGGAAGAAGTCAGGTCGTTTATTGCGCAGTGATGCCGTTTCGAGGCCCCTGCTCACCGCAACGCGAAGGCGCCTCGCGCGAGCGTACTCCGGCGCTCAGACGATTCGAGAGGTCTTGTTGCCCCAATAGCGGTCGCGCAGCAGCCGCTTATAGAGCTTGCCTGTCGGCAGCCGCGGCAGCTCGGCCTCGAAATCGATCGAGCGCGGAACCTTCTGGCGCGACAACGACTGGCCGCAGAAGGCGATCAGCTCTTCCGCCAGGGCTTCGCACGGTTCGATGCCGGGCATCGGCTGTACCACCGCCTTCACCTCCTCGCCGAGATCGGGATTGGGCACGCCGAACACGGCGGCATCGGCGATCTTGGGATGGGTGATCAGAAGGTTCTCGCATTCCTGCGGATAGATGTTCACCCCGCCCGAGATGATCATGAAGGTGGCGCGATCGGTGAGATAGAGATAGCCGTCGCCATCGACATAGCCGACATCGCCGACCGTGCTCATGCTGCCGTCGGCCGAGCGCGCTTCCTTCGTGCGCGCCGGATCGTTGAAATATTCGAACGGCGTGGCGGTCTTGAACCACACCGTGCCTGATGTGCCGAGCGGGCATTCCTGCATCCTCTCATCGAGGATATGGAGATCGCCGAGCAGCACCTTGCCGACGGTGCCACGGTGGGCGAGCCATTCCTCGCTGTTGCAGGCGGTGAAGCCGAGCCCCTCGGTGGCGCCGTAATATTCGTGGATGATCGGGCCCCACCATTTGATCATGTCGTCCTTCACCAGCGCGGGGCAGGGCGCGGCGGCGTGGATCGCGATCTCCAGCGTCGACAGGTCGTAGCGGTTGCGTACCTCTTCCGGCAGCTTCAGCAGCCGCGAGAACATGGTCGGCACGAGCTGGCTGTGGGTGATGCCCCATTTCTCGACCAGGGCGAGATATTGCTCGGGGTCGAACTTCTCCATGATGATGGCGGTGCCGCCCATCCGGATGGTGAGATTGACCGCGGCCTGCGGCGCCGAGTGATAGAGCGGCGCGGGCGAGAGATAGATCATGCCCTCGCGGTAGTGCCAGAGCTTTTGCAGGAAATCGAACAGCGGCAATTGCTGCGAGGGCGGCTGCTCCGGCAGTGGCCGAAGGATGCCCTTCGGCCGTCCCGTGGTGCCGGAGGAATAAAGCATCGCGGTGCCAACGCTTTCATCCGCGATCGGCGTTGCCGGAAGGCCGGCGGTCGCTTCCGCGAGGCCGACGATGCGGTCGCTTTCGCCCGCTCCATCAGCGACGATGCAAAGCTCGATCCGCTCGCATTGCTTGATCGCCTCGCGCGCGATGTCGAGCTTGGCGACCGAAGTAATGAGGATTCGAGACTCACTGTTCTTGAGGATGTAAGCGAGCTCGCCCGCGGTCAGATAGGAGTTGACGCAGGTGAAATAGAGCCCGGCGCGTTCGCCGGCGCCGCAGGATTCCAGATAGCGGCTGTTGTTCTCCATGAAGATCGAATAGTGGTCGAGGCGCTTCAGGCCGGCCTTGCGAAACAGATGCGCCAGCCGGTTGCAACGCGCCTCCAGCTCGCGGTAGGTCACGGCCTCGCCGGTCGAAGCCATGATGAAGGCGGGCTGCAGCGGGCGCAGACGAGCGTGCTTGCCGGTGTACATGGTTCGCCAGTCTCCTTAACCCGCCAGATCCAGAATTTCACGCACGTCGGCAGGCCCACTGATCTTGCGCGGATTGCGCGGCACCCAGGGTGTCGACATCGCCTGTTTCGCGATGGAATCGAAATGCTCCGAAGTGACGCCCACCTCGCGCAGGCTGCGCGGCATGCCGAGATCGCGGATGAAGCGGTCGAGCACGTCGGAGGCGTCCTCGCCCTTGTGTCCCATGGCCTCGGACACCAGCGCCTGGCGCTCGGCATTGACAGGCTTGTTCCAGCGCATCACCGACGGCAGCATCACGCAGGACGTATAGCCATGCGGCACGCCGTGGGCGGAGCCGAGCACATAGCCGATGCCGTGGCTTGCGCCCATCGGCACGCCGGAAGTGAGCGCGCCGGTCGAAAGCCACGTGCCGATCTGGCAATCCATCCGCGCATCGAGGTCGTGAGGATCCGCTTTCACCCGCGGCAGGCTAGACGCCAGCATCGCAAGACCTTTCAGCGCCTGCGCATCGGCGTAAGGGTGCGCCTCGCGCGAGCAGATGCCTTCGACACAATGATCGACGGCGCGGATGCCGGTCGAAAGGAACAGCCATTCCGGTGTGTGCAGGGTAATGGCGGGATCGAGGATCACAGCGTGCGGCATGGTGAGCCGGTGCCGGAACGATTCCTTGAATTTGGTCGCGGTGTTGGTGACGCCGGCTTGCGCGGAGAACTCGCCGCCCGCGATCGTGGTCGGCACGCTGATCTGGCGTACACCTGGCGCGTTCATCGGCGGCGGCGCACCCTTCACCGCGCGGATCGCATCCATGCCGGCGACACTGCTGATGTCATTGGCAAGACAGAGCTGCACGGCTTTGGCGCCGTCGGTGATCGAGCCGCCGCCGACCGTGACAATAAGGTCGGCCTTGGCGGCGCGGGCCTGCTCGGCGGCGGCGATCACGGCTTCCCGCGGCGTATGCTGCGGCATCGCGTCGAAGATCGCGGCACAGCGGCCCCCCAGCACGCGCTCGATCTTTGCGATGGCATCGGTCTCGCGGCGAAGGGTACCGGAAACCATCAGGAAGGCGCGGGATTTGCCCAGGCGTTCCATCTGCGCGGCCACGGCTTCCGCGGCCGGCTCGCCGAACACGACTTCGTCCATCGCACCGAATACGACACGTCCTCTGTGCACGCCTGTCCTCCCGGGACACTTTTGTTGTTCTTTGGGGAGAGACTAGCGAAGGATTTTCCGGTCGTCATGCGTGAAGATGCTGCGGGCCGAAGCCGTCTTGCATCGGGAGCGCACCGTCGCGGGAGAAGTTGCGGGGAATTGGCAGCTTCGCACTTGACCCGGCCCCTGGGGCTGCCCCGATAAGGATAGCGGTCAGCCAATTTCGAGGTGATTCGTGAACGCTTCCGCGCAATTCCTGAATGCTTCCGAGGCCGCGACGCGGCTTGGCGTTTCGGCAAAGGCTTTGCGGCTCTACGAACAGCGCGGCTTGATCGCACCGGTCCGCACCGCAGCCGGCTGGCGCGCCTACGGTCCGGGCGAGATGGCCCGTGCTGCCGAGGTCGTGGCATTGCGCCAGCTCGGTCTCAGCCTCAGCCAGGTTGCGCGCGTGCTGGACGGCAATACCGATGGTCTTGAACCGGCGCTTGCCGCGCACCAGGCCGCGCTTGAAGGTCGCGTTCATCAACTCGTCGACGCCGTCGACAAGGTCCGCCGCCTTCGGGCCGACCTCGCCGGCGGACGAGCGCCGGCAGCTCGTGAACTCGCGCGGCTGTCGAGACCGGCGTCCGGCTTCAGCGTTGCGTTCGATCTTCCGTGGCCTTGGGGTGGCGAACGGTTTGAATTGCCGGACATCCGCGCGCTGAACTTCATCATTGGCCCCTTGGGCAGCGGCAAGACGCGGCTCGCCAAGCGCCTCGCGGAGACGCTGCCGGATGCTGCGTTCCTCGGCCTGGAGCGGCTGGCGGATGACGGCGCGGCCGTCAGGGCGCTACAGGAAGGCGATCCCGCTCTCAAGTCACGGGTCGATCAGGTGTTGGCGTGGCTTGTCGAGAATGGTGCCGCGGCTTCCGACGCTTTGCTTCGCCTGCTTGTTGGATTGGAAACAGAAGGGCCGACTGTCCTGGTCATCGACATGGTGGAGCAGGGCCTCGACAAGGCCACCCAGGAAGCCTTGATGGCCTGCCTGCGCCGCCGAGGCTCCGCCCTTCGACCGCTTTTCCTTCTGACGCGATCGAGTTCAATTCTGGATCTGGACGCGATGGAAGACGACGAACAAATCATCCTGTGTCCTGCCAATCACAGTCCGCCGATGCCCGTCCGTCCCTATCCAGGTTTCCCGGGTTTCGAGGCCGTCGCGACCTGTCTTGCACCGCCCGAGGTGCGGGCGCGGACGGAAGGCGTCATCGCGTGGCGGCCTCAAATGGCGTGATGGCTGCCCGCCGCACTAAAGCGCGATGAGATTGGGTTGAATCGTCATCGCGCTTTAGTCTTTTGATTGAGCATGATCTTTTCGGAAAACCGCTGCACACTTTTCCGGATCATGCTCCAACTAAGCCGCGTCGCGGGCGTCTTCGGCGACGATGCGATTCCACAACGCGCGGATCATGTCTTTCATGACCAGTGCATCCTGCCAGCGGTCGGAAAGCTCGAGCCCATCGGGACCGGTGATGGCGTAGGGCGGCGGGCCCAGTTCGCACAGGAAGGTCAGCACGGCGTCGGGGCCGGCGCGTTTGCGCCAGGAGCGGATGACGTATGCCCACCAGCCCATGAACAATTCGACCCAGCCCTGGTGCTGGGGAAAGCCAAGCGAAATCTGGACCTGCTCGCGGCTCGCGATGCGGCCGTGGATGCCCCAGCTATTGTCGAGGATGCGGTGGATCAGCGCGTGATTGACGTCATCCACGGGCCAGGCGAATTCGCGGCCGACCAGATAATGCGAAACATCCGCCGTGAGCCGCAGATCGGGAAAGCAGTCGAGCAGTTGCAGCGTGAAGAACAGGTCGGTCGTCATGCGGTCGCGATGCGTCTCGACATGCACCGCGACCTTGGCTTCATCGGCCAGCCTGCGCCACCCCTCGATGGTGGGAATGCACTCTTGCAGCCGGTAGGGCCGCACGTTCGGCTGCAGGTTGACGTGGTCGGCCCCTAGCCGTGCCACCAGCTCCAGCACCGGTTTCAGATCATCGACGCAGGTCGGATAGCACTGCGCCTGCCAGATCATGCCGTGTGCGCGGAGGAAGCCCGTCACATCAGTGGCGAAGGCGGGATCGATGAAGCGGACGCCGTCTCCGTCATAGCCGGCGTCGCTGATCATCTCGAGCTGGGTGTGGAGCGGCCACTCCGGCTCATTGGCCAGTCGCCGCTCCATCGCCCACAGCGATTGCAGGATGCGAAGCTGCTGTGCCACGCGTTACGCCCGCGCCGGCATCGCTGTCGGATGCGTCTCCTCATCCGGCCAGGTGTTGGCCGAGATGTTCTCGTCATAGGTCTCCGGACCAACCCAGATCGAGATTGCGGTCAGGCCGGCGAGCAGTGCGGCATAGCAGGCGACCGGCCACCAGCTTCCGGTGACGGCCACGAGATAAGCGGAGAGGAACGGCGCCGGGCCGCCCGCGAGCAGCGAGCCGGTTTCACGCGCAAAGGCGAAGCCGGCAAAGCGACGCTGCGGCGGGAACAGCTCGGCGAAGTAAGCCGCCTGCGGACCGAACATCGCCGCCGTCACGACGGCGCGCGCGATGATGAAGGCGAGCGCGATCCAGATCCACTCCTTGGTCCCGACCATCCAGAAGAACGGGAAGGCGAAGGCCACGCCGCAAAGGGCGCCGAACAGATAGACCGGACGCCGTCCGATGCGATCGGACAGCGAGGCAAAGCCGACGATCGTGAACAGCTCGACGGTGAAAGCCAGCATCAACGCGCTCAGCGCATCCGCTTTCGGCACGCCGAGCGTGGTGATGACGTAGCTGAGGCCAAACACCGGGAAGAGATAGCCGAGGCCGTTTTCTGCCAGGCGTGCCCCGAGCACGACGAAGAAGTTGCGCGGATGGCGGCGCAGCGCTTCCATCGCCGGGTTCTGCTCGACTTTTCCGCGGGCGACCACGGCCTCTGTATAGACCGGCGTTTCCGTCAGGCGCATACGAACGAAGACACCGACCAGGATCAACAGGAAGCTTGCGAGGAACGGCAGACGCCAGCCCCAGCTCATCAGGGCTTCGCGCGGCAGCGGCGTCACCAGCGCGAAGGCGCCGGCGGCGAGCAGATTGCCGATCGAGACGCCGAGCGGCGCAAAGCTGCCCCAGAAGCCGCGCCGATGCGGCGGCGCATTCTCGACCAGATAGATCACCGCGCCGCCATATTCGGCACCGGCGCCGAGCCCCTGGATTACGCGCAACAGGACCAACAGGAACGGCGCCCAATAGCCGATCTGGGCAAACGTCGGCAGCAGGCCGATCGCGGTGGTGCCGATGCCGATCATCAAGAGCGTCGCGACCAGAACGGGCTTGCGTCCAAAGCGATCGCCGAGCACGCCAAAGAGAATGCCGCCGAGCGGCCGCACCACAAAGCCGACGCCGAAGGTGAGGAACGCCAGCATGGTGCCGACCAGGGGATCGCCCTTGGGGAAGAACAGCTCGCCGAACACCAGCGCGGACGCGGTACCGTACAGAAAGAAGTCGTACCATTCGAGCGCGGACCCGATGCAGGCCGCAAAGATCACGCGCAGCCGCGGTGACGGCGCCTTAGCCGATGAAATCTCCGTCATAGTTCCTCCCGGTGGGTTTTCTTGTCGTTCTTTTTTGTGGTTCGAAGTGTTGGCTGCGAAAAGCAAAGCGCCCGCGTCATCCGCGGGCGCTTCAAAAAGATCAGGCTGCCTTGGTGAAGTAAGACTTCTTCGAGGCCGATTGCGTCTCGTAGATCGAGCCCTGCTTCTTGGCCGGCGGCAGCGGCATCCGCACCGGCACGTCCGTCAGCCTCGGGGTGACCACGATGTCGCCGGCGAGCAGGCGGCTGTTGAACTCGTCGAAGTCCTTGACGCCCATCAGCGGCCAGGCGTCGCTGGCGGCGACTTCATAGAGCAGGAGATTGCGCGGGCGGTCGGACGTGTTCAGCGCCGAGCCGTGCAGTGCACGGACATGGTGGAACGACATGCTGCCGGCCTTGCCCATGCAGGGGATGGCGCGGCCGATTTCGTCCTTGATCTCCTCGGGGTCGATCAGGCCGGCGAAATGGCCGTCCTCGCCGTGGTGGTTCCAGATTTCGCGGTTGTGCGTGGCGGGAGTGACCAGCATCGGGCCGTTGGAGAGATCGCAATCATCGAGCAGCACGCCGATCGCGAGCACGTCGTCATTGGTGTGCGGATAGAACGCCCAGTCCTGATGCCACTCGACCGGCGAGCCGTATTGCGCCGACTTCATGTTGAGCTTGGAGCCGTGCAGCCGCAGGCCCGGGCCGAGCAGTTGGGTCAGGATTTCGATGACGGGCTTGCTGCGGACAATCTCGTTGAAGATCGGGTGGACCTTGTGCGGGGCCTTGATGCGGCGGACCCGCAGGGTTTCGCGGCTGTGGCTGGGTTCCAGGTCATAGACCTCGTTGTGCTCGGTGATCTCGGCGGCCCCGGCGACGACCTCGGCGATCACTTGGCGCACCCGGGCGAGGGTTGCGCTATCCAGCACTTCCGGCACCACGATTACGCCGTCGCGGCGGTAGGCCTCGACATCCTTCTCAGAAATCATCCGAATTCTCCGTGAAATCCTTGGTTATTCCTTGGCTATCTCCAAATGATAGCGCTATCATTTATCATGCTAGCGCTATCATCATGCATCCGCAAGCGCCTTGGTGTATTCAGAACGGGCATTTCGACAGCCCAGCCATGCCGATGTCCGACCTCGAGCCGCAAACAGCCCCGACCCTGTCCGCCGTCGCGGAACTGGCCGGCGTGTCCGCGATCACCGTGAGCCGGGTGGTGCGGCTGCCGGAGATGGTCGCGCCGCAGACCAGGGCCAAGGTCGAGGCGGCAATGCGCGAGCTCGGCTATGTGCCAAATCAGCTTGCGGGTGCGCTCGCCGGCGCACGCACCAAATCGGTCGGCGTGCTGGTGCCGACCATCGCCAATTCGATCTTCGCCGACACGGTGCAGGGTCTGTCGGATGAACTGGAGCCGCTCGGCTATGCCGTGATCCTGGCGCAATCACGCTACGACGCGGGTCGTGAGGATCGCATGCTCTCGGCGCTGCTGTCGCGCCGGCCGGAAGCCATCATCATGGTCGGTTCGCCCGCGACCGAAGATGGCGCGCGGCTGCTCCGCCGATCAGGCATTCCGATCGTGGAGACCTGGGAGCTGCCGCCTGAGCCCGTCGATGCGGTCGCGGGCTTCGACAATTACATGGCGGGTGTCGCGGTCGCGCAACACTTCGTCGCGCAAGGGCGCAAACATCTCGCCTTCATCGGCGGCGACGATCCGCGTGCGACGCGGCGCTGGAACGGCTTCAGCGACGTCGCGCTGCGCGCCGGCCTGGGCGCGCCGCGCCGTCTGATCCTGGTGCGCAATGCGAGCGGCAGCCTGGCTGCGCTTGCGGAATTGCCCGGCGTGGACGCGGTGTTCGCCGCCAATGACGCGCATGCCATCGGCTTCATGTCGGGCCTTCGCAAGGCAGGCTTGTTGCGCGAGGGCCCCGCGGCCGAGCAGCCGGTCGCCGTGGTCGGTCTCGGCGATCTCGAGATGGGCCGGCTGATTTCGCCGAGCCTGTCGACGATCCGCGTGAATGGCGACGCCATCGGCCGCACCGCGGCGCGGCTCATCCTGTCGCGCGAAGGCCCGCGCCGCGTCGACCTCGGCTTCGAGCTGGTGCTGCGCGACAGTGGTTAAAGCATGATGACCCAACGTTCGATCACCGGTCCAGCCGTCATTGCGAGCGAAGCGAAGCAATCCAGCCTTGTCTTACCGCGACAAAGGACTGGATTGCTTCGTCGCTTCGCGCCTCGCAATGACGATCAAAACTGATCTCATCACGCTCTAGACTAGCCAGTTACGCAATGAGTGTGTTGATCTCTGCGAGCGACAGACTTCGCTCCGCAAAAATAAGCTCAGCAGCCTCGCCCTCCCAATCGAATACCGCCGGGGCCAGCGGATCCTGCACGGAGAGCCGATGTTCGAGCACGAGCCGCGCCAGCAGCGCGCGCCGTGCATCGACGTTCGCGTGGCTGGCTTCCCAAACCATCAGCACGGCGCTGGTGATGTGATAGAGGCTGCTCGCAGCTCGCCTCGCATTGGCTTCCAGCGCCGGCTCGGCCGCGACATGCTCGGCGAAGGTGAGGGCGCGGTCCAGCGTGGCGCGCAGGCGGTCGCGGAAACTTGCGGGACACGCGCGGGCCTGATCCAGCAATTGGCCGAGCGCCGCACCGAGCGCGCGATGTGCGCCGCTCTTGCCGACGGCGCGGGTGATGATGTCGAGCGCGTTGATGTTGCTGGTGCCCTCCCAAAGCACGCCGATATGAGCGTCGCGCACCAGCCGCGCGTTCACCCATTCCTCGATGTAGCCGTTGCCGCCGCGCACCTCCATCGCGCCGGTCGCCACGGGAATGTTGTCGCGGCAGGCGCGGAATTTGAGCAGCGGCGTCAGGATGCGCAGGATGTTGGCGGCGTCCTTGTCTCCCGCATTGGCGCGGTCCATCGCGCTGGCCGCGAACAGGAACATCGACAGCGATTGTTCGACCGGCAGCGCGATCTTGAGCAGCTGCCGGCGCAGCAGCGGATAATCGATGATGGTGTGGCCGAAGGCCTTGCGGCCGCGTGCGCAGGCCATCGCTTCGTTGAGGCAGCGCCGCATCATCGCGGATGCACGCACGCCATGCGACAGCCGGGACAGGTTGACCTGCTCCATCATCTGCTTCAGCCCGGCATTCATGTCGCCGACGAGATAGGCGACGGCGCCTTCGAGTCGAATCTCGCCGCTCGCCATCGAGCGCGTGCCGAGCTTGTCCTTCAGCCGCACGATCCGGTAGGCGTTGCGGCGGCCATTCTTCAATCGCCGCGGCAGTGCGAACAGCGCCAGCCCCTTGGTGCCGGACGCCGCGCCCTCCGGACGCGCCAGCATCAGCGCCACATCGGCGTCGGCATGCGAGCAGAACCATTTGTCGCCGGTGAGCCGCCACTCGCCACCCTCGAAGCGCGCGGTAGTCTCGAGCGCGCCGACATCGGAGCCGCCGGCGCGCTCGGTCATGAACTGCGTGCCCTTCCACATCGTGGCGACGTCGCCCGACAGCATCCTGGGCAGGAGATAGTCCTGCAACTCGGGACTTGCGAATTTGCGGATCAGATGGATCGAGGTGTCGGTGACGCTGATGGGACACATCAGCCCGAATTCGGCCTGCACGAACAGATATTGCAGCGCGTATTTGGCAACAGCTGGCAGCGGGCGGTCGAAGCCGAGCGCACCGGCGCGATGGCTCATGAAGTGGAACCCAAAATCAGCAAAAGCGATGTTTTCCATTTCGCGATAGGAGGCGTGATAGTCGATCCAGTCCTCGTCGCGTCCGAAGCGGTCGCGTGGATGCAGCACCGGCGGATGCTGGTCGGCGATGCGCGCCAGCTCGTCGAGGCGGCCGCCGGCAAGCCGTCCCAACCGGTCGAAATGCGGCTCCAGCTTCGCAAAATCGTGACCTGCGAGATAAAGCGGCAGCAGATCGCGCAGGCCCCGGTCGATCGCGTAGAAATTCTGTCCCGCACCATCGGGCGCGAGCAGAGCGGGGCCGTGATCGGTATCGGCCGCAAATGGCTGACGGGCTAGGGGTGCGTCCATGGTGACCTCGTATCCTGTCGCGGCCGGCATCGGGCCGCGGCGCAACTGCCCGATCAGGCAGTGTCGCCCTCCGGTCGATTATTCCATCCTGATCGTTCGGGCGTCATAAAAATTTGCGCCATAAAGCCGGTATATGGAACAGCGGCTGGATCGTCGCCGGGGCTTGAACGCGGCGCGGTCCGGCCGCATCTTTGACGCCGCCGCAACATCAGCGGCATAGGCACGGGAGATCTCCTTGAGCGCGACGAAGCCTTTGGAGCCTTTACATCAAATCAAGAACAGTGCCGCGTCCGAGAGCAGATCCATGAGCCGTCTGCGTCCGCTCGTCCTGTTGCTCGCCGTGACGCTCGCATCTTGCGGTGAAAAGCCGCAACAGCAGGCGGCTGCGGCCCCGCCGCCGGTCACTGTCGCGCAGCCGATCAAGCGCACCGTCACCGATTGGGATGAATTCACCGGCCGCTTCGAGGCGGTCGAGGAAGTGCAGGTCCGCCCCCGCGTCGGCGGCTACGTCACCTCGGTCCAGTTCAAGGACGGCGACATGGTGCACAAGGGCGACCTGCTCTATGTCATCGATTCCCGCCCCTTCGAGGCGGTCGCCGAGCAGGCCGATGGCCAGCTCTCCGATGCGCGCTCCAAGACCGAGCTCGCCAAGCGCGACCTCGATCGTGGCCTCGCGCTGGTCCAGACCAGCGCCGTTTCCGAGCAGCTCGTCGACCAGCGCCGCCAGGCCTTGCAGGCCGCGCACGCCGCCGAAACCGTCGCCGAGGGCGCGCTGAAGGCGGCCCAGCTCAACATCGAGTTCACCCATGTGCTCGCGCCGATCACCGGCCGCGTCGGCCGCCACCTCGTCAGCGCCGGCAATCTCGTGCAAGGCAGCGACACCGGCACCTCGACGCTGCTCACCACCATCGTCTCGATGGACCCGATCTATATCTATTTCGACGTCGACGAGGCGACCTATCAGAGAAACAGCAAGCTCTGGTTCGAAGGCAAGCGGCCGAGCTCGCGCGACACGCCCAATCCGGTGCAGGTGACGCTGACCGGCGAGACCAAGCCCTCGCATGAAGGGCACATGGATTTTCTCGACAACCAGCTCGACGTCTCCACCGGCACGCTGCGCAGCCGCGCGGTGATCGATAACCACGACCTCTCCATCCTGCCCGGCCAGTTCGCCCGCGTGCGGCTGATCGGTTCCTCGCCCTATGAGGCGCTGCTGCTGCCGGATACCGCGATCGCGACCGACCAGTCGCGCAAGATCGTGTTCGTGGTGAAGGACGACAACACGGTGGAAGCGCGCGCCGTCGAGCTTGGTCCGCTCGATGACGGCCTGCGCGTCATCCACACGGGCCTGAAGGGCGAAGACAAGGTGATCATCGACGGCATCCAGCGTGCGCGTGTCGGCGCCAAGGTGGCGCCCCATATCGTGCAGATCGGCAGCGGCAAGTCATGAATCTCGGCCGTCTTTCCATCAACCAGCCCATCCTGGCGACGGTGCTG
>Ga0157369_10004155_pt1 | contig 17150 bp, 14 predicted proteins | sample C25metaG_FD_113461 | JGI IMG/M metagenome (GOLD analysis project Ga0157369, IMG submission 113461) | Corn rhizosphere microbial communities from Kellogg Biological Station, Michigan, USA - C2-5 metaG | ecosystem: Host-associated > Plants > Roots > Rhizosphere > Soil | place: USA: Michigan... | reverse complement strand
GATGGCGCCTGGCATCGGCGCACCGGCGGACTCGACCGCACCCCGCGGCTCGCGTAGCCTCGCGACGGGCCGCGTGCAACGAAGCCGCGCGCCGTGCACCGTGAGCGACGAACGCGCCCTCCTCCTCACCGATCTCGTCGAGAGCACGAGGCTGACGGAGTCGCTCGGCGACGCCGCGGCAATGGCGCTGTGGGCGGCGCACGACCGCGCCGCGCGCGACCGGCTCGACGCCTGGCGCGGCCGGGAGATCGACAAGAGCGACGGCTTCCTGCTGCTGTTCGACCGCGCCGCCGATGCGCTCGGCTACGCGCTCGACTACCACCGCGCGCTGGCGGCGATCGACCCGCGCGTGCGCGCGCGCGCCGGCCTGCACGTCGGGCCGGTGCGCTTGCGCGCGAACGACGCCGCCGACGTCGCACGCGGCGCCAAGCCGTTCGAGCTCGAGGGCGTCGCCAAGCCGCTCGCCGCGCGCGTCATGGCGCTCGCCGCGGGCGGTCAGATTCTGCTGACGGCGGCTGCGCGCGCCGCGCTCGGCGAGCTCGCGCCGACGATCCGCCTCGAGCCCGTCGGCCACTGGCAGCTCAAGGGCATCGGCGATCCGGTCGCGCTCTACGCCGCTGCCGCCGACGGCGACGTCGACGCGCTCGCGACGCCGGCCGACGGCGACAAGGCCTGGCGCGTCGTGCTCGAGAACGGCCGCTGGCGGCCGGTGCGAGAGACGCCGCACAACCTGCCGCCGACGCCGTCGTCCTTCGTCGGCCGCGAGCGCGAGCGCGCCGACGTGCTCGCCAAGCTCGGGTCGTCGTGCCTCGTCACGATTCTCGGCACCGGCGGGCTCGGCAAGACGCGGCTCGCGATCGAGGTCGCGAACGCGGCGTTGCACGACTTCCCCGACGGCGTCGGCTGGGTCGAGCTCGCACCGATCAGCGACGGTGCGCTCGTCGGCCAGGCGGTCGCGTCGGCGTTCGGCGTCGCCGAGTCGGCGTCGACGTCCGTCGTCGAGGCGATCGCGCAACGCCTCGACGACCGGCGCGCGCTGCTCGTGCTCGACAACTGCGAGCACGTCGACGCCGCGTGCGCCGAGTTCGTCGACGCGCTCCTCAGGCGGCTGTCGAAGCTCGCCGTGCTGACGACGAGCCGCGAGCCCCTGCACGTCGCCGGCGAGACGGTGCACGCGCTGCCGGGGCTCGCGCTGCCCGACGAAAGCGGCGACATCGCCACGCTCGCGCGCGCCGAGTCGGTGCGGCTGTTCGTCGAGCGCGCGACCGCCGCGCAGCCGGCGTTCGCGCTCGACGCGTCGAACGCGGCCGCCGTCGCTTCGATCTGCCGCCGTCTCGATGGCATCGCGCTCGCGATCGAGCTCGCGGCGGCGCGCGTCGCGACGATGCCGGTCGAGGCGATCGCCGCGCGTCTCGACGACCACTTCCGCATCCTCGACCGCGGCCCCCGTGCCGCGCCGGCGCGCCAGCGGACGCTGCGCGGGCTGATCGACTGGAGCCATGACCTGCTCGACGCACGCGAGCGCGCGCTGTTCGCGCGCCTGTCGGTCTTCGCCGGCGGCTGCACGCTCGAAGCGGCGGAAGCGCTCGGCGCCGGCGACCCGCTCGCGCGCGGCGACGTCCTCGACGTGCTCGCGGGGCTGGTCGACAAGTCGCTCGTCGTCCACGACAGCGCACGCAGCCGCTACCTGATGCTCGAGACCATCGCGCACTACGCGCGCGACCGCCTCGCCGAGCGCGGCGAGGAGGCAGCGATGGCGCGCCGGCTGCGCGACTGGTGCCTCGAGCTGCTGGCCAAGGAACGACCGCACGTGCACGGCGAAGACCAAGCGGTGCGGCTGGCACGCGTCGCTGCCGAGCACGACAACCTGCGTGCGGCGCTCGCGGCTGCGTTCGCCAGCGGCGACGGCGACGGCGCGCTGCGGCTCGCGGTCGAGTGCCACGGCTTCCTCATCGTGCGCGGCTTCGTCCGCGAGGCTCGTCAGGCGTTCGCGACGGCGCTCGAGCGGTCGCCGGCCGACGCCGACGCTGACCTCATGGCGCGCGCGCTGCGCGGCGCCGGCATCCTCGCCTTTCGCCAGGCCGACTACGCGGCGGCGCGCGACTTTCACGAGCGCAGCCTCGAGATCCGCCGCCGCCAGGGCAACCGCGCAGGCGAGGCGGCCGCGCTCGAGAGCATGGGGCTCGTTTCGATCGAGAGCGGCGACACCGCGACCGGCCTGCCGCTGCTCGAGCAGGCGCTCGAGCTGCACCGCGCCGAAGGCGTGCCGCAGCCGATCGCGCAGTCGCTGAACAACCTCGGCACGGTCCTGCACTACGAGGGGCAGACCGAGCGCGCGACGGCGATGCTCGAGGAGAGCCTGGCGATCAAGCGCGGCATCGGCGACCGGCGCGGGATCGCGATGACGCTCGACAACCTCGGCGACTTCGCGTTCACGCGCAACGACGACGCCGAGGCGCGTCGCCTCTACGAGGAGAGCCTCGCGACCCGGCGCGAGCTCGGCGACGCGCTCGGCATCCAGCGCTGCGTGATGGGGCTCGCCGACCTCGCGGTGCGGCGTTGCGACCTCGCCGGCGCGCGCACGCTGTTCGCCGAGGGCGTCGCGATCGCACGCGACGCCGGCGATCGCGTCGCGCTGCTGCACGCTTGCGAGTCGCTCGCCGACCTCGCCCAAGCCGAAGGCGACGCGGTGCGCGCCGCGAAGTTGCGCGGCCACGCCGACCGGCTGCGCGCCGAGACCGGATACGCGCTGTCGATCTCGAGCGTCGCGACACGCGAGCGCACCGTCGCGGCGACGCGCGCCGCGGTCGGCGACGACGCCGCGTTCGAGCGGGCGCTCGCCGCCGGCGCCGCGATGTCGATCGACGAAGCGATCGCGCTCGCGTTCGCGGCGCCGGGTGCCGGCTGAGCGATCAGCGGCCGCGGCCCTTCATCGACGCTCGCGCGTTCTCGTTGCACAGCTGGAGCGCAGCGCTGTCCGCGGCCGCCTGGACGCAACCCTGCAGCGCCTGCAACGCCTGGATTCGTTCGGCGATCCGCGCCAGCTCGCGTTGCTTGTGCTGCGCGAAGTCGCCTCCGGGGCCGGCCGCGGCCGCAGGCTGCGCCGCCGCACCGAGAGGCGCGGCTGCCAGAAGAAACACCAACATCGTCGGCACTTGCAGCAACTTCATGAGGTCTCCGATCGTTGTCCGGCGAGACCCCCGTGGCCCCATTGGACATGCGCCGATCTTGCAACGGCGCGGCCGGACGATGGGTGAAGCAGCGTAAAGACGCGATGCAGTTTCTCGCGTGCCGCGCTCGCCATCGTGTCATCGAGTGAATTCGGAGTCCGTCCTGGCGCGAGCGTCGGAGCCCATCGCGCGCCGGGCGAGCACGCCGAGCAGCGCAGCGCCGAGGCCGGCCGCCGCGCCGACGACGAGCGCCCAGCGCGCGCCGGCGACGTCGGCGACCCAGCCGACGATCGGCGCGCCGAGCGGCGTCGTGCCCATCGCGATCGCGAGATAGATCGCCATCACCCGGCCGCGCATCGCCGAATCGGTGCCGAGCTGGATCGTGCTGTTGGCGCTGGTCATGAAGGTCTGCGATGCCGCGCCCATGACGACGAGCGTCGCGCCGAAGAGCCAATAGTCGGGCATCGCCGCGGCGACTGCGCAGCCGGCGCCGAACACGGCGGCGCCGGTGAGGAGGACGGACGTGCGCGGGCGATCGCGCCGGGCCGCGAGCAGCGCGCCCGTGACAGAGCCGATCGCGAGGAGCGACGTCAGCAAGCCGTAACGATGCGCGCCGGCGTGAAACACGCTCACCGCCATCGTCGCGATGAAGATCGGAAAGTTGAGGCCGAAGGTCGCGATCAGGAAGAGCATCGCCAGCACCACCTGCTGGTCGGGCCGGCTGCGGACGTAGTGCCAGCCTTCGGCGATGCCGCCGCGCGGCGGTGCCGCCTCCGGGTGGCGGCCGCGGTCGGCGATGCGCAGCTTCGCAAGCGCGACGATCATCGCCGCGAACGACGCAGCGTTGGCGAGGAACGCCCAGCCCGACCCGAACGCGGCGATGACGACGCCGCCGACCGCCGGCCCGATCATCCGCGCCGCCTGGAACGACGTCGAGTTGAGCGCGACCGCGTTCGAGAGATCGGCGGTGCCGACGAGCTCGGAGACGAGGGTCTGACGCGCCGGTGCGTCGAACGCGGTCGCGCAGCCGAGCAGGAACGCGAACGCATAGACGTGCCAGAGCTCGACCGCGCCGAACACGGTCAGCAGCCCGAGGCCGAGCGCGAGCACGCCCATCGCGCTCTGGGTGAAGAGCAGGAGCTTGCGGCGGTCGAAGACGTCGGCGACGAGCCCGGTGAACGGCAGCAGCGCGAGCGAAGGCCCGAACTGCAGCGCCATCACGATCCCGACCGCCGTCCCGCTGTGCGGCGTCAGCTCGGCGAGGACGAGCCAGTCCTGCGCGGTGCGCTGCATCCAGGTGCCGACGTTGGAGATGAAGGCACCGATCGCCCAGCGGCGATAGTTCGGGTTGCGAAGCGAGCGGAAGGCGCTCGCCGAGGAGAGGTTCGCACTCGTTGACACGTTGGCGGCGTGGACCGGCGGGCGACTCGATTCTGGCCTGCGCGCCTGGCGCCGTGCCGGCGCCGCTTCGCGCCGCGCTCCGCCACTTCGTCGCAACGCCGTCGCAGCGGCGCCGACGCGGCAGCAGAGTCGCGGCACCGCGCCCCGGCGCGCACTTCGAGCCTGCCATGCAATCCCAGCCGCTGTCGGCGGTCATCGCCGCCATCCTGTCGCACACGCCCACCTACGTCTGGGCGATCCTCGCCGCCCTCGTCCTCCTCGGCAGCCTGCAGCTGCGCCGGCAACGAATGTCGCGCGGCCGGCTGCTCGTCGCGCCGGTCGCGATGGGCGCCCTCTCGCTCTGGAGCGTGACGGCAGCGTTCGGCGCCAAGCCGGCGGTGGTCGCCGCCTGGCTGATCGGCATGGGCCTGGCATGGCTCGCCAACCGCTCGCTGCGCTGGCCGCGCGACGTCGGCAGCGACGGCGACGCGTTCGTCATCCCCGGCAGCCCGTGGCCGCTCGCGCTCATGCTCTCGATCTTCGCGCTGCGCTACGCGGTCGCGGTGTCGCTCGTCTTCCACCCCGAGTGGCGCGCCGATCCGGTCTTTGCCTTGCCGATGGCGCTCGTCTACGGCACGCTTTCCGGGATGTTCACGGCGCGCGCCGTGCGAATCCTGACGAGCGGAGCGCGCCCGTGCCGGCCCGCCGCGCGCGACGACGTCGCCACTGCCTAGACTCTCGACCATGCACGTGCTCGCCCACCTCAACGGCCTCGACAGGTTCCTCCTCCTCGTCGCGCTGCCGACGGTCATCGTCGCGTCGCTGCTCGAGGCGATCGTCCTGGCGCGCATCCGCGCCTACGACTGGCGCGCGACAGCGGTGTCGCTGTTCGACCTCGTCGCGCGCGTCGGGACGCAGATCTTCCTGCCGTTCTCGATCGCGACGCCGCTGATCGTGCTCGCCTACCAGCACCGCATCGGCGTCGTCGCGCTCGACGGCTGGACCGCGCTGCTCGCGCTCTTCATCGGCCAGGAGCTCTGCTACTACTGGTTCCACCGCGCCGCGCACCGGGTGCGCTGGTTCTGGTGCAACCACGCGGTGCACCACTCGCCGAACGAGCTCAACCTCTCGGCGGCGTACCGGATCGGCGTCCTCAGCCGCGCCAGCGGCAGCTCGGTGTTCTACGTGCCGCTGATCTGGCTCGGCTTCGAGCCGCGCGTCGTCTTCGAGATGCTCTCGCTCAACCTGCTCTACCAGTTCTGGATCCACGCGACCTGGATCCCGAAGCTCGGCTGGCTCGAGCTCGTCCTCAACACGCCGTCGGCGCACCGCGTCCACCACGCAGCCAATCTCGAGTACCTCGACGCCAACTACGGCGGCGTGCTGATCGTCTTCGATCGCCTGTTCGGCACCTACCGCGCCGAGCGCGACGACGTGCCGTGCCGCTACGGCCTGGTCGTTCCGATGACCGGCTACAACCCGGTCAGGATCGAGCTCTACCAGTGGCGCGCGCTGCTGCGCGATCTGTCGGCGGCGCGCAGCGTGCGTGCCGTCCTCGGCCATCTGTTCATGGCGCCGGGCTGGAGCCCGCACGGGCCGGGCAGCACGACCGAGGCGCTCCGCGCCCAGGCGGCCGCCGCGCGCGCGACGGCGCGACCGGTGAACGGCGGGGTCGCAGCGCCGGACGTCGCCGCCGGAGCGCTGCGCGCCGCCGCACTGCCGTGACCGAATCGCAGCCGCCGCTGCACACCGCGCTCCGCCACGGCGCGATCGTCGCCGGCTTCAGCGCGTTCATCGCGATCGCTCTCAGCATCGCGCGCGGCGACTGGGCGCTGCAGTTCGTCTACGCCGAGGCGATCGGCATGTCGATCTGGGCGTTCACCGAGCTCGGCCGCTACGGGCTCGGCGTCGATCCGCAGTCGGGCTGGCGCTGGGCAGTGCTGCAGGTGGCCGCGGTCGTCGCGGGGTACGCCGTCGGCACCGAGCTCGGCGATCTCTACTGCGGTTGCTCGAGCTTCGAGTTCTTCCGCCGCTCGCCGCGCACGCTCGCGAGCTACCTCGTGCTCTCGGCTGCGATCACGGGCGCGATCTCGTACTTCTTCATCTCGCGCGGCCGCGACCAGCGCCGTCAGCGCGAGATCGCGACCGCGCAGCGCGACGCCGCCGAGGCCCGGCTGAAGTTGCTCGAGTCGCAGCTCGAGCCGCACATGCTGTTCAACACGCTCGCCAACCTGCGCGCGCTGATCGCGGTCGACCCGCAGCGCGCGCAGGCGATGCTCGACCAGCTGATCGCGTTCCTGCGCGCCACGCTCGGCGCTTCGCGCGTGCCGTTCCATGCCCTCGACGCCGAGTTCGCGCGGGTCGCCGACTACCTCGCGCTGATGCAGGCGCGGATGGGTGCGCGGCTCGAGACCAAGCTCGACCTGCCGCCCGATCTCGCGGCGTTGCAGGTGCCGCCGCTGGTGCTGCAGCCGCTGGTCGAGAACGCGATCAAGCACGGCCTCGAGCCGCACGTCGGCAAGGGTCGCATCGAGGTGCGCGCCGCGCGCGACGGCAACCGCGTCCGGCTGACGGTGCGCGATACCGGCGCCGGCGTCGGCGCCGCGAGCGATGCGAGCGCGCTCGCGAGCGCGCGCGACGGCAGCACGAGCACGCGCTTCGGCCTCGAGCAGGTGCGCGCACGCCTGGCCGCGGTCTACGGCAGCGCCGCATCGCTCGAGCTCGCGCCTGCCGACGACGGCGAAGGCGGCAGCCGCGCGGTCGTCACGCTGCCCGCGTGACGATGGACGCGACGGCGCTGATCGCCGAGGACGAGCCGCTCCTCGCCGACGAGCTCGCGCGCGCCCTCGCCGCCGCCTGGCCCGAGTTGCGCGTCGTCGCTCGCGCCGAGCACGGCCCCGCGGCGATCGACGCGGCGCTGCGCCTCCACCCCGAAGTGCTGTTCCTCGACATCCGCATGCCCGGCTGCAGCGGCCTCGAGGCAGCGCAGGCGATCGCCGAGGACTGGCCCGACGACGCCACGCCGGCGCCGCTCGTCGTCTTCGTCACCGCCTACGAGCGCCACGCGCTCGAGGCCTTCGACCTCGCCGCGGTCGACTATCTGCTGAAGCCGATCGACGCCGCGCGCGTCGCGCGCACCGTTGCGCGCGTGCAGTCGCTGCTCGGCGCGCGCCGGGCCGAGCGCCGCGAGACGACAGAGACGTCGTCCGCGCTCGGCGCGAACCAGGACGGCACCGCATGGCAACGCCTGCTCGGCTCGCCCGACGCCATGCGCGCGCTGCTCGGCGCGACACTGGCGCCACGGCTCGAGACGATCGCCGCCGGCAGCGGTTCGGCGGTCCACCTGGTTCCGGTCAACGACGTCGTCTACTTCGAAGCTGCCGACAAGTACGTCCGCGTGCTGACCGGCGATCGCGAGCATCTGATCCGCATTTCGCTGCGCGAACTGCTGCCGCAGCTCGACCCGGCGCGCTTCTGGCAAGTGCACCGCGGCACCGTCGTGCGCGCCGACGCGATCGAACGTGCCGAGCGCGACGACGCCGGCAAGGTGACGCTCGTGCTGCGCGGGCGCCCCGAGCGGCTCGTCGTCAGCCGGCTCTACGCGCACCGCTTCCGGCCGATGTAGCTCAGAGCCGAACCGGAGCGCAGGGACATCCTCCGGCCCGCGGAAGGCCGACATCGCGCAGCGGTTAACCTCCGGGCCCCGCGACGTGCCGCCCCGGGCGGCGGCAGCGCCGCGCGCGCCGACACCGACCCACTCGCTCACCGCGCCTCGTTGCCCTGCTCCCTCGCCGATGTTCGGATCCTCCAAGCCCATCCCCTTCAATCCCTATGGCCGGCGGCGCCAGCGTCGCGGGGTTCCGCGCTGGCTCATCCTCTTGCTGCTCGGGATCGCGCTCGGCGCCGGCGGCGTCCTCTTCGTCCAGGAGCGCTACCTGCCGCCCCGACTCACCGCCGAAGCGTCGGCACGCCTGCGCGACGCATTCGAGCGCGCGGATGCCGAGCGGAAACGCCTGCAGGGCGAGCTGGCGGCGACCTCGGACCGCCTGCGCGGCACGCTCGACGACAACAAGCGCCTGCAGTCGGACGTCGCCGCGCGCGCCGAGACGGTGCAGCACCAGCGCGACGACATCGCGTCGCTCGTCGCGGCGCTGCCTGCCGATCCGCGCAACGCGCCGGTGGCGGTCCGTGCCGCACGTTTCGAGGTGCAAGGCAACGCCCTGGCCTTCAACGTCGTGCTGTCGCGCGACCGCGCGGGCAAGATTCCGTTCGGTGGCGTGCTTCAATTGGTCGTCGCCGGCGCGTCGGGTCGCGCCGAAGACACGGTCACGTCGGCGCCGTTGCCGGTCTCGGTCGGCCTTTACGACAGCGTGCGCGGCAGCCTGACGCTGCCACCGGGGTTCAGGCCACGGCAAGCGACGATTCGCGTCCTCGACAAGGTGGGTGGCAAGCTCATGGGTCAGCGCGTCATGAACGTCACTTGAAGCGAGCGGCCCGTCGACCAACGCGACAGCGAAACGGCGGCACGCTCTGAGCGCGGCGCAGCGACGCGCGGGCCTACGCATAATCGGCCGCTTGCACGGGTTCGGGCAGCAGCAATGAAGATTCGCGACGTCGTCTATTCGATCGGCCAATCGGGCTACCTCCACCGCGACCTCATGGCCATCAAGGCCGGGGCGCGGGCGGACGGCTTTCTCTTCCACGGAGCGCCGGTCCTGCCGGGCTACAAGTCGATCGTCGAGCCGGGGACGACGATCTCGGTGATGTTCGTCCTCGACGACGACCAGGTCGCGTTCGGCGATTGCGCCGACGTGATCCTCGCCGGCGCCGCGGGCCGCGACCGCGTGTTCAACGCCGATGAGCACATCGGCCTGCTCGAGGGCGAGCTCCGCAAGCGCCTGACCGGCCTCGACGTCAGCGCGTTCCGCGCCAACGCCGAGACCTTCGATCGCCTGCAACTCAACGGCAAGCCGATGCACATGGCGCTTCGCTACGGCATCACGCAGGCGCTGCTGCACGCCACTGCGCTCGCCCGCCACGAGACGATGGCCGAGGTGATCGCTCGCGAGTACGAGTCGACGATCTCGGAGACGCCGATCGCGATCCTCGCCTCGGGCCACCGCGACGACCCGCTGCAGCTCGACCGCACGATCCTCAAGCGCCCCGAGTTGCTGCCGCACGCGAGCTTCACGACGGTCGAGCACATCGGCCGCTCCGGCGAGAAGCTGCACGCCTTCGCCCACACGGTGGCGACGCGGCTGCGCCAGATCGGCGGCGACGATTACCGGCCGCAGATCCACCTCGACGTCTACGGCACGCTCGGCGAGCTGTTCGCCAACGACACCGACCGGATCGCCGGCTACCTGGCGACGCTCGTCGAGACGACGAAGCCGTACGGCTTCATCATCGAGTCGCCGATCATCGCGAAGACGCAGGGCGAGCAGATCGAGCTGTTCCGCAAGCTGCGCGAGACGCTGCGCAAGAACGGCACCAGGATCGGCGTCATCGCTGATGAATGGTGCAACACGCTCGAGGACGTCCGCCTCTTCACGGACGAGAAGGCCGCCGACGTCCTGCAGATCAAGACGCCCGACCTCGGCGGCATCAACAACACGATCGAGGCGGTGCTCTACTGCAAGCGGCACGGCATGGGCGCCGCGCTCGGCGGCACCGCCAACGAGACCGACCAGTCGGCGCGGATCTGCACCCACATCGGCCTCGCGTGCCGGCCAGACTTCATGCTGTCCAAGCCCGGCCTCGGCGTCGACGAGGCGCTGATGATCCAGCGCAACGAAATGCAACGCACGCTCGCGCTGCTCAAGGCGAAGCGCAACAAGAGCCGACCCGGAGGAGACATTCGATGAGCGCAATCTCGACGCGGATCGGCGCGTGCCTCGCGCTCGCAGGCGCGCTCGCCGCCGGGCCCACGTTCGCGGCCGGGCCCGAGAAGCCGCGCTACGGCGGCACCGCGGTCACGGTGCTCGGCGCCGATCCTGCCGTCCTCAACGCCGGCATCAGCGTCGGCGTTCCCGACGTGTTCGTCGGCTGCATCCTGTACGACTCGCTGATCCGCTTCGGCAAGAACTTCGAGATCGTTCCCAACCTCGCCAAGTCGTGGGAGATCTCGAAGGACGGGCTCACCTACACGTTCCACCTCGAGCAGGCGACCTTCACGGACGGCAAGCCGGTCACCTCGGAAGACGTCAAGTTCTCGCTGACGCAGGTCTCGGCGAAGTACGGCCCGAAGTTCAACGCGCCCGGCAGCTTCATCCAGACGATCGAGACGCCCGACCCGCTGACGGCGGTGATCAAGCTCTCGAAGCCGTTCGGTCCGTTCCTGTTCTCGCTCGCGTGCGAGCAGAACGCGCCGATCCTGCCGGCGCACGTCTTCCAGGGCACCGACGTCCTGAAGAGCGAAGCGACGCTGTCGAAGCCGGTCGGCAACGGCCCGTTCATGCTGCAGGAGTGGGTCCGCGGCGACCACCTGACGTTCGTCAAGAACCCGAACTACTGGCGCAAGGGCCAGCCGTACCTCGACAAGATCGTCGTCAAGATCATGCCAGACTCGGCGGCGCGCGTGCTCGCGCTGCGCGCGGGCGAGGTCGACTTCATCGACGAGTACTACTTCCCGCTGAGCGCGCACGCGCAGTTCGCGAACGACAAGAACTTCGTCCTGCAGGACATCAGCTATCCGAGCGACGACCTCGCGATCATCAACACCAAGAAGCCGCCGCTCGACAACGCGAAGGTGCGACAGGCGCTGATGACCGCGATCGACCGCGAGTTCCTTCACAAGGCGGTCTTCTACGGCATCGGCGGCGTGCCGCAGAGCGCGATCGACACCCGGATCGCCTGGGCGCACAACCCGGCGGTCAGCTACTCGAAGCTCTATCCGTACGACCCGAAGCGTGCCGCCGCGCTGCTGGACGAGGCCGGCGTCAAGCCCGGCGCCGACGGCAGCCGCTTCACGCTCCGCCTCTCGTTCGACGCTGGTCGGCCCGAGTACACCGGGCTCGCGCAGGCGCTGCAGCGCTACTGGCAGGCGATCGGCATCAAGGTCGTGCTCGAAGGCGCCGAGCGCCCGGTCGTGCTGAAGAAGGTCTACACCGACTACGACTTCGACGTCACGCTGCAGAACTACACGACGTCGGGCGATCCTGCGCTCGGCATCGCGCGGCTCTACGTCACGACGTCGATCAAGCAGGGCTCGACGTTCAACAACGCGAGCCGCTACTCCAACCCCGAGGTCGACGCCCTCTTCTCGCACGGTCAGAACGGCTTGACGCGCGAGGATCGCGCCAAGGACTACTTCAAGGTCCAGGAGATCCTCGCGCGCGACCTGCCGGTGCTCGTGCTGCACCAGCAGGCCGAGATCGACGCCGCGACCGTCAAGCTGAAGGATCTCTTCCTGACCGCGAACTACGTCTGGTGGGGCAGCGTGTGGATGTCGGAGTAGACGAGACCGGCACGCTCACCGAGCGCGCCGCGCGCTGCTGGGTCAGCGTCCGCTACGACGACCTGCCGCGCGATGCGGTCCGCCTCGCCAAGCGCTTCCTGATCGACACGCTCGCGGCGGGCATCGCGGGCGCGCGCACGGACGTCGTCGAGAGCACGATCCGCGCCGCGCAGACCGGCTTCGAAGGGAGCAGCGGCGGCGCCGTCGTCTGGGGACGCGACCTCCGCCTGCCGATTCCGCAGGCCGCGCTCGTCAACGGCACCGCGGCGCACGCGCTCGAGCTCGACGACTTCGGCGGCTGCGGTCACTCGGGCGCGGTCGTCGTCCCCGTCGTCTGCGCGTTGGCGGCGCGCGGCGGCGTCTCGGGGCGCGAAGCGCTGGTCGCGATCCTTGCCGGCTACGACCTCGCGGCGCGCGTCCTCGAAGGCGCCGGCGGCTACCGGCCCCACAACGCGCTCGGCTGGCATTCGACCGGAACGTGCGGCAGCTTCGGCGCCGCCGCGGCCGCTGCGCGCATGCTCGGGCTGGATGCCGAGCGAACCGCCGACGCGCTCGGCATCGCCGGAACGTTCACCGGCGGCGTCTGGGCGTTTCTCGCCGACGGCGCCGACACCAAGCGTTTCCATCCCGGCAAGGCCGCGGAGAACGGCCTCGCCGCCGCGCTGCTCGCGCAGGCCGGCATGAGCGGCCCGCGCCAGATCCTCGAAGCCGAATGGGGCGGCTTCTTCGGCACCTACTCGCACGGCATCGCGACTCCCGAGCTGACGCTCGAAGGACTCGGCACCGCGTTTCGCATCGACCGTTCGGGGATGAAGCCGTATGCGTGCTGCCGCGGGCTGCACTACACGATCGACGCGCTGCTCGAGCTGATCGCCGAGACCGGCTGCAAGGCGGGCGACATCGACGCGATGATCGTGCACGGCAACGCGCAGACGGTGCGCCAGTTCGACCGCCAGCAGATCGCGACGCTGCTCGACGCGCAGTTCAGCATGCCGTACGCGCTCGCCGTCGTCGCCGACAGCGGCCGCGCGACGATCGACCAGTTCTCGCCCAGCCGCGCCGACGAGCCCGAGATCCGGCGGCTGATGCGCGCGACGCGCGTCGTTGCCGACCGCACGCTCGCCGTCGGCGACTACCCGCCGCTCGAGCTGCGCCTCAAGGACGGCCGCCGCTTCGAGCGCGCGATCGCGTTCGCCAAGGGTGCACCCGAAAACCCGCTCAGCGACGGCGAGCTCGCACGGAAGGTCGAGAGCCTGATCACGCCGGTGCTCGGCACGCAGCGCCACCGCGAGATCGTCGCCGCCGTCGAGCGGCTCGACGAAGCGGCGGACGTCGCCGCTCTCGCGAACCTGCTCGCCGACAGCGACGCGCGACGCCGGGCGGCGTGACGGATGGGACGGTTCCTGCTCGCCAGGCTGGCGTGGACCGTCCCGATCCTCATCGTCATCCTGATCGTCAACTTCCTGATCATCCACCTCGCACCGGGCGATCCGGTGCAGGCGCTGGTCGGCGACTTTCCTGCGCCGCCCGGCTATCTCGAGCAGATCCGCCACGACTTCGGACTCGACCAGTCGCTCTGGGTCCAGCTGCTGCGCTACGGCCAGAACCTGCTGCAAGGACATCTCGGCTTTTCGTTCGCCAATCGGCAACCGGTGCTCAGCCTCCTCCTCGCGCGCGCCGGCACGACCCTGATCCTGATGATCCCCGGCCTCGTCGCTGCGTCGGTGCTCGGCGTCGTCCTCGCGCTCGCCGCCGCGCCGCGCGCCGGCAGCGCGTTCGACAGCGGCATCACGGCGCTGAGCCTGTTCGGCTACTCGGTGCCGATCTTCTGGCTCGGCCAGCTCCTCGTCATCCTGTTCGCGGTCGACCTCGGCTGGCTGCCCGCGCAAGGCATGACGTCGCTGCGCGGCAGCGCGACGGGCTGGGCCTACGTGCGCGACGTCGCGTGGCATCTCGTGCTGCCGGCGTTCTCGATCACGATCTTCTTCGTCGCGGTCGTCGCACGCGTCGCGCGCGCGAGCATCGTCGGCGTGCTGTCGGAAGACTTCATCACGACGGCGATGGCCAAGGGCCTGTCGCGGCGCGCGATCCTGTGGCGGCACGTGCTGCCGAACGCGATGATCCCGGTCGTCACCGTGATCGGCTACAGCTTCGGCTATTCGCTCACCGGAGCGATCCTCGTCGAGACCGTGTTCGCGTGGCCGGGGCTCGGCAGCCTCTTCGTCGCCTCGATCGGCAACCGCGACTATCCGGTGCTGCAGGGCATCCTGCTGCTGTCGGCGGTGATGGTCGTGCTCGCCAACCTCGCGACCGATCTCGTCTACGCGCTCCTCGATCCGCGCGTGCGGCGCGGCTACGGAGTCGCGCATGCGTGAAGCGTGGGCGCGATTCGCCGAGCAGCGGGCCGGCGTCGTCGGCCTCGCCTTCATCGCGCTGCTCGTCGTCGTCGGCATCGCGGCGCCGTGGGTCCTCAGCCACGACCCTGCCGCGCTCTCGGGCGACGTGATGACGTCGCCGTCGCGCGCACACTGGTTCGGCACCGACGAGCTCGGTCGCGACGTCTTCGCCGGCATGAGCCAGGGCGTTCAGGTCTCGCTCACGGTCGGCTTCGCGGCCGCGCTCGCCGCATCGGTGCTCGGCATCCTGATCGGCGCCGTCGCGGGCTTCTTCGGCGGCAAGGTCGATCTCGCGCTGATGCGCTTCTCGGAGATGTTCCAGGTCATGCCGAGCTTCATCCTCGCGGCGGTGATCGTCGCGCTTGCCGGCCCGGGGCTCACGCGCGTCGTCGGCGTGATCGCGATCCTCGCCTGGCCGCAGGTCGCACGCGTCATGCGCGGCGAAGTGCTGCGCGTGCGCCAGCTCGAGTTCGTCGACGCCGTCCGCTGTCTCGGTGTTCGCGAGGGATCGATCCTGCTGCGCGAGGTCATCCCGAACGCGATCGCGCCGGTGCTCGCCGTCGGCACGCTGATCGTCGGCCAGGCGATCCTGCTCGAGGCAGCGCTCAGCTTCCTCGGCCTCAGCTCGGCGGATCTCATCAGCTGGGGACGCATGCTCAACAGCGGCCAGCGGCTCCTCTTCAACGCGCCGTGGCTCTCGTTCTTTCCGGGCGCGGCGATCTTTCTGACCGTGCTCGCATTCAACCTGCTCGGCGACGCCGTCGGCGCCGCGCTCGATCCGAAGGGGCGTCGCCGGTGAGCGCGACGAGTCCGGCACAGCCGATCGTCACGGTCAGCGACCTGCGCTTCTCGTACCTGCGCGGCGGCGCAGTCGTCTCGGCGCTGCGCGGCGTCAGCATCGACGTCCAGCCCAGCGAAGCGGTCGGGCTCGTCGGCGAATCCGGGTCGGGGAAGTCGACGCTCGCGCGCGTCCTGCTCGGCCTCACGCATCCGCGCCTGTCGCGGATCGAAGGCGGCCGCGTCGTCGTCGACGGCCGCGACGTGACCGCGTTCGGCGCGCAGCAATGGCAGGCGCTGCGAGGCCATCCGCTCGCGATGATGTTCCAGGACCCGCTGACGTACCTCAACCCGGTGATGACGGTCGGCCGCCAGATCGCCGAGAGCGTGCGCCTGCACGACGGCGGCGTCGACGTCGGCGCGCGCGTGCGCGAACTGCTCGGCCTCGTCCGCCTGCCCGAGAGCGTCGCGAAGTCGTACGCGCACGAGCTCTCGGGTGGAATGCGCCAACGTGCACTGCTCGCGGTCGCGCTCGGCTGCCGGCCGCGCCTGCTCGTCGCCGACGAGCCGACGACCGCCCTCGACGTCACGACCCAGGCAGAGATCATGGCGCTCCTCGCCGACCTGCGGCAGCGGCTCGGGATGGCGATGCTCCTCATCAGCCACGACCTCGGCCTCGTCGCTTCGGCGTGCACACGGATCTACGTGATGTACGCAGGGCGCACGGTCGAGTGGGGCTCGACCGGCGGCGTCTTCAAGACGGCGGCGCATCCGTACACCGCGGGGCTGCTGCAGTCGGCGCGCGTCGTGCGCGACGCGGCGGGGCGCTTTCCGACGATCGGCGGCGACGTGCCGAACCTCGCGCATCCGATCGAAGGCTGCCCGTTCCGTCCGCGCTGCGCGTTCGCGTTCGCGCCGTGCGTCGAAATGCCCGCACCGGTCGCGGTTCCCGGCGACCGCGAGCATGCGGTGCGCTGCTGGCATTTCGAGGAGCGCCTGCGCTCGGCTGCGGAGGCCGCGCGTGCCGAGTGACGCAACGCCGCTGCTCGAGCTGCGCAACGTCTCGAAGACGTTTCGCAGCGCCGCGGGCGAGACCGTGCACGCGGTGCGCGCCGCGAGTCTCGTCGTCGGTCGCGGCGAAACCGTCGCGCTCGTCGGCGAGAGCGGCTCGGGCAAGTCGACGCTCGGCCGCATCGCGCTCGGTCTTATCCGCGCCGATGCCGGCGACGTCCTCCTCGAAGGCCGCTCGTTCGCGAGCCTCACGAGCCGCGAGTTCCGCGAGGCGCGCACCGCGATGCAGCCGATCTTCCAGGACGCGACCGCGTCGCTCAACCCGCGTCGCACCGTGCGCCAGCTGATGGCGCAGGCGTTGCGGCGGCTCGCCGCCGATGTCGTCGCTGCGCGCGCAGCCGCGATCCTCGACAACGTCGGCCTGCGTCCGGGCGGCGAGTACCTCGACCGCTTGCCGCACGAGCTGAGCGGTGGCCAGCGGCAACGCCTCGCGATCGCGCGCGCGCTCGCGGTCGAGCCGGCGCTGATCGTCGCCGACGAGCCGCTCTCCGGCGCCGACGTCTCGATCCGCGGCCAGGTGCTCAACCTCCTGCTCGACATCCAGGAAACGCGCGGCAACGCGTACCTCATGATCACGCACGACATCTCGATCGCGCGCGCGTTCGCCGACCGCGTCGCGGTCATGTTGCGCGGCGAGATCGTCGAGAGCGGCCCGGTCGACGACGTCCTCGTCCGACCGGCGCACGAGTACACCCGGCGCCTGCTCGCTGCCGTGCCCGAGCTCGACATGCCTCCCCTCCAACTCCACGGAGCCGTGCCATGAGAAAGCTGATCGCGTCCACGTTCGTCTCGCTCGACGGCGTCATGCAGGCGCCCGGCGGACCCGACGAAGATCCCGTCGGCTTTCCGTTCGGCGGCTGGACGTTTCCCTTCTGGGACGAGGAGACCGACATCTCGGCG
>Ga0157369_10004152_pt1 | contig 17158 bp, 15 predicted proteins | sample C25metaG_FD_113461 | JGI IMG/M metagenome (GOLD analysis project Ga0157369, IMG submission 113461) | Corn rhizosphere microbial communities from Kellogg Biological Station, Michigan, USA - C2-5 metaG | ecosystem: Host-associated > Plants > Roots > Rhizosphere > Soil | place: USA: Michigan... | reverse complement strand
TCAAGGCGTTTCTCGACGGCGGCGGCACCCTCATCGACACCGCGCCCAGCTATGGCAATTCCGAGCGGGTGGCCGGCGAGCTGGTGAAGCGGGCCCAGGCTCGCGAGCGGGTCTTTCTCGCCACCAAGGTGTCGTCCACCGGGCGCGAACGCGGCGCGGCGCAACTGGCCGCCAGCTTCAAGGCCCTGCAGACCGAACGCCTGGACCTGGTCCAGGTGCACAATCTGCAGGACACCGCCAACCAACTGGCCCTGCTGCGCGAACAGCAGCAGGCCGGCAAGGTGCGCTATGTCGGTGTCACCCACTATCGCGAAGCGGCGCTGGACGATCTGCTGGCCACGCTGAAGCAGGAGAAGGTCGACTTCGTACAGTTCAACTATTCGGTGGGCGAGCGCGAAGCCGAGAAACGCCTGCTGCCCTATTGCCGCGACCAGGGCATCGCCGTGCTGATCAACCGGCCGTTCCAGCGCGGCAATCTGCTCTCCGGCACCCGTGGCAAGCCGCTGCCACCCCTGGCCGCCGAACTGGGCGCGACCAGCTGGGCGCAACTGCTGCTCAAGTTCATCCTCGCCGACCCGGCGGTGACCGCGGTGATCCCGGCCACCAGCAACCCACGCTACATGATCGACAACCTCCAGGCCGGTCGCGGTCGCTTGCCGGATGCGCGCCAGCGTGAGGCCATCGCCGGGCTGTTCGCCTAGATGAAGGATTGGCTCGGTCGCGTCCTCGACGCCCGCGCCGGCGAGTCGTCCGCGGCCCTGGCCGGCTTTGCGCTGTTTCTCTGCCTGTTCGCCGGCTACTTCATGCTGCGGCCGATCCGCGAGGCCATGGGCATCGCCGGTGGGGTGGAGAATCTGCAGTGGCTGTTCACCGCCACCTTTCTGGTGATGCTGCTCGCCGTGCCGCTGTTCGCCTGGCTCAACTCGCGGGTGGCGCGGATTCGCTTCGTCGACTGGGTCTATGGCTGCTTCGCCCTCAACCTGCTGGCCTTCGCCGCCTGCTTTGCCAGCCTGGGCGACAGCGTCTGGCTGGCGCGCACCTTCTATGTCTGGATCTCGGTCTACAACCTCTTCGTGGTCTCGGTGGCCTGGAGTCTGATGGCCGATGTCTTCGACGGCGCCCAGGCGCGGCGGCTGTTCGCCTTCATCGCCGCAGGGGCCAGTGTCGGCGGGCTGCTCGGGCCGGTACTGGCCGCCGCCCTGGCGCCCCGGGTCGGCGAGGCGGGCCTGGCGCTGCTGGCCGCCGCGCTGCTGCTTCTGGCGCTCAGGCTCAAGGCCTATCTGATGGGCTGGCGCGAGATTCGTGGCGCCGGACGCCCCGACGCGCCACCGACCGAGAGTCCGCGGCGCCCGGTGGCCGGCAATCCCTTCAGCGGCCTGACCCGGGTGCTGGCCTCTCCCTATCTGCTGGCGGTGAGCGCCTTCGTTATCCTGCTGGCCACGGTCAGTACCTTTCTCTACTTCGAACAGGCGCGGCTGGTGGCCGAGCTGTTTCCCGAGCGCGCCCGCCAGGTGCAGGTGTTCGGCCTGCTGGACTTCGTGGTCCAGGCCGGCGCCCTGGCCAGCCAGGTGCTGATCACCGGCCGCCTGGCCCAGCGCCTCGGGGTGCGGGTGCTCCTGGCCGGGGTGCCGCTGCTGATGTGCATCGGCTTCCTGGGGCTGGCGCTGCTGCCCACCTTCGCCATGCTGGCGGGGCTGATGATCGTCAGGCGGATCGGCGAATACGCCTTCATCCGCCCGGGCCGCGAGATGCTCTTCGCGCCGCTGGACGCCGAGACCCAGTACAAGGCCAAGAACTTCATCGACACCGTGGTCTATCGCGCCGGTGACGCCGCCAGCGGCTGGGCCAAGAGTCTGCTGGACCTGCTCGGCCATGGCGCCTGGCTGCCGGCGCTGGTGGGCGGCGGTTGCGCGGCGCTCTGGGCCTGGCTCGGCTTCTACCTGGGCCGGCGGGCGGACCAGGCGGCCCAGGCCGACGAAGCGGAGCGGCGCTGAATACCGGCTGAATCGTTGTAGCCGGAAACAACCCGGGGCTCCGAGAGGCGCCCTGCAGGGTGCTAAGGTAAGGCCTTCTTCCTGCCTCAAGGCCCTCCATGTTCCGCTCCCGCGCCATGATGTACCTGGTCCTGTTCGCCCTGCACCTGTTCATCGGCCTCAGTGTCATCGGTGACCTCGGGCTGTCGCCTGTCGCCCAGCTGCCGTTCTGGGCCCTGCTGATCCTGTCCTTCGTGCTGGTGCCCCTGGGCTTTCGCTCGCGGGACATGAACTCGCGCCTGCTGGCCTGGGCGGCGCTGATCGCCATGGGCGTGTTTTCCAGCCTGGCGGTGTTCAATCTGCTGCGCGGTCTGGTGGTGGCCCTGGCCAGCCTGGTTGGCCACCCGCTGGACGCCGCCTGGCGATCCGGTAGCGCCTGGGCGGTGCTGGGCCTGGTGTTGCTGGTGGCGCTGCGCAGCGTCTACAACGCCCGGCGCATCGCCAAGGTCAAGGAAGTAGAGCTGGCCCTTCCGACGCTCCCCGCTGGCCTGGAAGGACTGCGCATCGTCCAGCTCAGCGACCTGCACATCGGCCCGACCATCAAGGCCGGCTATCTGCAGCGCATCGTCGAGCGGGTCAACGGTCTGGACGCCGACCTGGTGGCCATCACCGGTGACCTGGTGGACGGCAAGGTGGCCGAACTGCGCCAGGAATTCCTGCCGCTGCAACAACTCAAGGCGCGCCTGGGCACCTACGCCATCACCGGCAATCACGAATACTATTCCGGCGCCGAAGCCTGGGTACGCACCTGGCGCGAGCAGGGCCTGACCGTGCTGCTCGACGAGCATCGGGTGCTACAGCACCAGGGCACGCCCTTCGTACTGGCCGGCATCACCGACTACTCGGCGCCGCTCTATGTGCCGAGCCACCGCAGCGACGCCGCGACCGCCTTCGCCAACGCCCCGCAAGGGCTGTTCCGCCTGCTGCTGGCCCACCAGCCGCGCTCGGCGCCCAAGGCCGCCGCCGCCGGCGCCGACCTGCAGCTCTCCGGCCACACCCACGGCGGCCAGTTCTGGCCCTGGATGCACTTCGTGCGTCTGCAGCAACCCTGGGTCGCCGGCATCCACCGCCTGGATCGGTTGACCGTCTACATCAGCCGCGGCACCGGCTACTGGGGCCCACCGCTGAGATTCGGCGCGCCGAGCGAGATCACCCTGATCAGGTTGCGGCGGGGGTAGGGTTGGCCCTGATAGCCCCCTTGAACAGCCGCTGTTCGATGAAGTCGACGAACACCCGGACCTTGGGGGAAAGATGGCGGCTGGAAGGCCAGAGCGCCCAGAACTGGCCTTCGTCCTGGGTATAGGCATCCAGCAGCGTCTCCAGCCGGCCCGCCGCGAGGGCCTCTCGGACCAGAAAGTCCGGCATGAAGGCAATGCCATGACCGTCCTGCGCCGCCATGAGGATAGCTTCCATGTTGTTGAGGACCAGGGCGGTCGGCAGGTGCAGACGGCTAAGCAGTGGGTCGGCTGACAGGCTCCAATCCATGATCTTGCCGGTAGTCACGAAACGGTAGCGTAGACAGTCATGCCGCTCCAGGTCTGCCGGGACAGTGGGATGACCACGCCTTTGTAAATAGCCGGGGGCGGCGCACAGCAGGAAGCGGAAGGGGCCCAGGCGCCGGGCCATCAATTTGTTATCCGCAAGACCACCGCTGCGGATGACCACATCGAAGCCTGCGTCGATCACATCCACCAGCTCATCGTTGAAGTCCAGCTCCAGTTCGATCTGCGGATAGTGCTCTCGAAAGGGAGCGAGGTGAGGAAGCAGAAAACGATAGCCGATGGTTGGCAGGCTGACCTTGAGTCGGCCTTGGGGCGTTCGCGCCGTCTGGGAGAGCAGCGCCCGGGCCTCTTCCAGCTCATCCAGAACCCGCTTGCAGCGCTCGTAGAACAGCGCACCTTCCGGGGTGAGACTGACCTTGCGCGTGCTGCGATGAAACAGTCGCACCTGCAACGAGGCTTCGAGTTTGGCCACGTTCTTGCCGACAGCGGAGGCCGAGATGCCCATGGCCTGGCCGGCATTGACGAAACTCAAGGCATCCGCGGTCTTCACGAAGGCGACCAGGCTGGTCAGGCTATCCATTTCGATTGAATCCTTTTGCTCCTTTATCAGTGGATCTTAGCCCTGTTTATCCCTTATTACGTCCTAGATAAGGTGGGTGAAACTCCATCGCGCGCTCACCCCGGCAGTTTGGCCAATTGTCGAATCCGCAGGACTCTCTTCATGTACAGGTCTCCAGCCGTGGCCATGCCCACGGCGCTCGCTCGCTATCCGATCGTCTTCGCCATCTGCCTGGCCGCCCTGGTATTACCGCTGAGTTTCACGGGCGGCGCGGTGGCAACGCCTACCATAGGCGCAGCGTTGCACGCCGATGCCGATGCCGTGGCCATGGCCTGGATCACCAATGCCTTCATGCTCAGTTTCGGCAGTCTGCTCATGGCCGCAGGAACCCTGGCAGATCGCTATGGCCGCAAGCGACTCTTTCTCGCCGGTGTGGCGAGCTTCACCCTGGTCTCCCTGCTGCTTGCGGTGGCCCCCTCGATCCTGTGGTTCGACGGCTTGCGAGCCGCTCAGGGCGTTGCGGCAGCCGCGGCCTTGGCGGGAGGCAGTGCGGCTCTGGCGCAGGAATTCGAGGGGCCGGCGCGCACGCGCGTCTTCAGCCTACTCGGCACGACCTTCGGACTGGGGCTGGCCTTCGGCCCGTTGCTTACCGGGATCTTGCTGGACGAATGGGGTTGGCGGGCCATCTTCCTGAGTATCGCCTTGCTGGCCGGCAGTGCCGCGCTGGTCGCCTGGAAATGGTTGCGAGAGAGTCGCGATCCACAGGCGAGTCAGCTCGATGTCCCGGGGGTACTGTACTTCTCCTGTACGCTGATCGCCTTCACCTCCGCCATCATCCTGGGACCACGCGAGGGATGGACCTCGCTGGCAGTGACGTCCCTGCTCCTTCTTGCAATGCTCGGTTTGCTGCTGTTCGTACGCAGGCAGCTACAGAGTCAACGGCCGATGCTGGAGTTACGGCTGTTTCGCCTGCCGCGCTTTCTCGGTGTGCAGCTGCTGCCCATCGGTACCTGCGTCTGCTACATCGTGTTCATCGTCCTGTTGCCCCTGCGGCTGATCGGTGTAGAAGGTCTGGGGGCGACCCAGGCGGGCCTGATTTTGCTGGCCTTGACCCTGCCACTGCTGGTGCTCCCCCTACTGGCGGCCTGGCTGACGCGCTGGTTACCTGCCGGTTATCTCTGCGGCCTCGGCTTCCTACTCGCGGCAGCGGGTCTCATGGCGCTCAGCGGCCTCCCCCTGGGTGGGGCACTGCTGCCGCTGCTGCTGTGCCTGACCGTGATCGGCGTGGGGACCGGGCTGCCTTGGGGGCTGATGGATGGCCTGGCGCTCAGTGTCGTCCCAAAGGAGCGTGCCGGCATGGCGGCCGGTATCTTCAATACCACTCGAGTCGCGGGGGAGGGAGTAGCCTTGGCGCTGGCTTTGGCGGTCTTGAGCTGCTTGATAGAAAGGCATCTCCCCCAGGCGCTGGCCGATTGGTCTGTCCCGGCGAGGCAGGCGTTGGCTCAGCAAGCGGCGATGGGCGATCTCAAGAATTTACCTCCGGCTATGTCCGGCGTGCTCCAACGTGCTTACTTGCATAGCTTCGACACCCTGCTGCAAGGCGCGAGTCTCGTGACCGCGCTGATTGGGTTGATCACCTTGGTGATGCTCAGGCCCATACGCGCGAAATAGAGCGATCTGGCAGGCCTGGGCTACTGGCGTATCCGTCAAACGGCGGCGGGATGATCCTGATCGCGGCCACTATCGACGACTGCAGCTCGACTCGGGGCGTGGGCTGAAATCCGTGAACTACATGGAAAAAGTCCCTTGCCCTCATGGCGTAAGTTCTTATCCTCACCTCAATTTCACCCGGACGCCCCAGCGTTCAAGGACCAACTGCTACACGGATAAGGATGTATCGCCATGACGAGGACAGTGGCTTTCTTGCTGGTCCCCGAGGTGCTGATGCTGGATTTCGCCGGGCCGGTGGAGGTGTTTTCCATCGCCAATCGCTATCTGGCCGCGGCTGACCACTATCGCATCGTGACCATCGCCGCCGGGCGACGGCGGACTCTGCGTTGTTCCAATGGCATGACGATACGCACGGAACTCACCACCCAGCAGCCGCCCGCGGCCTATGACCTGCTGCTGGTGCCCGGTGGACCGGGGGCCTATCTGGAGCCCCATCCGGACGTCGCGGCCTGGCTGCGCCAGGTGCCCGCGCAGTGCGCGCGCTACGGAGCGGTCTGCACCGGAACCTTTCTGCTCGGTAGTGCCGGCCTGCTCGATGGCCGGCGGGTGACCACCCACTGGAATTATCGCGAGCGCCTGGCGCGGCGCTTTCCCCGTGCCCAGGTGACCGCCGATGACATCTACCTGAGCGATGGCCCGCTGCTGAGCTCGGCCGGGGTCACCGCCGGCATCGACCTGGCGCTGGCGCTGGTGGCCGAGGACCATGGCAAGGCCATCGCCCGGGAGGTGGCCAAGGTGCTGGTGGTGGTGACCCAGCGGCAGGGCAAGCAGGCCCAGTTCAGTCCGCTGTTCGACGAACCCGAGGCGGCCACCGCCATCACCCGGGTGCAGCACCACGTCGTGGCGAACATCGACCAGGCCTATTCGATCAGCCGGCTCGCCGAGCTGGCGACCATGGGCACCCGCAACTTCGCCCGGGTGTTCAAGCGCGACACCGGCATGACGCCGCTGGAGTTCGTCCTGCGCGCGCGCATCGATCACGCCCGTGGATTGCTGGAGACCTCCGAGCTGCCGCTGAAGACGGTGGCCTTTCGCAGCGGCTTCGCCAGCGACCGCTGCATGCGCGCTGCCTTCCAGAGCCATCTGGGCCTGACCCCGGCGCAGTACCGCTATCAATTCAGCTGAAATCGGCGGCTGATGGCGGTATCACGCCCATCGATGGCAGCTTCTGGCCGTAGATCGTCGTACAACCTGCCTGGGCAGCGGCCAGAATGGTCCTACCTATCGGCTAAGGAGAGGCGCAGACGCCCGCGGGCGCCGGGAAGGAGTACCCCCGGCGACCCATGGCGGCGTGGCGCGGCATGGTCATGCAAGAGCTCAAGTCCCTGGAAGACGCCAGTGCCTTCCGCTTCTGCGGCCTGGTCCTGGATGCGCGACGGCGCCTGTTGCTCGATGGCGAGCGCGTGCTGCCCCTGCGCGGGCGGGCGCTGGACATCCTGCGGGTGCTGCTGGAACACCCTGGCGAGCTGGTCGACAAGCAGACCCTGATGACGAGGGTGTGGCCCGGGAGCGTCGTCGAGGACATCAATCTGCGGGTGCACATCTCGGCCCTGCGCCGGGTGCTGCGCCGCTACAGCGCCGACGATCCCATCCTCAGCGTCCGCCAGCGCGGCTACGGCTTCGCGCCGCCGGTGGAGCGGCTGGGCGAAGGCGACCTGATACCCCTGGTCGAGACGTCACCGCCGCTGACGCACCTGGAAGGTCGCGACACCAGCCTCGTCGAACTGCGCCGGTTGCTTGCCCAGCGCCGCCTGGTGTCGGTGGTGGGCACCGGCGGTGTCGGCAAGTCGCTGCTGGTCCAGCATCTGCTGCCCGTGCTGGCGGAGGACTTTGCCGACGGGATACAGAGTCTCGATCTCGCCGCACTGGGCCACATGATGGCGCTGGTGGAGCGCCTAGCCAGCGACCTGGGCCTCGCCAGCGGCAGCGGTCTGCCGGCGCTGCAGGAAGCCCTGGCCACGCGCCGCCTGCTGCTGGTGCTGGACAATGCCGAGCGGCTGGTCGAACCGGCGGCCTGGCTGGTGGAAAATCTGCTGCAAGGCTGTCCGCAGCTCAGGGTGCTGGTCACCAGTCGCGAGGCCCTGCGGGTGGAGGGAGAGGCCGTGTTGCGCCTGGCACCGTTGCCGATCGCGAATCCACCCTCGCACCACCTGCGCGAGGCCATGCGCGAACCGGCCTTTCGCCTGTTCGTCCGACGCGCCCGGGCGCGGCTGCCGGGGCTGCGACTGCAGCCGGCCGACGTGCAACTGGTCGGCGAGATCTGTCGGCGCAGCGAGGGCGTGCCCCTGGCGCTGGAGATCCTCGCCGAGCAGGTGGCGGCCCAGGGCCTGAACGGAGTGCTGGCGCAACTCGAAGGCGGCTACTACCTCAGTGTCCAGGGGCGGCGGACCGCGGCGCAGCGGCAACGCAGTCTCGGCGCCATGCTGGACTGGAGTCTGCACAGCCTGGGCGAGTCGGAATTCGCGGTGCTGGCGACCCTGGCCGAGGCCGGCGAGCGCTTCAGTCGCAGCGAGGCCCTGGCGCTGGCGGCGCAGCGCGGGCTGGAGGAGGCGCACTTCATCCCCCTGCTGGGGCAACTGGTGGAGAAGTCGCTGATCCTGGTGGAAGGCAGCGGGGCGACGCTAGGCTACCGCCTGCTGGCCATGCTGCGGCTGCATCTGCGGCAGTTCCGCCAGCAACCGCCGCTCCAGGGCCTGCTGCTGCCAGGCCAGCGGCGGGACCCCGATGGCACGGGTGAATACCCGGCTCAGATGCGCCTGATCGAAGAAGCCGCATTCCAGGGCGATCGCCGCCAGGGGCAATTCGCGCTCGGCGAGTAATTGCTGGGCGCGGTGGATGCGCTGCTGCCGCAACCATTCCAGTGGAGCGAGCCCGGCACTGAGCTTGAACTGGCGGGTGAAGTGACTGCGCGACAGGCCGCAGACAGAGGCGACCTGGCTGACGCTGATACCGCGCTCCAGATGCTGCAGCAGGACCTCCTTGGCCAGCCGTTCCTGCCAGGCGGCCAAACCGATCAGTCGGGTACTGGATAGAGCCAGAGTGCTATCGACGGTCATGGACATGGCGCTCTCCCTATCAAACCAGCCGCGTCACGCGACCGCCTGGATGAGAATGATTCCCTGCAGTTGTCTGACGTGCGAGTTGCCTATCGTTAATTAGCGTTAAGGCGGCAACGCTCTAGGCGCAATACTGTCGCGCCGGAGCCGGCCGAGGGTGCCGCCGGGCCAGCAGGTGCCAGCCCAGCAGGGCGAGGCCGAGCAGTCCGGCGAGCAGCAGGGGCGCCGGACCATAGGCCTGGAGTCTGTCGAGCAGGGCCAGGATGTGTTCTTCGAACAGCTTTCCCAGGGCCAGGCCGGAGCCGATCCACAGGGTGGCGCCGCCCAGGTCGTAGGCCAGGAAGCGCCGCAGGGGCATGGCGCTGGCACCGGCGCTGAGGGTGGCGAGGGCCGCGGCGCCGGGGACGAACTTGGCCACCAGCAGCAGGCCGGGCAGGCGGGTAGCCGCCGGGACGTGGCCAGGCAGGTGGCGCAATAGCCAGGCGCCATGTCGCCGGCCGGCCCAGTACCAGAGCAGATCGGCCACGCCGGTGACTGCCACGGTAGCCAGCAGCGCCAGGAGCAATTCGGCTTCATCGGCCGCGGCGCCCATCACCACCAGCGACGGATAGGCCGGTACCGGCAGGCCCAGCTGTTCGCCAAAGACGTTCAGCGTCAGCCAGAGGGTGGCGTTACCGGCCACCAGGGAGGTCAGGGCTTGGGTGCTCATGGCGCGTTCTCGGCAAGGGGATGCCGTTGGAGCGGCCTCCTAGCGCAAACAGGGCCTACGATTTAGCGAGCAAATCGTAGTCAGGGCATTTGCGGCAGTTCGTTGGGCCGCAGATCAAACACCAGCACCTCGGCGTCGGTGCCGTGGGCCAGCTGCAGTTCGCGCTCGCCGCGCAGCCTGGCGCCGTCACCGGCCTGCAGCAGGACGCCGTTCAGTTCCAGGCTGCCGCGGGCGACGTGCACATAGGCATGGCGCTCGGGGGCCAGTTGCAGAGTGGCGCCTTCGCTGCCGTCGAACAGACCGGCGTAGACCCGGGCGTCCTGGCGCACTTCCAGCGAACCCTCGGCGCCGTCCGGCGAGATGATCAGGGCCAGGCGGCCACGCTTGGCCGCGGCGCTGAAGTGCTGCTGCTGGTAGCGCGGTTCGGCGCGGCGCACGTTGGGCACGATCCAGATCTGCAGGAAGTGCACGCTCTCGCGCTCCGAGTGGTTGTACTCGCTGTGACTGACGCCGCTGCCGGCGCTCATCAGCTGGACGTCACCGGGGCGGATCACCGAGCCGGTGCCCAGGCTGTCCTGGTGCTCCAGGGCGCCTTCGAGCACATAGGAGAAGATCTCCATGTCGCGGTGCGGATGCTCGCCGAAGCCCTGGCCTCCGGTCACGGTGTCGTCGTTGATCACCAGCAGGTCGGAGAAGCCCTGCTCCGCCGGATTGCGATAGCTGGCGAAGGAAAAGGTGTGGAAGGACTTGAGCCAGCCGTGGTTGGCGGCGCCGCGATCGGAAGCTTTACGAATGGCCAGCATGATGAGGCTCCTTGTCTGAGTGGGGCGCGGTCTGTTCCGACGCCATGGAAGTCATCCTACTGTGGCGCCTGGGTTTGATTAACGAGCTGGAAGGAGAATGGTCGTCCTGTTTTGGTTGACGATACCCCTGGCTGGCGTCACCTGCTGCTCCGCGCTCATTGAACCTGGCGAGGACGGGCCGGCCAGAGCCGGACGGTCAGCGCCAGCAGCGCGGTCGCCAGCGCCAGACCGGCGACGCCGCTCCAGCCCAGCCGCGCCAGCAGCAGGCTGCCCAGGGCCGCGCCGCTGGCCATGCCGATGAACATGCCGGTGAAGAGCACCGCGTTGAGCCGGCTGCGCGCCTCGGGTTCCAGGCCGTAGACCTGGGCCTGGTGGGCGATCAGGGTGGCCTGGACGCCCAGGTCGAAGATCACCGTCGCCAGCGCCAGCAGTACCAGACCGGCCACGCCCGGCAACCAGGGCAGCAGGAGCAGGCTGGCGAAGGCCAGGGCCGCCAGGCCGATGCCCAGGCGCGTCACCCATTCCGAGCCATGGCGATCCGCCAGGCGGCCGGCCCAGGGCGCGGCCAGGGCACCGGCGGCACCGGCCAGGCCGAAGGCGCCGGCGGCGGCGCTGCCCAGCTGGAAGGGCCCGGCGTGCAGATAGAGGGCGAGGGTCGACCAGAAGGCACTGAAGCCCACCGACAGCAGGCCTTGCGCCAGGGTCGCCCGGCGCAGCGCGGCATGCCGGCGCCAGAGCGCGCCCAGGGAGCCGAGCAGGGCCGGATAGCTGAGTCGGGTGGTGGCGGCGAAGGCGGGCAGGCCGCGCCACACCGCCACGCCGATGGCGGCGATGCTCAGGGCGGCGAGCAGATAGACCGCCCGCCAGCCAAACCACTCGCCCACCAGGCCGCTGACCACCCGGGACAGCAGGATGCCCAGCAGCAGGCCGGTCATCACCGTGCCGACGATGCGCCCGCGCGCGGCCGGCGGCGCCAGGGTCGCGGCGGCAGGGACCAGGTCCTGGGCCACGGTGGCGGCCAGCCCGGTCACCAGGCTGGCCAGCAGCAGCCCGTGCAGCCCCGGCGCCAGGCTGGCGCCCAGCAGCGCCAGCAGCAGCACGGCCAGCTTGGCCAGGATGATGCGGCGGCGGTCGAAGCGATCACCCAGGGGCGCCAGCAGCAGCAGCCCCAGGGCATAGCCGAGCTGGGTAAGGGTAGGGATCAGTCCCACGTCGGCGGCAGGTGCTGGCAGTGCGCCCGCGAGAATGCCGAGCAGCGGCTGGCTGTAATAGAGGTTGGCCACGCTCAGGCCGGCGCCGGTGGCCAGCAGGCCGAGCAGGGCAGGGGACAGGCTGGCAACTTGAGGTGAGGTGTGGCTATGCGGGAGTGGAATGTCGGTCATGGCGGTTCATCCGGTGGGAAGACGATGAACGCATTCTTCACCAGAGCCATCGCCACCTGTAGCCGAACGCCGGGTACAGGGGGTATACGTAGACCGTATGAACACCACCTTTACCCATGATCGTCTCGACCTGCTGGAAACCTTCGTGCGCATCGTCGAGGCCGGGAGCCTGTCGGCGGCTGCACGCCAGCTCGGTACCACGCAGCCCACCGTCAGTCGGCGCCTGCAGGCGCTGGAGGCCGCGCTGCAGGTGCGCCTGGTGCAGCGCTCGACCCACGCCCTGCGCCTGACCGAAGATGGCCAGCGCTGCTATCGCCAGGCCCAGCAACTGCTCGGCGATTGGCAGGCCTTCGCCGCCGCCCTGCACGGCGCCCATGCCGAGCCCGAGGGACGGCTGCGGGTGGTGATGCCCCATGCCTTCGGCCAGGAGCAGTTGCTCGATCCGCTGGAGACCTATCTGCGGCGCTATCCGGGGATGCAGGTGGACTGGGTGCTCAGCGACCGGGCACCGAATTTCGTCGCCGATGGCGTCGACTGTGCCATCCGGGTGGGGGTGGTGGAGGATCCGGACACCGTGGCGGTGCGCCTGGGCGACGTCCAGCGCATCCTGGTGGCGGCGCCGGAGCTGGCGAGCGCCCTGCAGACACCCGAGGAGCTGACGGCGCTGCCCTGGATCGCCATGACCCAGTTCTACCAGACCGAACTGCGCCTGCAGCTGGGCGCCACTGGCGAAAGCCGGCTGGTCCCCTTGCGGCCACGGCTGGCCACCGAGAGCCTCTTTGTCGCCCGGCATGCCGCGGTGCGCGGCCTGGGCTGCGCGGCACTGTCGCACTGGATGGTGCGCGAGGACGTCGCTGCGGGGCGCCTGGTCCATCTGCTCCCCGAGTGGCAGGCCGCGCCCCTGCCGCTCTATCTCATCTATCCCTATGCCCGCGTCTATCCGGCGCGACTGCGCCTGTTTCTCGAGCTGGTGCGCGAGGCCTGTGCGCAGATGCTGGATGTGACGGCGCCTGCCTGACCCTGAGCGTCCAAGCCCGCATCGAGTCGCCTTAGCACGGCCAGCGCTCAGAGGGGCCGTATTGGAAAAGCGCGCGAAGCTGTATCTGCTGCCAATTCGTTCGCTCTCGATAATGGCCAGCGATGGCGAGCAGTCCACTTGCCAGGGACTTTTTGCCGTTTCTGCCCCTGGCGCGGACCGGCGCAGTATCGAGGCAGACACCCATGCGGCTCCTTTACCAGACCCATTCCCCCTATGCTCGCAAGGTATTGGTCATGGCCCACGACCTCGATCTGGCCAGCCAGATCGAGGTCGTCAATCATGAGACCAGTCCGACGCGGCGCAATGAAGTCGTCTATGCCGCCAATCCCCTTGGCAAGGTGCCGGTGCTGTTGCTCGCCGACGGCACCACCCTGTTCGATTCCCTGGTCATCTGTGACTACCTGGACGGCCTGCACCAAGGTCCTCGGCTGATTCCCCTGGAGGGCGCCAGGCGGTATGCAGTGCTGCGCCTGCACGCCCTCGCCCAGGGGCTCTGCGAGGTAGGCATCAAGCTGCGTTGGGAAGTGGAGCGTCGCCCGGCCACGCTACGCTATCCGGCCTATGCCGAAGGCCAGGCCGCCAAGCTCGCCGAGGCTTTTCGCTTTCTGGAGGACGCTGCCTGTCTCGAAGAAGGCGAGACCCTTGGCCATATCGCCTTGGCAACCGCGCTCGACTGGCTGGTCTTCCGCCAATTGGCGGACTTCACCACCCACGCCCGGTTGCATGCCTGGTATCAGGCTTTCTGCCAGCGCCCGTCGATGCAGGCAACGCCGTATCTGGGCCATACCCAGGATTGAAGGAGCTGTGCATGCTTGCCTCGCTGTTGCATCTGGCGCCCATAGGCCTGGTACTTGTCCTGATCCTGCTGGCCAGGCGTCCGCCGGTCCAGGCGGCCCTGGCGGGGGTCGTTCTAGCAGTGCTGCTATGGGTCGCCGGCGTTGCCGCGCCGTTGAGCCCCGGCGTCGCTCAGGCGATCCTGAGCGATACGACGGTGCTGTTCCTGAGTACGGCCAGTGTGATCCTGCCCGGCCTGGCTTTCGTCATCCTCGTTGAGCGTTCGGGTGCGCCCGAGGCCATTGGCGCCTGGGTCCGGGCGTTGGGCTGGTCGCCCGCTGCGCAGGTGTTGTTCGTCGTCCTGGGCTTGGCGCCCTTGCTCGAGGCCATGACCGGCTTCGGCGTGTCCCTGATCGCCACTGTGCCCCTGCTGATGAGCCTGTTCTCGCGGCCGGTCGGGATGCGCATGGCGCTGACCGGGATGGCGATCATGCCCTGGGGCACCCTGGGACTGGCTACGGCCATTGGCGCGTTGCTGGCCGGGGTGCCCGCCGCAATGCTCGGCAGCCACTCGGCCTTGCTCAGCGCGCCGGTGTTTTTTTGCCTGACCGGTCTGGCGCTGTGGCAGGTCCGCGTGCGGGCTGTCTGGCCCTGGTGTGTCTTGATACTGCTGAGTACGTTATTCGTGGCGATATTGTTCATCGTCAACCGCTGGTTGGGGCCGGAGCTCGCCGGGGTCGCCGCTGGGCTTGCGATCACCGGCCTGGGGTTGGGCAGCACCTTCGTACGCTACGGTCGGCTGCCATCCTGGCCACGAGCGGCCTGGCCCTATCTGGCCCTGCTGGGTCTGATCGTCACCTGGCGCAGCCTCTGCGGCCTGTCTGGCTGGGATGCTTTCTGGGTGATCCGGGGCCAACAGGTATCCTGGAAACCCCTGGCTTCCCCGGGCCTGGCGCTGGCGCTGGTGACACTACTGATGATGAGGGCGAATGCCTCGCTGCCGGCTTTCCCCGGTGCCGTACTGCTGCGCCGCGCCAGGGTGCCGCTCGCCACCATCCTGTTGTTCCTGCTGCTGTCGCAACTCCTGGTCAAGGCGGGTTTCCTGCTGGAAACCCAGCGACTGCTACAGACCATGAGCGGGCTGGCGCTGGCACCAGCCCTGGCAGGGTTGGCCGGACTTGCTGGCTACCTCACGGGCTCCAACGTCGGCGGTAACAGCCTGATCATGCCGGTCGCGGCGACGCTGGATCTAGCGCATGGTCCTTGGCTCGCCGCCCTGGTCAACAGCGCGGCCGGCCATGGCGCGCTCGGGTCACTGTCGATCCTGTCGTTGATCGTCGGCCTGGCGGGTGCCAGTCGAAAGGAAGAACAACAACTGGTGCGCTTCGCCTTCGGCCTGGTGTGCCTCAATAGCCTGCTGATGGCTGCAGTGGGCAGCGCGTTACTCTATGGTCTGGGCAGCCGCTGAGGCGCCAAGTGGGTCATGGATAGAGTGGAAAAAGCAGAGAGGCGTTGGCGACAGGTCCGGGACTGGGTCGTGCGGCAGATCGACAGCGGCGAGCTGGCGCCCACCGCGCCCCTGCCGTCGATCCGCGAACTGGCCCGGCTGTGCGCGACCAGCCTGACCACCGTGCAGCGCGCCCTGGTCGACCTGGAGGCCGAGGCCTACGTGGTGGCGGTGCCGCGGGTCGGCTACTTCGTCGCGGCCGCACGGCAGGCCAAGCCGCCGCCGGCCTACGATTTTTCCGGTGTCGAGGTGCAGATCAACCAGGCCGTGGTGACCATGCTGTCCCAGGCTGCCAGCCGTCCTGGTCTCGCCTTGAGCTCCGCCGTCCTGCACGATGAGCTGACGCCCCAGGTACTGCTCAACCGCTGTCTCAAGAGCCTGGCCGACAAAGCCGATGCCCATCTGGCGGGGCTGATCGCGCCGCCTGGCGACGTGGCGCTGCGGCGCCGTATCGCCGGGCTGATGCTGAGCCGCGGCGTAAGCGTCGGTCCGGACGACATCCTGATCACGGCGGGCGACAGCAGCGCGCTGGAGCTGGCGCTCGAAGCCGTGGCTGGCAAGGGCGCCCTCGTCGCCATTGAGACACCGACCTATTACGGCATTCTGCAGGTCATCGAGCGCCTGGGCATGCGCGCCTTGCCCATTCGTACCCACGAAGCATGCGGGATGGATCTGGCGCAGCTCGAAGAGGCCCTGCAGGCGCAGCCGGTCGCGGCGATTTTCCTCAACCCCACGTTGCAGAATCCCTGTGGCTTCATCATGCCCGATGCGCAGCGCGCGCGGCTGTCACAGCTGGCACGGCGAGCGAACGTACCCATCATCGAAGACGATATCTTCTTCGATCTGGTGCCACCGGCGGCCCGCCCTAGGGCGATCAAGAGCTACGACAGCTCTGGCCAGACACTCTATTGCGCGTCTTTTTCCAAGACCGTCGCACCCGGCTACCGGGTCGGTTGGTGCCTGCCCGGGCGCTATCGGGAAGCCATCCTCGCGCAGTTGTTCGCACGCAACCTGGCCGTTTCCAGCCTGGCGCAGCAGGTACTCGCCGAATTCATCGCCCGGGGGTATCTCGACGACCATTGCGCCCGGCTCAGGGCGCAGTTCGCCACTACCCGCGACTACCTGACGGCTTTCGTCGCTAGTCACTTTCCCCGCGGGACCCGCTATCTGCCACCCAGCGGCGGTTTCATCCATTGGCTGCACTTGCCGGAAGGCACTGACATGGCTGCGCTAGTCGCCCTGGCGCAGACGAGGGGGTGTGCCATCGCCGGCAGTGGCATCTTCTTCGCCGATGGGCGCGATACCAGCGCCTTGCGGCTATGCCTCGGGCGCGCCCTGACGCCCGCGGTCATCCACGGCCTGCATGTCCTGGCCGAGTGCGCGCGGGAGCTGGGCGGATGTCCCGCCTGAGTATCAGGCCAGCCGTGCCCGACGCACCGGCCGCCGACCATCCAGGCTCAGGGCCCCGGCGCCGAAGGCCGCCACCTGCAGCAGACCACCGGCGATGGCGACATTCTTGAGGAAGTGGATCAGCTGGTTCTGGTCGGCGAAGTTGTGGTGGAACACCAGGGCAGTCACCAGGGTGAAGGCGGCCATGGCCAGCGCCACCGGCCGGGTGCGATAGCCGATCAGCAGCAGGCTGGCGAGTCCCAGCTCCACCGCCAGGGCGCCGAGGTAGGCAAGGTCCGGGAAGGGCAGGCCCATGGCGGCGATGTAGCCCTTGGTGGCCGCCGGAGCGAGCAGTTTGCCCACGCCGCTGAACAGGAAGAGGCTGGCGAGCAGCAGGCGGCCGGTGGTGGCGGTGAGGGCTTGGGTGTTCATCGTCGACTGTCCTTGGTGAGGTCCGGCATCCGGTGTGGATGCGATGGGGCTAGGTTACTGTCCACCCTGAATTCGATTAAGTAGCCGTTCCGCGTTTCATAGTCTCTCAAGAGTTGACTATTTCCAACGTACTGATCCGTACTGTGACCTGAATCCTTTCACCTGCACGCCACAGCACAGACGTACAAAAACCAGCACAGACGTCCAAGGCCGCCCAGCGTCGTCCGGGTGAAAGTCCGCTC
>Ga0157369_10004151_pt1 | contig 17161 bp, 16 predicted proteins | sample C25metaG_FD_113461 | JGI IMG/M metagenome (GOLD analysis project Ga0157369, IMG submission 113461) | Corn rhizosphere microbial communities from Kellogg Biological Station, Michigan, USA - C2-5 metaG | ecosystem: Host-associated > Plants > Roots > Rhizosphere > Soil | place: USA: Michigan... | reverse complement strand
TCTGATTCACCAATCCTGAAAGATAAATAATATGCTCGCACTGTGTTTTTTCTATTGCTGAAACAAAATTCTGAGCACAGATTTTCTCAGCTTCTTCATAATCATCACTGGCACTCATAGAATGCATAAGATAATAAGCCCCGGAAACATCATCGGGAATATTCTTTAAAGTCTCCTCTTTTAAAAAATCTACTTCTACAACTTCTATCAATTCATCTTCAATCCCTGCAGGTTTTGAAAAACGACTCACATCGCGGCTGCAGCAAACCACTTTATAGCCTTGCTCCGTAATCACGCTGATCATCCTTTTACCGATATATCCTGTTGCTCCAGTGAGTAATATTTTTTTCATAGTAAATTGATTTTGAATTGATATCAGAAATTCTATTAAAAGAAAATTTATATCTTTTCTAAAAGATGTCCAAAATAATTTTTCTTTATAGTAAGATAAGATTCATTTGTTGTGTTAGAATCAATTTCCAGAGGAATTCTTTTATTAAGCAAAATACCGCTATTGTCAAGAGATTTTAATTTTTCGGGATTATTGGTTAACAAATTCACCTTCGAAATAGTAAGTATTTTAAGCATTTCAATGGCTACACGAAAATCTCTTCCGTCTGCGGGAAGGCCTAATCTCAGATTCGCTTCTACGGTATCAAGACCTTCTTCCTGAAGGGCATACGCTTTCAATTTGTTTATAATTCCAATATTTCTTCCTTCCTGTCTAAGATAGATAATAATTCCTCCATTCTCCGAAACAAATTTCATTGCAGCATCCAGTTGCTGTCCGCATTCGCATTTTCTGGAATGAAAAACTTCTCCCGTAATGCATTCTGAATGGAAACGCACATTGACGATATCATTAAAATCTGTTTTCTCTGCAACCCAGACCAAATGAGGATTCCAGTCATTTTCACTTTCAGAAAAAGCATAAACTTTAAACATTCCAAAATCTGTAGGTATATTAGATTGAGCTTGTATTTTAAACATTAGTTATAATTTGAATCGTTATTATAGTACAAATTTATACTTTATTTATTTAATTAGTAAAATTAATTACTAAATTTGTCATAAATAAAATCTATAATGGAAAAAGAAAATTTGATAACAGAAGAAAAAATATTCGAACTGTACGGCGATTATATATTGAATCACGGTGAAAGACCAAAGAACATCTACATATTTGCGAAAGACAACGAGTTTGAAGAAATAGATTTTTACAATCATTTTTCAAGCTTTGAGCAGATAGAAAAACTGATGCTAGTCAATCTTTTTAATAAGTCAGTTGAACTGGCTTCGGAAGTCAATAGTTCAGATGAAATGACCTCGAAAGAAAAATTACTGAATGTCTATTTTATCTTTTTTGAAAATATGACGATGAACAGATCTTTGGTATTAATGATTTTAGGAAATGATAAATTACGCGCTGCAAAAATCTCAAATCAGCTGAAGGAAACACACCGAAATTTCATCAAGACATTAGATTTTAACGATTGGGAAATTATAGAAAAATCTAAGGATCATATAAAAAACTTTCACGAAAAAGCTAGAGAAGAAGCTTTATGGCTACATTTGGTTTCTGCCATTGAGTTTTGGAAAAAAGATACTTCGCCTTCATTCGAAAAAACGGATATCTATATCGAAAAGACGATTGATACAGGATTTGAATTGATGGATAACGAACCTTTGCGAAAAGTTTTGGATCTCGGAAAATTTTTATTTAAAGAAAATTTCAAAAAAAATAAATGAAACTTCCAATGATGGAAGTTCCATCTGACCTTAATCAATAAGAAATTTACAGATGAAAACACTTAATAAAATTCCGACAGGAAAACTTGAACGAACAAGCAGTTTGCTGAAAGCAGGTGCAAAAGTAGGCGTTAACTACATCAAATATTACGGAAACAAGATTACAAAAGATAAAAACGAAGAAGAAGCTCTCAAGGTATTAAATGAAGATAATGCTTCCGACATTTACGATTCTCTGAAAGAACTGAAAGGCTCTGCTTTAAAGGTTGCTCAAATGCTGAGTATGGAAAAAAACATTCTTCCGCAGGCTTATGTTGAGAAATTTTCCCTGTCGCAGTTTTCTGTTCCGCCGCTTTCCGGAGCTTTGGTAAAGAAGACTTTCAGAAAATATTTCGGCAAAAATCCGGAGGATATTTTTGATGAATTTACACCAGAATCTGTAAATGCGGCAAGCATCGGTCAGGTTCATAAAGCTAAGAAAGACAACAAAAACTTTGCGGTAAAAATCCAATATCCGGGAGTGAGAGAAAGCATTTCCAGCGATCTGAAAATGGTGAAGCCGATTACGATGAAAATGTTCAACATCAAAAAAGAAGGTTCCGAATCTTATTTTCAGGAAGTAGAAAATAAACTGTTTGAAGAAACCGATTATGATCTTGAACTTAAAAGAAGTCAGGAAATTTCTGAAAAATGCAGCCATCTCCCGAATCTTCAATTTCCGAAATATTACCCTGAATTTTCTTGCGAAAGAATCATCACAATGGATTGGATGACCGGAAAACATTTTTCTGAATTTACCAAACAAAATAATTCTCGGGAAAGCCTTAACAAAATCGGGCAGACACTTTGGGATTTTTATATGTTCCAGATGCATATTCTAAAGCAGGTTCACGCCGATCCGCATCCCGGAAATTTCTTGATTTCTGATGATAAAAAACTATTGGTTATTGATTTTGGATGTATCAAAGAAATTCCGAACGATTTCTATCAACCTTATTTTGAATTAGCTAAAAATGAGAATTTGAATAATCCTGAGATTTTCAGGGAAAAATTATATCAGCTTGAGATTTTGAGATCTGATGATTCAGTTCAGGAGCAGGAATTTTTCACCAAATTATTCTATGAGCTTTTAGAATTGTTTACAAGACCATTTAATGCTGATAATTTTGATTTTTCTGATGAAAACTTCTTTCAGGAAATTGCTGACCTTGGACAGCGTTATGCTAAACTGAGCGATATGAAAGGAATGAATACCAACCGAGGTTCAAAGCATTTCATTTATCTGAACCGAACGTTTTTCGGATTGTATAACATGATGCACGATTTGAAAGCGAAAAATATTGAAATTAATCATTATAAAAAATTCATCCTGTAAGATGCCTGCTGACCTGCCTTCAAAAATCTGCGAAGTTTGTGGATTGCCCTTTAACTGGCGTAAAAAGTGGAAGAAAAATTGGGATGACATAAAATATTGCAGCGAAAGATGCCGAAGAAATAAAAATCTGAAAAAAAATGCTGAAAAAATTTAATACGGAACAAACAGACCGAATTATCGAAATGGCCTGGGAAGACAGAACGCCTTTTGAGGCCATCGAATTTCAATTTAAAATATCTGAATCTGAAGTGATTGAATTAATGAGAATTGAACTGAAACCATCAAGCTTTCGGCTTTGGAGAAAAAGAGTGAATTCCGGAATCAGTCAAAAACATCTGATGAAAAGAAACCCGGAAATTGACAGATTCAAATGCAGCAGACAAAGAACAATAAGTCATAATAAAATTTCTAAACGATGAAAAATATAGTAATAATAGGTTGCGGACAGGGAATCGGATTTGCCTCTGCAAAAATGCTATCAGAAAACAATAATGTTATAGGAATTTCGAGAACTCATAATCCTGAAGTGGAAAAACTGAATATTGAATTTCATCAACTGGATATTCTTAACGGAAATCTGGATGACATTAATTTCCCGGAAGTTGTTGATGGTCTTATCTATGCACCCGGAAGCATTAATCTGAAACCTTTTAATCGATTGACGGAAGATGACTTCAGAAATGATTTTGAAATTAATGTTTTAGGCGCTGTAAAAAGCATTCATAAATTACTTCCAAATCTTAAAAAGTCGGAAAGTGCATCGATAGTTCTTTTCAGTTCCGTAGCTGCAAAACTGGGAATGCCCTTTCACTCCTCTATTTCTGCAAGTAAAAGTGCTGTTGAAGGTCTTACGAAAAGTCTGGCCGCAGAATAAAAAATCAGAGTCAATGCCATTGCCCCTTCTTTAACTGATACAAATCTGGCTTCGCAACTGCTTTCAACACCGGAAAAACGGGAAACTTCAGGAAAACGGCATCCTCTGCAAAGAGTGGGAAATGCTGTGGAAATGGCAAAAATGACTGCGTTTTTATTATCATCAGATGCCGGTTGGATTACTGGTCAAATTATCAGAATTGATGGCGGAATGGGTAATATCAAACTTTGACATTTTCAGAAAATTTAAAACTAATATCTTTATAATAAATTAAAGCTATGCAAACCGACTTTATCATTGATTTACTGCACAAGGTAAAAGAATTTGAAAATTCTGATGCTTACAAGCCCAACTCAAGCGTGGATGATTTCCGTATGTGGATGAATGATAAAAAGTATTGTGATGAAAGCCCTACCAAACTTTTTAGAAATGAAAACCATCAAGTATCCTTTACTGAAAACGAAATTTGTAAACAGATTCTCTTATTAAGTCGTTATTCGAAATTATTAATAAGGAAAGGATTGGGAGATTTTCCGGATTTGGCAAATGAAGAATTCACCTACCTGTATCGTTTGAAAGATGAAACTGATTTGACCAAAATACAATTGATAGAAAGAAACGGACACGAGAAACAAACCGGAACTCAAATTATAAAAAGGCTTTTGGAAGCCGGATTTTTAGAGGAGAAAAATGATGAAGACGACAAGCGTAGTAAACGGCTTAATCTCACAAAAAAGGGTAAAGAGATATTCCGGAAATCTGTTTCAAATGTAAATCAAATCTCAAAAATACTATCCGGCAAACTGAATGACGTAGAAAAAAATGATCTTCTTAAGATTTTGAAAAAACTAAATGAATTTCATTCGCATATTTATTCAGATTATAAAAATGTAGATATTAATGAAATTGGAAAGTTAATATAAACCAAAAGTGTAAAATTATCTGAAAACGGCTTACCAAACATTTTCATTTCATATCACTATCATTAAGATTTTCTATTTTCTAGAATGGAAAATTGGTCTGATATTTCCATAACTTGTACATTCTAAAAACGAGATTTTTCTCATGACGAATAAACAATTTAATTTTCAACAAGGTTTTACATTCAGCAAACACGTTCCGGAAGAAATATCCAACTTCGACCGTGTTTTTGATGTGTTCAAAGACCTGTTGACACACACTTCGGGCGATATCGAAGAAGCATTTGACTGGCTCGATATGCTGGATAAAGAATATGATATTTTTACTGACGAATATACGCTTGAGGATTTTGAAGAAGATCTGAGAAAGCGAGGTTATATCAAAAAAGAAGACGATTCCGAAGATGGAAATCAGAGAACCGGAAAAGGCAAAAATATCCTAACAGCCAAATTGGAAGCTGCCTTGCGTGAATACGCCTTAGACCAAATCTTTGGCAAACTGAAAAAAAGCGGCATTGGAAATCATCGAACCAACAAATCAGGAGTCGGAGATGAACGTGACGGCGAAAACCGGAATTTCCAGTACGGCGATGATCTTTCCACAGTAAATATGACCGAAAGTCTGAAAAATGCTCAAATCAACAACGGAATTTCTGACCTGAGAATGACCGAAGACGATCTGATCGTAGAAGAAACCAAACACAAAGCACAAATGAGCACGGTTTTGATGATAGACATCAGCCACTCGATGATTTTATACGGTGAAGACAGGATCACACCTGCGAAAAAAGTAGCAATGGCTTTGGTAGAATTAATTAACAGAAAATATCCTAAAGATTCCATCGATATAATAGTTTTTGGAAATGAAGCCTGGCCAATTAAGATCAAAGACCTTCCCTATTTACAAGTTGGTCCGTATCACACAAATACAGTTGCTGGACTGGAATTGGCAATGGATATTCTTCGCAGAAAAAGAAATACCAACAAGCAGATCTTTATGATCACAGACGGAAAACCCAGCTGTATCAAATTACCAAACGGAGAATTTTACATGAACAGTGTTGGTCTTGATGAAATGATCGTTGGCCAATGTCTCGGCAAGGCTGCACAAGCCAGAAAGCTGAAAATCCCGATCACCACTTTTATGATTGCGCAGGATCCTTATCTACGAAGATTTGTGGAAGCTTTCACTGCTCAGAATAAAGGAAAAGCATTCCTGACAGGACTTTCAGGTTTAGGACAAATGATTTTTGAAGATTACGAAAAAAATAGAATAAAGAGAATTTAATATAATGAAAAACGATATCACATTCAAGGAATTGAAAAATTCCGGTTACACAGATAAAACAATCAGTCAGGAAATTCAAGCTAATTTAATTTCAAAAATCAAAGCCAAAGAATCTGTTTTCGAAGGACTTTGGGGTTACGAAGATTCTGTAGTTCCTCAACTGAAAAAAGCGATTTTGGCTGGCCATCACATCAATCTTTTAGGTTTGAGAGGACAGGCAAAAACAAGAATTGCAAGAAGTATGGTCAATCTTTTGGACGAATATATGCCCATCGTGAAAGGTTCCGAAATCAATGACAGTCCGTTCCAGCCGATTTCAAAATTTTCGAGAGATTTAATTGAAGAATTGGGCGACGAAACGCCGATTACATGGGTTCACCGTTCCGAACGTTTCTTTGAAAAACTGGCAACTCCGGATGTGAATGTTGCAGACTTAATTGGCGATATCGATCCGATCAAAGCTGCAACTTTAAAACTTCCATATTCAGACGAACGCGTTTTACATTACGGAATGATTCCAAGAGCAAACCGTTCTATTTTTGTATTAAATGAATTACCGGATTTACAGGCCAGAATTCAGGTTTCTCTATTTAATATTTTGCAGGAAGGCGATATTCAGATTCGTGGTTTTCAGTTGAGAATGCCTTTGGATATTCAGTTTGTGTTTACAGCGAATCCTGAAGATTACACAAATCGAGGAAGCATCGTAACACCTTTGAAAGACAGAATCGGATCGCAGATTTTCACACATTATCCCAAAACAATTGCGCTTGCAAGACAGATTACCGAACAGGAAGCTGCAATTTCAGACGAAGATAAATTACAGATTCAAATTCCAAATTTAGCAAAAGATCTCTTGGAAGAAGTTGCTTTCGCAGCTCGTGACAGCGAATATGTGGATGCAAAAAGCGGTGTCAGCGCAAGATTGACAATCAGTGCGATGGAAAATCTGATCGCAGCAGCAAAATTACGTCTGATCGAAACTGATTCTGATAAAACCTCAGTTCGTTTGTTAGATTTTATGTCGATCATCCCTTCCATTACAGGAAAAATCGAATTGGTTTACGAGGGCGAACAGGAAGGTGCGGATTATGTTGCGAAAATTTTGATTGATAAAGCTGTGATGACGCAGTTTGAAAGTCTGTTTCCACGCATTTCAAAACTTGATAAGGAAGGCATCAAAACACCTTACACCGATTTAATTAAATGGTTCAATAAAAATCATCTTGAACTTAATTACACAGATACAGACGAAGAGTTCTATGCGAAACTCAACAGCATCAATCCTTTAGTAACAGTTGTTGAAGAAAATGCTTCCGACTTGAGTACAGAAGATCAGAATTTCTGTAAAGAACTAGTTTTATGGGCTTTGACAATCAGTAAAAAATTAGACAAATCCGAAAATCAATCAACTTTCACATTTGATTCCTCGGGAATTGGTCAGTTTTTGAGAGACTAAGAATTTCATTATTAATTCTTATTTTAAAATACAAAACCCTGCTTAAATGCAGGGTTTTTAGTTTTCAGCAGTTTTTATTTCTTAGATTCTTCAACAGAAACTTTTCTGAAATCTTTGAACAGTTTGCTAAGTTCCAAAGCAGCTTTTCTTGCTCTTGTTCCTGCAGCTTTGTTCCCTTTTTCTGCTTGTTGACTAGCTTCGTTAGAAAATGATTCAAATTCAGCATTGATTTTTTCAATAAGTTCTTTCATAAGTTTGTAGTATAAAATATTAAATTGGATTGCAAATATAATAGTTTATCTCATTTTTCGCTTTAATTGTGAGATTAAATTATAATTTAATAGATATTGATAGAATTCGCTTCTTTATTTTTTCGCAATTTTTGATCGAAAATTACAATCCCGACAGTGCAGGATAATTTACATTTACAATAATTTTAGATTGCGATAAATAAAGATGTTTATTAAAATCTGAAATTAACTTTAAAATCAACAAAATGAATTTCATTAATTATAAAATAAAATTGCTAAGTTTTGCTGCTTTAGGTTCAGGAATATTTTTGACTTTTGCTCAATCACAAGTTACAACTCAGCCAAAGACTGAAACTTCAAAATCCCAATCCGGAAAAAAGATTCCTACAAACTTAAAATGGTCAGAAAGAATGCTGCAATCAGAAATGACCCGTTTCCCGGAATCCTGGATGCTCGATTTCAGTAAAAGCCCAAAATGGACTTATCCTGCTGCAATTGTTTTGGACGGCGCAGAAATACTTTATGAAAAAACAGGCAAAAAAGAATATTACGATTATGTAAGCAGTTTTGGAGAAAAATTAGTCAACGAAGATGGAACTATCAAATCCTACGAACTTGACAAATACAACATCGATCTTTTGAATAGTGGAAACGTATTGCTTTATCTTTATCAAAAAGAAAAAAAAGAAAAATACCTGAAAGCTTTGCAAACGCTTCGTTCTCAAATCGACGGACAACCAAGAACTTCTGAAGGCGGTTTCTGGCATAAGAAGATATATCCTCATCAGATGTGGCTGGATGGTTTGTATATGGGACAACCTTTTTATGCCCATTACACAAAAGATTTTACAAAAGGTGCTGACGCAGAGAAAGCTTATGACGATATTGTTAATCAATTTGATTTAATTCAAAAACATTTGGTCGATAAAAAAACAGGACTACTCTATCACGCCTGGGACGAAAGCAAGGAACAGGCCTGGGCAAACAAAGAAACAGGATTGTCTCCAAATTTCTGGGGACGTGCAATGGGCTGGTACGGAATGGCGATGGTAGATGTGCTGGATTATTTGCCAAAGAATCATCCGGGAAGAGCGAAATTAATTTCTTACATAAAATCTTACACGGATGCTATCATCAAAGTTCAGGACAAAGAAAACGGGCTTTGGTATCAGGTTTTGGATAAAGCAGGAGAAAAAGGAAATTACACCGAAGCTACAGCTTCAGCAATGTTCGTTTATACAATTATAAAATCTGTAAACAACGGTTATCTTCCAAAATCTTATAAAACTTATGCTCAAAAAGGTTACGATGGCATCATCAAAAACCTGATTACAGTAGATGAAAACGGCATTGTAAATCTGAATAAATGCTGTGCAGTTGCTGGTTTAGGCGGAAAACCTTACAGAGATGGTTCGTACGAATATTACGTCAATGAACAAATCCGTTCCAATGATGCAAAAGGAACCGGACCTTTTATTCTGGCCAGTCTGGAATTTGAGAAAACAAAATAATTCGGATATATTTCTTAATTAAAAATAAATTTAAGATGAATAAAAAACTCAGCGCACTCTTTCTGTTCTTGTCATTAATGATATTTGCACAAAAACCAACTTTATTTCTGATTGGCGATTCTACAATGGCAAATAAAGATAACCCGGACAAAAATCCTGAACACGGATGGGGACAAGTTCTGCCACAATTTTTCACAACCGGAATCGAAATTCAAAACCACGCAATGAACGGAAGAAGTTCCAAAAGTTTCCGGACAGAAGGCCGTTGGGACAAAGTTGAAAAACAATTGAAGAAAGGCGACTTTGTGGTGATCCAGTTTGGTCATAACGATCAGAAAGTGAAAGATTCTACAAAATTCACCAATCCTTATACGCAGTACAGAGCTAATCTGGAAAGATATGTGAAAGAGACAAGAGCAAAAGGAGCAACACCAATTCTGATGACTTCCATTGTCAGAAGAGACTTCACTGAAAATGGTGTTTTGATCGATACTCACAAAGAATATCCTTTGGTTGTGAGATTGGTTGCGGATGATATGAAAGTTCCTTTTGTTGATATGCAGTTATTAACAGAGCAAATGGAAATCTCTGCCGGCCCGGAAAAATCAAAACTCTTACATCTTCACTTCAAAGAAGGCGAAATCGAATATTATCCAAAAGGAAAAGATGACGACACCCATTTATCAAAATTAGGAGCAGAAACGGTTGCTAAACTGGCGACAAAATCTCTGAAAAACCTGAAAACAGGATTGGAAAAATACATCAAATAATTTTACCTTTTTAGTTTAATGACAATGAAAAAAGCCGCATTCATTTTATTGATATTAATTATAAATCTGACTTCTGCTCAGGAAAAAATAATATTATGGCCAAAAGGTCAAATGCCAAATTCTAAAGGTTTGCAACTGAAAACGGAAGAAAAAGACGGAAGAATTGTACAAATAAAAGAAACCGAACTTTTTGCTTTTTTACCGCCGAAAGAAGAAAGGAAACAAATGGCAGTAATCATCATTCCTGGAGGTGGATATTACAAACTGACTTATGATTTGGGAGGCTATCAGATTGCAAAATGGTTCAACACATTGGGAATTTCAGCTTTTGTTTTAAATTACCGATTACCCACTTCTCCTGATCTTAAACAAAGAGAAATCGCTCCATTACAGGATGTACAGGCCGCTATCAAATACATCAGAAAAAATGCTTTGGAGTATGGATTTTCTCCCGATCAGATCGGTGTTATAGGAACTTCTGCAGGCGGGCATTTGGCAGCATCTGTAAGTAATATTTCAACAGATTATACAGAATTGAAAGGCGATTGGGAAAGCATTCCTACAATTCCGAATTTTGCGATTTTAGTTTCTCCTGTTATAGATTTGGGGGAATTCGCGCACTTAGGAAGCCGTAATAGTTTACTTGGCGAAAATGCTTCTCAGGAGAAAATTAATGAATATTCCATGCAAAACCGAGTGACAGAAAAGACGCCACCTACAATCCTATTTCACGCACAAAATGATAAAACCGTCCCGGTAATGAACAGCTTACTTTATTATCAGGCCATGACAAAAAATAAAGTTAAAGGCGCATTATTCATATTTCCTGAAGGTGAGCACAAAATCGGAATTACCAATAAAAATGAACTCACAGACAATTGGAAAAAATTATGTTCCGATTGGCTGAAAACTTTATTCAATAAATAATTTTCACCACCGACAGTGCAGGACAATTTTTAATCACAATACTTTTAGATTGCGATAGAAAGGAATCGTCCTAAAAACTCATTAATTTAAATCTCATGAAAAAACATATCCTTCTCTTACTAATATTTTTAATATCGAATTCAATTTCGGCTCAATACAAACCGTGGACTTCCTCAAAGCAACCTTTAAAGGAAATAGAAGCTTTAAAGAAACAAATCAAAAAACCAGAATTCAGAAAAGTGGATTACTTGATAACGGATTTCGGAGCTGTTGGTGACGGAAAAACAAAAAACACGGAAGCCTTCAAAAAAGCGATTGAAAAATGCAGTGCTGAAGGTGGCGGAAGAGTTGTTGTTCCAAACGGTGTTTTCCTTACCGGAGCAATTTATTTAAAATCCAATGTCAATCTTCATTTAAGCGACGGTTCAACCATTCTATTTAGCCAAGATAGCAAAGACTATCCTATTGTTTTCACCCGTTGGGAAGGAATGGAATGTATGAATTATTCATCTTTAATTTATGCATATGAAGAAGAAAATATCGCTATAACCGGAAAAGGAACTCTAGATGGAAATTCAGATTTAGACAACTGGTGGTTTTGGTGTGGTGCAACAAAATATGGCTACAATGAAACTCGTCCGGGAAGACAAAACCCTGCGAGAGCGAAACTTCACGAATATATGGCGCAGAGAAAACCGGCAAGAGAAAGAATTTTCGGGGACGGTTGGTATTTGAGACCGAATTTTGTTCAGCCTTACAAGTCTAAAAACTTCTATATGGCGGATGTTTTGGTAAAAAATTCTCCGATGTGGAATCTGAATCCTGTTTTGTGTGAAAATGTTTTGATTGAAAGAGTAAAAGTTATTAGCCACGGACCAAACAACGACGGTTTCGATCCTGAAGCGTGTAAAAATGTGTGGATTAAAGATTCATATTTTGATACCGGAGACGACTGTATTGCCATCAAATCCGGAAGAGACGAAGACGGAAGAGACATCGGAAGACCAGCCGAAAACCACATCATCGAAAACTGCGAAATGAAAGACGGTCACGGCGGAGTTGTGATTGGAAGTGAAATTGCTGGTGGTGCTAAAAATATCTACGCCATCGGAAACGTGATGGATAGCAAGAATCTTGACCGTGCTTTAAGAATAAAAACCAGCTCAAGCCGTGGTGGAATCATCGAAAATGTATTTTTCTACAACACAAAAGTGGGTGCTTACAAAGAAGCAGCAGTACGTTTCAATATGCATTATGAAAAACCTGGAAATCACATTCCAACCATCCGAAATATTTGGGTTGAAAATTTAACCGTTGACAAAGGTGGAAAATATGCAGTCTTTTCAGATGCTTACGAAACTTCTCCTGTAACTGATTTCACAATGATTAATGCTAAAATGACTGGCGTTCAGATTCCTTACAAAGTGGATTATCTGAAAAACGTGACTTTAAAAAATGTAACCGTTAACGGACAGCCATTAACTGAGTTAAAACCATAAAATGCGAAGAAAAACCATTTTCGCCGGACTTCTGGTTTTGTCGGCATTCACACTCTCTTATTCCCAATCAAAACATTGGCAGAATAACGAGCGTGAACTGCATTACAAAGAAGATAAAGGCGATTTTTTATTGGTCAATGGAAAGTACAGATTCAACCGGGCTTTGTATGGTGATAACCGTGCTTCGAGAGTTGAAGCGGGAGATTTGCCGGAATTCGCACTGTATCTTCCGGGAATGGGCGGGAATCTTCAGTTCGTTATTCAGAAAGGAAATTCGGTTAAGAAATTAATTCAGGCTGATAAAATTGAAACACGTTACCGACCGGGTTCGATGCTGTATGAAATCAAAGACCCGATTCTCGGAAACGGAACTTTAAAACTTACCCTTCTGGCACAGGCTAAAGAAGAGGGCTTGGTTTTAAAAATGGAAACTTTAAATATAGATTCTTCAACAAAAATCTATGCAGTTTACGGCGGTGCGAGCGGAACGACTTTCAGCAGAAACGGCGACATCGGTGCAGACCCGGAATCCGGATTTTATCTGTTGCCTGAATATTGTCTGAACAATCAGTTTCAAATCAATAAAAATCAGTTTCAACTCAATTATTTAAATAAGAAAAAAGAAACTCAAACCGTTTATGGAAGTTTTTCGAATGTCAATTCATTACAGCAAACCGATGCTCAGACTTTAGAAAGACTTGCTGAGTTTACTCAAAATAAAACGGATAAATCTCCGATTGTTTACGCTTCGTATTCTTCACAAAAGCAACCGATTTATATTCAGGTTGCCAAAGGAAAATCGGATAAAAGCTTTTCAGATGAGCAATTGAAAAATATTTTTAATGAAGCGGAAAAATCCCGTTTAACATTAACGAACCGAATTCAGCTTAAAACTCCAGATGCAGATTTGAATAATTTCGGAGCCACTTTAGCGGTTGCCGCAGACGGAATTTGGGAAAGTCCAACCTTTCTTCACGGCGCAGTTGCCTGGAGAATGCGACTTAATGCTTGGCGTGGCGCTTACACAGCCGATGCTCTAAATTGGCACGATCGAGCAAAAGAACATTTTGAAAGTTACGCCAATTCGCAGGTTTTGAAACCCGATTTTGCACCCGTAGAAATGGATACGATGCGTCATCTTGCGCGACACGAGGAGAAAATGGGAACTTCCGTTTTTTCCAGCGGATATATTTCCAGAAATCCGAATGACAATACAAAACCGCACCATTACGATATGAATCTGGTGTTTTTTGACCAATTATTTTCGCATTTCAATTACACCGGGGACAAAGAATTCCTGAAAAAAATGTGGCCAACGATGGTTCGCCATATCAATTGGGAAAAGCGAAATTTCAAACGTGGTGATTTGTATGATGCATACGCTGCGATTTGGGCGAGTGATGCACTTCAATATTCGGGAGGAAAAGTGACGCACACCTCGGCATATAATTACAGAGCCAATCGTGAAATGGCAAAACTAGCGAAAATCATTGGTGAAAATCCTCAACCTTACGAACAGGAAGCTGATGCGATTTTAAAGGCGATGAAAAACCAGCTTTGGCTAAAAGATAAAGGTTATTTTGCTGAATACAAAGATGCTTTGGGCAATCAAATCGTTCACGACAAACCGGGAATCTGGTCGATTTATAACGTTTCCGATGCGTTTATTCTGAATGAATTTGAGGATTATCAGAATTTGCAATACATCAACAATCACACACCGAAAATTCCTATCACAGTAAAAGGTGCGGATAATAAAGATTATTTTACTTTAACAACTACCACTTGGCAACCATACGATTGGTCGATTAACAATGTGGCTTTGGCGGAGAATTTACAGACCGCTCTGGCGTATTGGCAAGCCGGAAGAACTGAAGATGCATACCAACTTTGGAAGGGAAATCTGGTTGAGTCGATGTATTATGGCATAAGTCCGGGGAATTTCGAACAGCTTTCGCATTATGACGCGTTTCGTGGTGAATTGTACCGAGATTTTGCCGACCCGATTGGAGTGGCTTCGAGAACTTTGACTGAGGGACTTTTCGGAGTTTATCCGAATTTACTGGACAATAAAATCAACATCAAACCCGGTTTCCCCAAAGACTGGAATTCTGCTGAGCTGAAACTTCCGGATTGGGAATATCAGTTTAACAGAACTTCGAAAAAAACCGAATATTTATTTAAATCAAAATATCAGAATTCGGTATCGCTGGAAATGCAGATTCCTGTGAATTATTCCAACATCAAATCGGTGAAAGTGAATGGCAAAAATGTGGATTGGAAGATTAAACCTAATTCGATTTCACAACCATTTGTTCAGTTTGAAACGCCGACGCCGACAGGAAAAGATTTTAAAGTTGAAATCAATTATTCCGGAGAAGAACTGAAAAATGAGCAAACCGATTATATCAATTACATATCTGAAAATCTTCAGTTGAATTTTGATTCTAAAAAGAAAATTAAAGAAGTTCTTGACCCGCAAGAATTGATTAAAACCCGAAATGGGAATCAGTTTGACTTAATTAAAGAAGAAAGAAAAGGAACTTTTTTCGTTCAGGTCGAACAAAATGGAACAAGTTGGTGGCAACCTGTAAATGTGGATATTCGTTTTCCTTTGGAGACAAAATGGGTGAATAGAAAACTTCAGATTCAATCTAAAGCTTCCAATCCAATTAATGGGAGATTGACTGTGAATAGTTTAATTAAAACTTTTTCAGTTCAGAAAAATCAATATACAACGATTGAAATTCCATCTAATGTTTTAAGCAAAGGAACCAATTCAATCGAACTTGATTACAACGGAATCAAGCAAAATATTGAAATCACAGACTGGGAAATTGAAAATCAAGGTCAGTTTAACAACATTTCATTGGCTTCAAAATACAATGAAAAAGTAACTGAGATTTTCAATCAGAAGTATCTTTCGCCAAGATTGGAAGTTCCGACTTTACAGCTTCCGTGGCAGGGAATCGGAAACTGGTGTTACCCGTTAATCACTGCTCAAATCGATGACAGCGGATTGATGAACAAAAGAAAAAACGGCAAAGTTGACTTTCTTGGAATTCCTTTTTTAATTGATAAAACAGATAAAAATATTGCGTTTGTGAGTCAGTGGGATAACTATTCTGATTCTCTTGAAATTCCGATTTCAGGGAAAGGAAAGAAAATCTACTTCCTGATGGCAGGAACTACCAATCCGATGCAGTCGCAGATTGTGAATGGAAAAATTACTATTCAATATGCGGATGGTTCAATTTCAGAATTAGAATTAAAAAATCCAACCAACTGGTGGCCAATTGAGCAGGATTTGTTTGATGATAATTTTGCGTTTGAAATTCCGGATGACAAAATTCCGTATCGTGTGAAGCTGAAAACCGGAGAATTGTATAAAGGCGGAACTTTAAGCAAATATTCAAGCATTAAAGGATTTACAGACCGTCAGGTAGATGGTGGTTCTGCAACGATTTTGGATTTGCCGATTGATGCGAGTAAAGAATTAAAATCGATAAAATTAACGGCCGTGAGCAATGATGTGGTGATTGGAATGATGAGTGCGACGGTTTTGAAATAAATTTAAAATCAATAGGGACGGGCTTTAGCCCGTTCTGAAAAAAAAATTATTATTGGCTTTAGCCAAAATTTAGTTTAGATTTTGGCTGAAGCCAATGAATATTAACCACTAATAAAATGGGCTAAAGCACATTCCTATTGATAAATATTCGAAAATAACAATCAAAATGAATGATGTTCTATTTTGATACAAGAAATGTCGCAGCCCGACTTGAACGGAAATCCTTTTGCGAGGAGGAACGACGAACAAAAGATTGGGAGTGGAAGGCGGAAATGTCTGCCATAAAAAAACTAACATTCGAGGTAATCGATAGCTGCCCAGAATAAAATATAACATTGAACAAATTTATTTACTGAAATAAAAGAAAAATGAAAAAAATTACAATATATCTAGGGATTTTCCTGATGGGATTTTCTTCAGTGAATGCCCAGAAAATCGACCGGAAAAAGGTTGTTCAGCGACATAATATTGTCAACACTAAAGCCGATACGCTTTCCACTTTTACGGTTGGAAACGGAAAGTTTGCCTACACGGTTGACATTACCGGAATGCAGTCGTTTCCTGAATATTACAAAAACGGTGTTTCTCTCGGAACCCAATCTGAATGGGGCTGGAACAGCTTTCCGAATAAAGAAAATTATAAATTTGAGGAAACTCTAAAGCCTTACGATTTCAATAACGACGGTCGAAAAGCTTTGTACAGCGTTCAAATCAAAGAGCCGGAAAGAAATAAAGGTGCGGTTGAATATTTCCGTGTAAACCAACACCGTTTACAGTTGGGAAATATCGGGATTGAACTGACTAAAAAAGATGGTCAGAAAGCGAAAATTTCAGACCTGACCAACATCAATCAGAAAATTGATTTGTGGACAGGAATTATCACGAGCGAGTTTTCATTGGAAGGAACTCCCGTAAAAGTCTGGACGGCTTCTTTCCAGAATTCAGATAAAATCGGGGTAAAAATTGA
>Ga0157369_10004150_pt1 | contig 17162 bp, 21 predicted proteins | sample C25metaG_FD_113461 | JGI IMG/M metagenome (GOLD analysis project Ga0157369, IMG submission 113461) | Corn rhizosphere microbial communities from Kellogg Biological Station, Michigan, USA - C2-5 metaG | ecosystem: Host-associated > Plants > Roots > Rhizosphere > Soil | place: USA: Michigan... | reverse complement strand
GTTAGCGCTGCTGCTGACGGCGACGATCGCGACGACCATCGCCGCGTACACGCTCGTCGATCGTGTCGGCATTCATCGTGCGAGTGCGTTGACGTACTTCGTGCTCACGCTCGCCGGACCGTGTCTGATCTATCCGCCGCTCGTTGGCGCGCAGAAGATTCGCGCCGCGCTCGGTTGGCCGATCGCCGCGGCCGCGATTGCGAACCTCGGCTCGTTCGTTCTCGGACTGCTCGCGTTGCGACACGGAAGCGCAGCATCGGTACTTGCAGTGCGTTCGTTGAGCGTCGTCATCGCAACAGCGCTTGCAGCGCGCGTGTTGTCGGAGCGCGTGTCGCGCATGCGGCTCGCCGGCTCCGTGCTCGTGTTCGCGGGAATCGCGTTACTCGCGGTGTAGCGTCCACCAGCCGGCGAACGCGATCAACGCGAGTGCGATGGCTGCGAACAACCCGAGCTCGGTGAACTGCAGCGACCAAAAATCGCTCGCCGGAACAAACACCGCGTGCATCCAGTTCGGCGGCCCGGGGAAAGGACAGCCGGGGCCCGCGCACACCGACGCCTTCCCGGCGCCAAGCAGATGGCCGAATTTGTCACTAGGCCCCTCGGTAATAACCCATGCGTGGCGGAGCCGCGCCGGATCAGGGCCGTTGGCGGGGCGCCAAGTCAGTGACTCGGTGGGCGCAAACCGCTGCCGCAGCCAGATGTCGGTGAAGATCCGCGCGACGAAATAGCCGACAAAAGCCACCATGACCGCCGGGATCGCACGCCTCCAAACGGCGCCTATGGCGAGCGCGAGGCCTAGCGCAAAAAGGGTGTAGCCAATGATCACGACGCCCTGCGAGTCGAAGACGCCGTTATCCATGCGGCCGTCCAGCCGGACGAACGGCTGACGCCACCAGACGAGAAGCAGGATCAGCGCAGTCGCGGCGACGAGCGCCGAGCCGGCGGCAAGCCCGAGTTTCGTGGTGACCCAGCGCCGGCGGGTGATGCTCTGCGTCCAGGCGAGCCGGTTCGTCCCGCGCTCGAGCTCGAGCGCGTACGGCGCGGCGAGCACGACGCCGATCAACCCCGGCAGCAGCGTGAACCAGTCGACCAGACTCGAGTACTTGCTAAAGCGCTGTTCGAACGACCCGATGACATTGCCGCATGCCAGGTTGCCGCCGGCTTTGTTGAAGCCGAGGCAGTGCGAGAGCCCATCGCGCGAATAGGCGTGCGCCATCTCGATTCCCGACGGCACGAGAATCGCCGCGACCAGCGCGAGCAACGCCGCCGCAATCAGCGTTTCCGTGCGTTGCTGACGCCAGCCGAGCCAGATCATGTGACCGCCTCCAGTGCGCGATAACCGAGATACGCGAGCACGATCTCTTCGAGGTCGAGCTCGTGCACTTCCCAGCGCGAGTCGTAGACATGACCGTTCGCGTTGACGACGAGCGACGTCTGCCGTTCGGTGTGGCTCTCGCGAATCACGTTGTGCACGCGCGCTACGACATCGTCGCCGCCGCGCGGACCGGTCAGCAGGCGGTGGCTCGCGAGCACGTGATCGATCGACGCGGCGAGCAGTGTGCGCGCGTGCGAGAGGACGATGAGGTGGTCGCAGACGCGCTCGAGGTCGGTGACGATGTGCGACGAGAGCACGACCGTCATCTCGCGCTCGCTCACCGCTTCCATCACCGAGTTGAGGAACTCGCGACGCGCGAGTGGGTCGAGAGACGCGACCGGCTCGTCGAGCAGCAGCACGTCGGGCTGCTTCGCAAGCGCGAGCGTCAGCGCAACCTGCGCCTGCTGGCCACCGGAGAGCTTCCCCAACTTGCGATCCAGCGGAATGTCGAGGTGCTCGATTCGCTTGCGCGCGATCTCGTCGTTCCAGCTCGGGTTGAGCCGGCGCCCAAGGGTGAGCGTGTCCTTCACCGAGAACCCACTGTGCAGCGGGTGCTCCTGTGCGACAAAGCCGAGCCTCGGCATCAATTCGGCTTCGTCTTTGCGTGGCTCGAGACCGAGCACGTTGACCGTCCCTTCGCTGGGACGCGTCAGACCGACGGCGAGCTTGAGCAACGTCGTCTTGCCGGCGCCATTCGGGCCGACAAGCGCTGTGACGGAGCCCGCGGGGACCTCGAGCGTGGCGTCTCGTAGAGCCCAGTTCGAGCCGTACTGCTTGCCGAGCCCGTCGGCGCGAATCGCCGCGTCGCTCATGCCACTCTCGCGATCGCGGGCGGGCGAAGCGTGTCGTCGAACATCGTTGCGATTGCGTCGTCGTCAAGCCCTGCCGAACGCGCGCGGGTGATCCACTTCTGCAGCGAAGGACGAAGGTCTTCGCGGTCGTCCGGCGGCGCAGGCGCCGCGCCTTCCGAAACGAACGTGCCCACGCCGCGGCGACCTTCGACGATTCCCTCCAGGTCGAGCTGCCGGTAGGCGCGCAGCACCGTGTTGGGGTTGAGCGTCAGCTGCGCGACGACTTCCTTGACGGTCGGGAGCTGGTCGCCCGGCCGCAGGATCCCGAGGCGGACCGCCTGTCGCACCTGTTGCACGACCTGCAGGTACGCGGGGACTCCAGAGCGCGTTTCGAGGTGGAATTCGATCATGGCTTTATCTAGATAACTAGATAAAGCGATTTCTAGCACTCTCAATCCGAGGTGTCAAGGACGAGCCGAAGCCAGCGCTCAGCCTCGCGCACAAGCGGCGCGTTGTTCTCGAGCGTGTAGTAGCCGAGCGCCGAGGAAGCCTGCGCGACCGCCCAGCCGCGTGCGCGCAGCCACGTGTCGGCATCGACGCCGAGCGTGTCGCGGAAGAGTTGCGCCGCCTCCAGCGAGTGCAGCTTCCATGCAGTCATGACGTCAGCCGCCGGGTCGCCCGCGCCGAACGACTCCCAGTCGACGATCCCGACGATGCGTCCGTCGCGGACGAGCCAGTTGCGTGCGTCCAGGTCAGCATGGCACCACACGGGCGCCGCCTCCCACGGCGCCGCGGCGAGCGCTTCTTCCCACACCTCAACTGCTCTCGGCCCTTGCCTCTCGACGCGCTCGCGCATCTCGTCGCCGCGATTGGCGAGCCTGTCGCGTCCCAGCTGACCGCCGGCGATCTCGACACTCTGCAGTGAAGCGATAAACGCCGCGAGGTCACGCGCCGCAGCGAGCGGATCCCACGGAGCGACGATGCCGTCATCGCCTTCGATCCACGTGCACACCGACCAATGGCACGGGTAGCCGGCACCAGGCTCGCCTTGCGCGATCGGAATCGGAATTGCGACCGGCAGCGCCGGCGCGAACCGGGGCAACCACTGTGCGACGACGTGTTCATCGTCCGACCATTCGAGCCGTCGCGGCAGTCGCAACGACAGCTCGTCGCCCAAGCGGTAGATCGCGTGCACCGTCCCCCACGGCTCGACGCGCCGAAGCGGCAGTGACGACCATTCGGGAAACTGCGCCTCCACGAGCGCGCGGACGAGCTCGTCATCGATCTCGAGCTCGTCAGCGTGCATGCGCGTCATCAGCCCACGCCGTACAAGCCGGGGAAGCGCTCGGCCAGCACCCGAACGAGCAGCGCGACGGGCAGCCCGACGACGTTCAGGTAGTCGCCCTCGATGCACTCCACCAGGCCGGCGCCGATGCCCTGGATCGCGTAGCCGCCGGCGCGCTCCTTCCACTCGCGCGACGCGACGTACGTGGCAAGGTCGCGCGGGGTGAGCACGCGGAAGGTGACACGCGTCGTCGTCACGTGCTGCTCCTCCCACGCCGGCGTACGCAGACAGAGACCCGACACGACTTCGTGCGTGCGGCCGCCGAGACGCTCGAGCATCCGCTCCGCTTCCTGCTCGTCGGCCGGCTTGCCGAGCAGGTCGCCGTCGAGCAGCACTTCGGTGTCGACACCGAGCACGGGGCGTTCGTCGACGCACTCGACCGAGCGCGCCTTGCCGACCGCGCGCTCGAGCGGCGTCGTGCCGTCGACCTCTTCGAAGTCCGGCGTGACGACCTCGTAGGGAATTGCGAGCTGCTCGAGAATCGCGCGCCGCTGCGGCGACCTGCTCGCCAGGATCAGCGGCGGTGCAGGCGGCAGGCCCATATCTCTTCGGTCGGCCACTGCTTGGCCCACTCGGCGGTGACATACGAGTAGTAGTGATGCGTCTCGGCATCGGCCGGGGCCTGGATCTCGACCAGGCGCTCGACCTCGAACCCATTCGAGCGGAGGATGTCGATGAGCTCCCCGTGCGCGACGTGGAACTCGACGCCGCCGTCCGGCCACTCGAAGCGGTTCATCCCGAACTGTGGACGCTGCAGCGTCTCCGACGTCGCGTCGTCGGTGGCGCAGAGCGTCACGAGCGTGGAGTTGCGCAGGAAGACCAGCCGGCCGCCGGGACGAAGCAACCGCGCCGCCTCGGGGATCCAGCGGTACGGATCGACCCAGATCGACGCCCCGTACTCCGAGAGCGCGAGATCGAAGCTCGCCTCGGGCAGACCCGTCTCCCCTGCATCCGCTTCGACCAGCGGAAACTCGATGCCCGTCTCGTCCATCATGCGTCGCGCCGTCGCGAGCTGCGCCGGTGTGATGTCGACGCCCACCGGGCGCGCACCGAGTTTTGCGAGCCAAGCGGAGAAATACGCGGTGCCGCAGCCGAGCTCGACGACGTCGAGGCCGGCGACGTCACCGACGACGTTCAGCTCGGGCTCGTCGATCCCCCAGATGCCCCAGGAGATCCCGTCCAGCGCCCAGTTGTCGCGCGCGTTGCGGTCGGTGTACTCGCGGTTGGCTTCAGTCCACTGCGCCGAATTACGCGCAGCGTCGCTATGCCAATCCATCCGGGAACCAGATCCCGATCTCGCGCTCGGCGGACTCGGGTGAGTCGCTGCCGTGCACGAGGTTGTTCGGCATCGCGAGCGCGAAGCGTCCGCGCAGCGAGCCCGGTGCGGCCTCCGCGGGGTTCGTCGCGCCGATCGTGACGCGGCACGTCGCGATCGCCCCTTCGCCCTCGAGCACGAACGCGAGCGTCGGGCCCGACGTGATGAATTCGACGAGCTCGCCGAAAAACGGCTTCTCGCGATGCTCGGCGTAATGCGTCTCGCCGACCTCACGGCTCGCGATGACGAAACGCGCCGCGCGCAGCTTCAGGCCGCGCCGCTCGAACGTTGCGAGAATCTCGCCCGCGAGATTCCGCTCGACGGCGTCCGGCTTCGCCAGGATGAGTGTGCGCTCGACTGCCACGAGGTCGGAAGCTAGCTGGTCTCGGCTGTTTTTGCTTTCGCCTGGACCGGCGTTTCACAGTATGGGCAGACCTGCCAGGTGGGCTCGAGCGGTTTGCTGCAGCTCGCGCACGGCTCGCGCAAGCGGGTCGTGCAGACCGGGCAGATCAGGTAGTCGTCTTCGATCGCGGCGCGACAGACCGGACAGCGCAGGTCGCCGAGCCGCTCCTCGATCGCGCGCATCTCAAGCTCGCGCTCGCGCACGTCCTCGAGGTACTCGGGCGGACGGAACAGCATGTAGATCATCGGGCCGAGGAACGGGAAGAGCCCGATCGCAGCCGCGACCCACACGAGCACCGGATCCTTGATGCGGCGGCGCGCGTCTTTGAACACCCAGTAGACCGTCGCCGCCCAGAACACGATCACGAGCAGCACAGCCAGATTGCGAACGAGGTGCCATGCCGTCGACTGGAAGAAGCCGCTGGCGATCACAGGAGCATCCTGCCTAGCGCGTAGCCCACGGCAAAGGTGAACGCGACGAAGAGCGCAAGCAGCGCGATGGCGAACAGGAAGACGCTGAGTCGCTCACGTGGGCGGGTCATATATTGCATTTCACTGGTCGGCCGAGAGGTCGGCAAGGAGATACAGCGAGCCTGTAACGAGGACGCGTGGCGCGAGGGTACGGGCTCGTGCCAGCGCTTCGTGTGGGCTGGCCGCCGTCTCCACCCGGGAGAACCACGGCTTGGCGCGCTCGGCGACCTCGGCCGCCGGACGCGCACGCGGGTTGGCGGACTGGGTCGCGACGAGCACCGGGCCGGCGGCGGCCAGCCGTTCGAGGATGGCGTCGGCGTTCTTGTCCGCGAGAATCGAGACGACGACGGCGTAGCCGCCCGGTGCGGGCAGACGTTCGAGCAGCCAGTCGACCGCTTCCGGCGTGTGCGCGCCGTCGCGGACTTCGCTGCCGCGGATCTCGAGGCGACCGGGCAGCGAGGCCTCGGCGAGCTCGACTTCTCGACCGAGGAACGCGGACGCGGCCTCGCGCGCACCGCCGATGCGCACGTCGCCTGACACCAGGTGCGCGAACTCAGGATCCGGGAGGACGACGGTCGCGTGCGTACCGGCGACGGCCAGTTTCTCGCGGGCGATCTCCTCACGCGTGTCGCCGAGCACGTCCGTGTGCTCGAGGCCGACGTTGGTGAGCAGCACGACGCGGGCGTCGATCACGTTCGTTGCGTCATGGCGGCCGCCCAGCCCGGCTTCGACGGCCGCGTACTCGACCGCGCTCGCCGCAAAGTCGGCGAAGGCGGCGGCGGTGACCGCCTCGAACTGCGTCGCGCCGACCGCCACGGCGTCGGCGCGCACACGCGCGACGGCATGCGCGAAGCCGTCGGGATCCGTCTGCAGCCGCTCATGCCAACCCGACACGTGCGGCGACGTGTACGCGCGGCCGCCGATCGTCGCGGCGATGCGCCGCGCCGCGGTCGATTTACCTTTCGTGCCGACGATGTGCACCGCATCGAACGCGCGTTGCGGATTGCCGAGCCGCTCCAGCAGCTCGCGCATGCGCCCGGTGCCGAACCCGTCCTTCGGCCACGGCGAGAGCGACTCGAGCCAGAGGACGTCGTCAGCCGGAGATTGCATCGAGCTCGCGCCGGTAGCGCTCGAGCTTCTCGCGCTCCGCGTCCACGACGTCGGCAGGCGCGTTCGCGACGAAGCGCTCGTTGGCGAGCATCTTCTCGGCTCGCGCGATCTCGCCGCGGAGCCGCTCGCGCTCTGCGTCCGCGTCGCCGGTTGCCTTCGTGCGCTCGGGCTTCACGACCGCGTCGAAGATGCGCCCCTCGTCGCCCTCGAGCGGCGGCACCACACCGGAGCGGCGGAACATGACCGCGAGCTCCTGCACGCGCGCCAACGCGCCGTCGTCCGCGGTGTCGCCAAGCTCCGGCCACGGCGCCACGATCAGCCGCGTCTCGCGCCGGGGCAGGTGCGACCAGATCTCCTCGGTGACGTGCGGCATCACGGGATGCAGCAGCTTGAGGAGGCGCTCGAGCGCAGCAGCCGCCGTCGCGCGCGCATCCGCGTCGCCGGCATGCAAGCGCGACTTCACCGCTTCGAGGTACCAGTCGCAGAAATCGTCGAAGGTGAGGTGGTACAGCTCGTCGACGAGGTGCGCCAAGTCGGCCAGAGCGAGGTACTCGTCGCACCTGCGCTGCGTTGCCGACAACCGTGCCAGGATCCAGCGCTCTTCGATCGAGGTCGGCCGCTCGTCGATCTCGTCGACGCCGGCGGTGATGATCAGGCGGCTCGCGTTCCAAAGCTTGGTCGTCAGCTTGCGACCTTCCTGCAGCGCGCCGTCGGAGAATGTCGAGTCCTGCGACGACGCCATCTTCAACAGCCCGTAGCGCGTCGCGTCGGCGCCGTACGCCTCGATCTGCGCGATCGGATTCATGCCGGTGCCGAGACTCTTCGACATGCGCCCGCCCGTCGGCGCATGCACGAGCGAGTGGATGACGACGTCGCTGAACGGGACGTCCCCCATCAGCTCGGGCCGCTGAAGATCATGCGGTTCTCCCAGAGCCGGATGATGTCGCGCGCCGTCGTGTTCAGGTTGCCGGGGTAGAACGTGCGGAGGTCTTCCGTGTCGTCGGGCCAGCCGAGGGTGGCGAACGGCCAGAGCGCAGACGAGAACCACGTGTCGAGAACGTCGGTTTCGCGCGTCAGCTCCTTCGAGCCGCACTCCGCGCACGCCGCAGGCTCCGTCTCCTCCACCGTCAGGTGGCCGTCGGGGCAGTGCCACACCGGCAGCTGGTGTCCCCACCAGATCTGCCGCGAGATGTTCCAGTCGGGCGCGTCCTCGAGCGACTGAATCGCGAAGCGGTGCTGGCTCTCGGGGTGGTAGCGCACGCGCCCATCTCTCAGGGCAGCGAGCGCCGGCTTCTTCAGCTCGTCCATCGAGCACCACCACTGCAGCGAGATGCGCGGTTCAATCCGGTTCTTACACCGGTCGCACAGCGCCACCGAGTGGCGATAGTTCTCTCGCTTCTCGAGCAGTCCGCGCTCGTCGCACCACGCGAGGATGCGCTTCTCGGCCTCCGCCTGCGTCAAGCCTTCCAGCGACCCCGCGAGCTCGTTCATCGTCCCGTCGGCGTTGAGCGTCGTCAGCTCCGGCAAGTTGTGGTCGCGGCCGATGTCGTAGTCGAGCTGGTCGTGCCCGGGCGTCACCTTCAACGCGCCGGTACCGAAGTCGAGCTCGATGCGGTCGTCGGCGATGATCTGCACGCGCCGCTCGACCCACGGCACGATCACCTCTTTCCCGACGAGATGCTTGTAGCGCTCGTCGTCGGGATGCACTGCAACCGCGACGTCTGCCGGGATCGTCGCGGGGCGCACGGTCGCGATCGCGATGTGTCCCGACCCGTCTGCAAGCGGGTAACGAATCGTGGTGAGCATGTCGTCGACATCCGCGTACTGCAGCTCGAGGTCGGAAAGCGAGGTGAGATGAAACGGGCACCAGTTGATGATGCGGTTGGCGCGATAGATCCAGCCCTTGCGGTACAGGTGCACGAAGAAGTGCATGACCGCACGCACGTAGGCGTCGTCCATCGTGAACCGCTCGCGGCGGTAGTCGAGTGACGCGCCGATCCGCCGGAACTGCAGCATGATCTTGCCGCCGTACTCGTGCAGCCATTCCCAGACGCGTTCGACGAACGCGTCGCGCCCGAGGTCCTGCCGCGTCTTCCCTTCAGTCGCGAGGAACTTCTCGACTGCGTTCTGCGTCGAGATGCCGGCGTGATCGAAGCCCGGCTGGAAGAGCACGTTGAAGCCCTGCATCCTCCGCGTGCGCACGATCGTGTCGGCGAGCGACAGCTGCAGCGCGTGGCCGAGATGCAGGTCGCCGGTCACGTTTGGCGGCGGGTGCGCGATGGCGAAGCTCTCGCGCGACGGATCCGGATCAGCGTCGTAGAGGCCTTCGGCCTCCCATGTCTGCTGCCAGCGCGCCTCGACCTCGCCCGGGTCATAACGGGGTTCCATCGTCCGGTGGGGGCTAGCGAGCGACTATGCCCGCGATTTTACCCGATCGCGCGGGCCGACATGTTCGAGGATCGTCTGCAGCAGGACGAACGAGTGCATCACGTGCTCCCGGGCGAGCTCGGCAGCCCCTTTGACGGAGTGCGCGGCGAGCGCCTGGCGGATCGCCGTGTGCTCGGCCTGGTTGCGCTCGTAGAGACGGTCGAGCTCCTCGTCGACGGGCGCCCACACGGCCGGCCCCGAGAAGGTGCGGCGCGCCGACTTCGCGACCGTCTCGATGTACGGCACGTTGGCGACGCGATACAGCACGTCGTGGAACGCGTGATTCGCGCGCATCCAGTCGGACATCACCGCGCGCCGGTCGCCACCGGGCTCGCGCGAGCGCAGCTCCTTCGTCAGCCGCGCGAAACGGCGCTCGCACGACTCCAATTGGACCAGATCCTCCTGGGTCATTTTCTGCGCGGCGAGCTCGGTGACGAGCGACTCGAGCGCCGCACGGACGAGAAACGCCTCGCGCAGCTCTTCGTGCGACAGCGTGCGCACGCGCACGCCGCGGTTCGGGATGAAGTCGACGAGCCCGAGCGCCGCAAGCCGGCGCAGTGCCTCGCGCACGGGGGTGCGTGACACGCCGAAGCGCTCCGACAGCTGCTCTTGGCGCAGCACCGACCCCGGCGCGAGCTCTCCGGAGACGATCGCCTCCTCGATCAGGACGGCGATGTCGTCGGCTTTGGTGCTTTCGAGACTCATGACAAATGCTCGTACGCCGTCGGGGTGAGGAACTCCTTGAACGGCACGGACAGCGCGACGTCGGCGAACACGTCCTTCGCTTCGCCCCCGGCGTCGATCTGCGCGATCTCGTCGCGAACGCGCTGCTCGTCGAAGCGGCCGGACTGCACCCATGACCAGATCTGCGCGCGCGAGATCTCCGCCGTCGCTGCGTCCTCCATCAGGTTGTCGATCGCGGCGGCGCCGATCCCTTGCAACCATGCGTCGAGATACCTGACCCCGACGCTCGTGTTGACGCGGAGCCCTTCGTCGGTGATCTCGCCGCCGGGCACGTCGAAGTCGAGCAGCTGCTCTTCCGTCACGCTCACCTCGGGACGCTTGCGGCTCACCTGGTTGGGGTTGTTGCCGAGCACGGCGTCGAACTCCGCCAGCGCGACGGGGACGAGGTCCGGGTGCGCGACCCACGAGCCGTCGAAGCCGTCGCCCGCCTCGCGCCGCTTGTCGGCGGAGACCTTTTCCAGCGCGACGCGGTTCACTTCGGGATCGCGCCGCGACGGGATGAACGCAGCCATGCCGCCGATCGCATGCGCTTCGCGGTCGTGGCACGTCTTCACAAGCAGCTCGGTGTATGCGCGCATGAACGGCACCGTCATCGTCACTTGCGCGCGATCGGGCAGCAGCGCGCCCGTCTTCTTGATGCAGCTGAAGATGTAGTCCCAGCGGCCCGCGTTCAGCGCGCACGAGTGGTCGCGCAGCTCGTAGAGGATCGCGTCCATCTCGAACGCCGCGAGGATCGTCTCGATCAGCACCGTGCACTTGATCGAGCCGTGCGGCAAGCCGAGCTCAGACTCTGCGATCGCGAACGCCTGCGCCCACAGGCGCGCTTCCTCGTGCGACTCGAGCTTCGGCAAGTAGAAGTACGGGCCGTTGCCGCGCTCGAGCTGCTCACGCGCGTTGTGGAAGACGGTGAGCCCGAAGTCGAAGAGCGAGCCGCTGATCGGCTTGCCGTCGACGAGGTGATGGCGCTCGACCAGATGCCAACCGCGCGGGCGGATGACGAGCGTCGCGATCTCGTCGTTGAGCGTGTAGCTCTTCTCCGCCGTCTCGAGGCTGATCGTGCGGCGCACCGCATCGTGGACGTTGCGTTGGCCGTCGACGACGTTTTCCCAGGTCGGCGAGTTCGCGTCCTCGTAGTCGGCCATGAAGATGCGCGCGCCCGAGTTGAGCGCGTTGATCATCATCTTGCGGTCGACAGGACCGGTGATCTCGACGCGCCGGTCCTGCAGCGCGGCAGGCGCCGGCGCGACGGTGAACTCCTCTGGCGCGGCGACGAACGACGGACGTGTGCCCTCGCGCTCCTTGCGCACGGCAAGCAGCCGCTCCCGCTCGGGGTTGAGCTCGCGGTGGAGGCGCTCGACGAATCCGAGCGCCTCCCGCGACAGAACGTCGACTTCTACGCCGCGAATTGCTGCTCTTCCGTCGAGCCCTTCAGCGCGAGGGTCGACGACTCCTTGGCCACTGCCTGCATCACCTGGTCGAAGTATCCCGCACCGACCTCTCTCTGGTGACGCGTGGCGGTGTAGCCGTCGGCCTCCAGGGCGAACTCGCGCTGCTGGAGCTCGACGTAGGCGCTCATGCCGCGGTCGCGATAGCCGAGCGCGAGCTCGAACATGCCGGCGTTCAGCTGGTGGAACCCGGCGAGCGTGATGAACTGGAAGCGGTAGCCCCACTCCCCGAGCTGCTGCTGGAACCCGGCGATCTGGTCGTCCGAGAGCGCCTTCTTCCAGTTGAACGACGGCGAGCAGTTGTAGGCGAGCAGCTTGCGAGGGTGGCGCTCGTGGATCGCCTGCGCGAACTCGCGGGCCTCGCCGAGGTCGGGCGTCGACGTCTCGAACCAGAGCACGTCGGCGTATGGCGCGTAGGCGAGCGACCGCGCGATGGCGGCGTCGAGGCCGTCCGTGACGCGATAGAACCCTTCGCTTGTGCGCTCACCGGTGACGAACGGCGCGTCGCAGTCGTCGACGTCCGAGGTGATCAGCGTCGCGCTGAGCGCATCGGTGCGCGCGACGAGCACGGCCGGCACGTTCAGTACGTCGGCCGCGAGCCGCGCCGCGGTCAACGTGCGGATGAACTGCGCCGTCGGCACGAGCACTTTGCCGCCAAGGTGGCCGCACTTTTTCTCGGACGCGAGCTGATCCTCGTAGTGCACGCCGGCGGCGCCCGCTTCGATCATCCCGCGCATCAGCTCGTACGCGTTCAGCGCGCCGCCGAAACCCGCTTCCGCGTCGGCGACGATCGGCGCGAGCCATTCCGTCCCGTTCGGCCTTCGCTCCAGTCGATCTGGTCGGCGCGCAGCAGGGCGTTGTTGAGGCGGCGCACGACCTGTGGCACCGAGTTCGCCGGGTAGAGGCTCTGGTCGGGGTACGTCGCGGCGGCGAGGTTGGCGTCGGCTGCAACCTGCCAGCCGGAGAGGTAGATGGCCTGCAGGCCGGCGCGCACCATCTGCACCGCCTGGCCGCCGGTGAGCGAGCCGAGCGCGTTGATGTAGCCGGGTTGCGTGAGGAGCCGCCAAAGACGCTCGGCGCCGAGACGAGCGAGCGTGCACTCCGGCACGACCGATCCGCGCAGGCGAACCACTTCCTCGGCCGTGTACGTGCGCTGGATCCCGGCCCAGCGCTCGTCGTCGGCCCACTGCGTTTCGAGCTGCCGTGCCTGTTCCTGGATCCGGCTCTGCACGTCCATCTCCCCTCCTAGCCTCGGAAAACGGTGATTTCGGATCCTAAATACCGCCTCCGCCGGACGGTAAACCCAAAATCAGGGCAGATTGGATCCCAGGGGTCAGACGGGGGTCAGACGGGGGTCAGACCCCGGAAGGGCTAGCGGTAGTAGCGGAAGACGATCTCGGCGACGCAGACCGGCTTGTCGCCGCCCTCGCGCTCGACGGTCGCCTGCATCGTGGCCTGCCCGCCCCAGTCCTGCTCGTCGATCTCCTTCACCTCGAACGTCGCGCGCAGGCGCGAGTCGACGGGCACGGGCGCCGGGAAGCGCACCTTGTTCAGGCCGTAGTTGATCGACATGCCGCCCTGCCGCGGGATCACTTCGTACGACGCGACCGGCAGCAGCGACAAGGTGAGATAGCCGTGCCCGATCGTCGTGCCAAACGGGCCGTCTTTCGCCTTCTCGGGGTCGACATGGATCCACTGGTGGTCGTCAGTCGCGTTCGCGAACGCGTCGATCCGCGACTGCGGGATCTCGATCCAGCTCGACGGCCCGAAGACGTCGCCGACTTGCACGAATACTTAGGCGGACTCTTCGACGATGTCGTCGAGCTCGCCGACGTCGTTGCCGGCGCTCGTCACGAGCGTCGGCTTGAGCCCCTTCTCGATCGTCTCCTTGGTGATGACGCACTTGGAGACATCCTTCCGCGAGGGAAGCTCGAACATCACGTCGAGCAGCGCGTTCTCGATGATGGAACGCAGACCGCGCGCGCCGGTCTCGCGCTCGAGCGCGCGATCGGCGATCGACCACAACGCGTCGTCAGTGAACACGAGATCGATGTTGTCGTAGTTGAAGAAGCGCTGGTACTGAGCGACGAGCGCGTTCTTCGGCTCGGTGAGAATCTGGACGAGGTCTTCGCGCTGGAGTTGATGCACCGCGCTGACGACCGGCAGGCGGCCGACGAACTCCGGGATCAACCCGAAGTTCAAAAGATCTTCCGGCATCACGTCGCCGAGCAGCTCCGCGCTTTCCGCGTCGCGCTTCGCCGAGATCTCACGCCCGAAGCCGACGGCGTTCTTGCCCACGCGCTTCGCGATGATCTTGTCGAGGCCAGCGAACGCGCCACCGCAGATGAACAAGATATTGGTCGTGTCGATCGACAGGAACTCCTGGTGCGGATGCTTGCGGCCGCCCTGCGGCGGCACCGAGGCGACCGTGCCTTCGAGGATCTTCAGCAGCGCCTGCTGCACACCCTCGCCCGACACGTCGCGCGTGATCGACGGGTTGTCCGCCTTGCGCGCGATCTTGTCGACTTCGTCGATGTAGATGATCCCGGTCTCGGCCTTCTTGATGTCGAAGTCGGCCGCCTGGATCAGCTTGAGGAGGATGTTCTCGACGTCCTCGCCCACGTAACCGGCTTCGGTAAGCGCCGTTGCGTCGGCGATCGCAAACGGGACGTTGAGGATGCGCGCGAGCGTTTGCGCGAGGTGCGTCTTGCCGCAACCGGTCGGGCCGAGCAGCATGATGTTCGACTTCTGCAGCTCGACGGCGCCGTCTTCGGCGCCCATCTGCACGCGCTTGTAGTGGTTGTAGACCGCGACCGACAGCGTGCGCTTCGCTTCTTCCTGCGAGACGACGTAGTCGTTCAGCTCGGCGTAGATCTCCTTCGGGCGCGGCAGATTGTCGAGATCGAGCGTGCTGGGAGTCGTCAGCTCTTCGTCGATGATCTCGTTGCAAAGATCGATGCACTCGTCGCAGATGTAGACGCCAGGTCCTGCGATGAGCTTCTTGACCTGGCGCTGCGACTTCCCGCAGAAGCTGCAGAGGAGCTGCTCGTTGCCTTCACTCGCGCGCGCCATGTCGTTTCCTTTTATCCCGTTTCCAGGCGGTTGCCTAGGCCGCCGCCTCCGTGCGCGCGGCGTCCCGGTGGGTGATGACGGAGTCGATGATGCCGTAGTCCACTGCTTCCTCGGGACTCATGAAGGAATCTCTCTCCATATCTCGGGAAATGTCTTCCTGGGTCTTGCCGGTGTGGTACGAGTAGATCTCCTCCAGGCGCCGCTTGAGCCCGATCACCTCGCGGGCCTGGATCTCGATGTCGGTGCCCTGGCCCTGGAACCCGCCGGACACCTGATGGATCAGGATTCGTGAGTTCGGCAGCGCCGTCCGCTTCCCTTTCGCGCCCCCGGCAAGGAGCAGCGATCCCATGCTCATCGCGATGCCGACGCACGTCGTGCTCACGTCGGGCTTGACGTACTGCATCGTGTCGTAGACGGCGAGACCCGCGTACACCGACCCGCCGGGCGAGTTGATGTACATGTGGATGTCCTTGTCCGGGTCTTCGGACTCGAGATGGATCAGCTGCGCGATGACGAGGTTCGCGATCTGGTCGTCGATCGGCGTGCCGAGGAAGATGATGCGCTCGGCGAGCAGACGCGAATAGATGTCGAACGCGCGCTCGCCGCGCGACGTCTGCTCAACAACCATCGGAATTAGCGGGCTCATCTGCCTCTCCTCTATCTCGTGCTGCCGGGGGTCCAAATCTTCTGCTCGACTACCGGTTGCTCCTGCTCCGGCGTCCAAATGCTCTCACGCGCGTCGTGGAGCTCGCGGGCGATCGGCTGGACCTCGGCGGCGACCTTGTCGAGCGCCTTCTTCAGGCGCAAGTCGTCGCGCACCCGGTCTGCCCCGCCCTGGGCGATGAACTCGTCGATCTCCTCCTCGGGCTCGCCGGCCTCGCGCAGTTCCTCGCGGATCTCGTCGTCGGTGACCTGGAGGCCGAGCTTGTCGGCGACCGCCTCGAGCACGAGCTCGCGCGCGACCGACTGCGTAGCCTCCGCGCGCAGGCGCTGCTCGAGCTGCTCGGGCGTCTGGCTCGTCAGCTGGAAGTACGCACGCGCGTCGACGCCGCGCGCTTCGAGCTGTCGTGCGAGTCCGTTCAGCAATTCGCGTGTGCGCGCTTCGACGAGCGGGCCGCGCGGCGTGAAGTTCGTCGCCTTGACGAGCTCGTCGGCGGCTGCGGCGCGGAAGCGTCCTTCGATCTCGTCGTCGATCTGCTCGCGCAACCTCTTCTCGATGTCGGCGCGCAGATCGTCGAGCGTGTCGAACTCGCTCGTCTTCGCCACGACGGCGTCGTCGAGCGGAGGCAGCACCTTTTCGAACAGCTTCTTCAGCACGACTGTCGCCTTGCGATTGCTCGAGTCGGCGAGCTCGTACGCGATCTCGCGCTCCTCGCCCGGGGAAAGTCCGCGCAGTCCGTTCTCGATCTCTTCGACGAGACGGTTCGAGCCGAGCTCGACGACGTAGTCGCGCTGCGCGCTGCCATCCTCGGAGAGCAAGTCGACGACGGCGACATCGCCGTCCTGCGCAGGACGTCCGTCGAGCGGCGACAGCTCGGCCGCGGTCGCCTGCACCGCTTGCAGCTCCGCCTGCACTGCTTCTTCCGGGACCTCGACGACGTCGCGCGCAACTTCGAGCGTCGTCCAGTCGGCGGGCTCCGGCTTGGGCTGCACTTCGACGGTCGCGGTGAACTTCCAGTCGGCGTCGTCGCCGGCCGGCAGCTCGTACTCGTACTCGGGCATCGCAACGGGGTTGAGCCGCGCCCGCGCCGCCGCGTTCCAGAACCAACCGCCGATGTGGCTCTCGACTGCCTCGTTGTAGATCGCCTCCCGGCCGAGGCGCTTCACGAGCACGGGCATCGGCACCTTCCCTCGGCGGAAGCCCGGGATGCGCGCAGACTGCGCGAGGTCGGACGCCGCGTGCTCGACAGCGTGATGCACGTCGTGCGCCGGAACGTCGACGGTGAGGCGGACCCTGTCCGGGCCGAGCTGCTCGATCACGGGCTGCACCGTCGAGCCATTAGAGCAGACGGCTACCGTGCGAGGCGTGGACCTGGAAACCGCGATTCGCAGCCGTCGCACGCACAAGCAATACGGTGCGGAGCCGGTCGACAACCTCACGCTGCGCGAATTGCTCGACCTCGCGCGCCACGCACCGAACCACCACCTGACGCAACCGTGGCGCTTCCGCGTCCTCGGTCCGCAGACGCGCGAGCGGCTGTATGCGACCGCCGGCGAGAAGGATGCGATGAAGCTGCGCCGCGCGCCGACGCTCGTGCTCGCGACGGCATTGCTCAGCGGCGACCCGCACACCGACACGGAAGACCTGCAGGCCACGGCATGCGCGGTGTACGCGACATTGCTCGGAGCAACGGCGAGAGGGCTTGCGTCGTACTGGCGCACGCCGAGGCTGTTCGACGAGCCGGAGATCCGTGCGCTGCTCGGCCTCGACCCGGCCGAGCAGGTCGTGTCGCTGATTCACCTCGGGCCCGCGATCAGCGAGCCGCCCGAGAAGCAGCGCGCGCCGCTCGGCGACGTCGTCTCGTTTCTCGACTAGCCGAAGAGCGTGTCGATCTTCGCGTTCAGGTCGGTGCCGGTGAACGGTTTCGCGAGGAACGGCGCGTCAAGGTCGGCGACTTCAGGCGCCTCGTAGTCGTAGCCCGAGATGTAGAGGCACTGCGCGCGC
>Ga0157369_10004149_pt1 | contig 17163 bp, 10 predicted proteins | sample C25metaG_FD_113461 | JGI IMG/M metagenome (GOLD analysis project Ga0157369, IMG submission 113461) | Corn rhizosphere microbial communities from Kellogg Biological Station, Michigan, USA - C2-5 metaG | ecosystem: Host-associated > Plants > Roots > Rhizosphere > Soil | place: USA: Michigan... | reverse complement strand
GCCAAGCTCATCGTCATGGACCCGCGGGAAACACCCACTGCCCGAACGGCGGATCTTTGGCTGCCGCTCCGTCCTGGAACCGACGTCCCGATTCTGAATGCGATGCTGCGACACATCATCGCCGAAGGGCTGGTGGATCCAGAGTACATTGCCTCCCGAACCCGAGACTGGGAGAAAGTGAAAGCCGCAGTCGAACCCTACACGCCGGAGATGGCGGAGCGGATTGCCGGGGTACCCGTAAAGCGGATCCTTGCCGCAGCGGAAATCTTCGGGCGCGCCCCCCGTTCCATGGTTATGCACGCTCGGGGTATCGAACACAGCACCCATGGCGTCGACAACTGCCTCGCCTGTATCAATCTCTCACTTGCCCGCGGGCAAGTCGGCAAACGCGGCGGCGGAGTCATGATGATCACGGGCCAGGGCAATGGACAGGGAGGACGGGAGGTCGGACAAAAGGCCAGTCAGCTGCCCGGTTATCGTCACATAGACGTACTCGAAGACCGCCAGGCGATCGCCGATGTATGGGGTATTCCTGAGATCGAAATCCCCGGCGAAGGCGCTGCGGCCACCGAAATGGTAAAGCTGATGGCGAGCGGCGAAATAAAGAGTTGCCTAGTGATCTGCTCGAACCTGATGGTCAGCCTGCCCGACAACGCCATGGTAGCGCGCGCTCTTGATAATCTCGATCCCCTCGTCGTCATTGACTTCTTCCTCTCGGAGACAGCGGAGCGAGCCGACGTAGTTCTGCCCGGCTCAGTCTGGTGCGAAGACGAAGGCACCACCACCAACCTCGAGGGACGAGTTATCAAAATAAACCAGGCCGCGGATCCTCCCGGCGAGGCGAAGCGGGACTGGGAGATTATTTGCGAACTTGCCCGCCGCATGGGTCGCGGGCAGTTCTTCGAGTTCCACTCCAGCCGCGCTATATTCGACGAGCTACGCCGCGCCTCGAAAGACGGTGTTGCGGATTATGCTGGCATCACCTGGGAGAAGATCGAGCGACAAAGCGGGGTGTTCTGGCCGTGCAAGACAGAAGACGATCCTGGAACCCCGCACCTGTTCACTGAGCGTTTCGCTCATAAAGACGGTCTCGCCCGCTTCCATCCAATCGTTTACACACCACCCGCCGAAGAGCCAAACGAAGCTTTTCCACTGCGCCTTACTACCGGACGCGTGGTGTACCACTATCTCAGCGGCAATCAGACACGCAGGCTTGGATTTCTCAACAGCCAAGCCCCTGAGCCGTGGGTAGAGATACATCCCAGCGCCGCGGCACGATTCGGCATCGTCCACGATGAGCGCGTTCGCGTCCGCACACCGCGCGGGCACATGGAGTTGAAAGCGGTTGTTGCCCCGACCATTCGACCTGACACCATTTTTATTCCGTTCCACTACGGCCATGAGCAAGCGGTGAACCAGTTGACCAACCCTGCCGTGGAGCCAAACGTGAAGATTCCCGAATACAAGGTCTGTGCTGCTACCGTGGAACGCATCGATTCACCGCTGCCGTCTTTACAGCAGCACGCAACCGAAAACCTGACGCCGGACAATTCTCCCCGTATGTTTCCGTATACGGTCGGCGAGACAAAAGGGCCGGCTGAACAACAAGGCAAGCCACACTAACGAAAGGCAGATCGCACGATGTCCATCGATACGTTGTTCGTCGATCCATCCCGCTGCATCGGATGCCGCGCTTGTGAGGCCGCCTGCCGGGAGTGCGACTCCCATAAGGGCGAGAGCATGATTATGGTCGATTTCATCGACCGGGGGCTCAGCGTAGCGACACAGCCCACCGTCTGCATGCATTGTGAATCGCCTGTGGCCCCCTGCGCACAGGTCTGCCCCGTGCTGGCGATCATGATTACTCCAGAGGGCGTAGTTCAGCAGGCCGACGCATCGCGTTGTATCGCCTGCCGGAATTGTGTGTATGCCTGCCCGTTCGGTGTGCCCAAGATTGATCTCAGCGCAAGACTCATGAAGAAGTGCAACCTTTGTTACGATCGCACTTCCCAGGATCTGCAACCCTGGTGCGCGCAGGCCTGTCCTACCGACGCACTCTGGTACGGAACATACGAGGAGTTCACGCAGCAGCGGAACGGAGCAGCTGTGCGGCAGACCGATTTCGGGACACAGACCGTGCGCACACGTGTCTATCATGTGCTTCCCGCAGCAGACTCCCGACTGCAAGTCCAGACGGATTCAGATGGCGCCATTCGCGCAGGCGAAGTTTCTCAAGAGGAGGAACCGTGGGTTCTATGAATGAGATAGCGAATCCGAACTATTCCGGCGAAGATGTTTCAGAGCAGAAGCAATGGCAATCGGAGTTTCCATATCACTGGGATGCCGATGCGCTGACCTCCCGCCGCGATCTTCTGCAATTTGCGGTGTATGCCTCCGGAACCCTATTTCTCGGTACCGCACTTCTCGCGATGCTCCGCCGATTCCTCCCGGTGCGAGAAACGGCGGCGAAGGAGATTGCGCGTATTGCAGAAATACCGCACGACGAGGCCGTTTACTTCCACTATCCAGGGCCGGAGGACCAGGCGATGCTTCTTCGTCTGGAGAGCGGGCGCTTTGTCGCCTACAGCCAGACATGCACTCACCTTTCCTGTTCCGTTTACTTCCAGAAGGAGCAGAACCGGCTGTTCTGCCCCTGCCACGAAGGCGTCTTTGATACCAGGACCGGCCAGCCTATCGCTGGTCCGCCAGTGCGTCCGCTTTCCCGAATCACGCTTCAGGCAAATGGTGACAAGCTGTATGCAATTGGAGTGGAACCATGACTGCGCCTCTTCGAACCCGAACGCCCGGCTTTCGAGAGCAGCCAAAGCGCGCCGTACCGCCGCCGGGTGAGGCAGGGCTCGTCGGCGCAGCCTTGATGATAGGTATCCTCCTGTTGGGTCTCCAACTCTGGATCCTGACGGTAGCCCTGGAAGAGTTTCAAAGACATAACGATGAACGAACTTATATCCTGGCCGGCATCTCCGCTGTTATATTCGCAGGCGGCTTGGCGATCCGATGGTTGCTCAGGCGAACACCTTCCATCCGGCGAACGTCTGCCTCTAATCGAATGGATTCCCATCGATAGGTTAGGGTGGACTAGGCCCTCCCTTCCGCGATTTGGGCGAACAAGAGTTGGAGGGGCGGTGGTTTGCCGCGCCTCTAAAGGGGATTTGACGATTAGGCCGCATTTGCGTTGAGGCCCCTCCGACGCCCGGCAAACCTGCTCTACCTGTGTCTGCTATGTGCAGGCATGTATGTGATGGCGTCACTGGAGCAATTTCCCTAACCGGGGATCGAGCCTTTTACGCCTTTTTAGATCCAGCAAACTACAAATTGTAGACGCCGTGGCAAAGAAGGGGCTCCCCGACCTCCCACCACACCCACCTATTTCCCAGGAACTGTGACAGAGCCACGTAGCCGGATGTCCTCTGAGGAGGACCCCACCAAGATATCGAAAGTTCCGGGCTCGACCGTAAAGGCGTGCTTCTGCACGTCATAGAGCGCAAGCTGTGAGTTGGGCAGCCGGAACTCGATGTGCTGCACCTCGCCGGGCTTGAGATCGATGCGTTTGAATGCTCGGAGACTCTTAATGGGTTGCGTATAGGCGCTCTGGCGCTGATGTGTATACAGTTGGGCGACTTCTGCGCCAGCACGATCCCCGGAGTTACGCAGGTCAAAGGACACCGACCCTTCGCCGGATGAGCCGGTCGCGGGGACTACTTTGAGGTTCGAATATGTGAAGCGGGTGTAGCTGAGGCCGTGCCCAAATGGCCAAAGCGGCACTCCTTTGAAGTACATGTAAGTGAATCCCTTTGTGACGTCATACTCGTTCGGAGGCGGCACTCCGTCGAGATTGGGATAGACCGTGTAGGGCAGGTGGCCCCCTGGATTGTCCACTCCGAACAGGGCGCGGGCGATCATCGTTCCGCCGTCCTCGCCGGGGTACCATGCATCGAGAATTGCGGGCACGTGGTCCTGGGCCCAAGTTGCAGCGATTGGGCCTGCGGACATCAAGACAAGGACGGTCTTGGGGTTGGCGGCGAACACAGCCTCTAAGAGCTGCTCTTGTGCTCCGGGCAGATCGAGGTTGCGGCGATCGCGGCCTTCAGCTTCTACTCGCAAGTTTGTTCCCAGGCAGAGAACAACGGCATCACTGCCATGCGCCAGCGCAACTGCGCGGGCGACGGCCTCGGAATCGGGCGGATCAAAAAATCCTGCTCCCTTTTCATACGATACTTTGGCGTTCGAGCCCAACAGTTCGCGGATCCCGGACGTCACGCTTACTTTTTTGGACGGCGTGCCGTAGTAATTGCCGGTTTCATAGTCATCACCTCCGGCTGGGCCAATAACCGCGACGGTGTGAATGGCCTCCCGTTTGAGGGGCAGAAACTGCTGACGGTTGCTGAGCAGTGTTATCGACTCGGCCGCAACTTGGCTAGAGAGCCGGAGATGCTCCGGAGAACGCACCACCGACATGTTCAGTTTGGAATAGGGGCTAAGCTCCGGCGGATCAAATGCGCCCAGCCGGAAGCCCACTCGCAAGACGCGGTGAAGCGCCTGGTCGACATCGGCCACGGTCAGCAGGCCACGCTTGACGGCAAGTGGGATGTTAGTTTCAAACTCCGTATCGTCAGAATCGTTGCCAGCCTTGATCGCCATTGCGGTCGCGAGAACCGGATCTTCGGTAAAGCGTTGCCCCGGCTCGGGATTGTTGCCGCGGCCGCCAGTCAGTAATGCTACGGCTCCCAGATCATCCGTCACGAAGCCATCGAAGCCCCATTTGCCTCTGAGGATATCCGTCAACAATAGATGGTTGACCGCATTCGGCGTACCGTTGATGGCGTTGTAGCTGGACATAACCGACTGAGGATGCGCTTCGGTAAAGACGGTACGCCAGTGCGCGAGCCAATACTCGTAAAGGCTACGCTCGTCCACCTGAGCCGACAGGTGCTGTCTGCCGGTTTCTACATTGTTTACAGCAAAATGCTTCACCGTTGCTGCGACCTTCAAGTGCGCAAGATCGTCGCCCTGCAGGCCTCGCACATAAGCCACTCCCATACGGCCTGTCAGGTAGGGATCTTCACTGAAGACCTCCTGGATTCGTCCCCAACGGGGATCCCGGCTGATGTTGATGACCGGTGAACGGAATACCAGCCCGTGTTGCGAGCGGGGGCCCTGTGCGTGAGCGTTATAGAGGGCGCGCGCCTCATCGCTCATCGCGTCGGCGACCGTGTGAACGAGGTCGGGATCCCAGGTTGCTCCCATCGCGATGGCAGCAGGAAAGAGTGTTGTCGGTTCTTTCGACCACACACCATGCAAGGTTTGATTCCAACCACCCCACATCGCCACCCCGAGCCGCGGGATTCCGTTATTCAGATGGTTTAACTGCTGCGCCTTTTCCTCGAGCGTCAGCCGACCGATGAGGTCCGTGACCCGTTCCTCGATCGGGCGCTTCGGGTCGCGGAACGGCTCTGAACCGCTCTGCGCAATTGCCGTTGAGAGGCAGGCAACGAAACAGAACGAATACACCAGGACAGTAGAGGATCTGCGCATGATTTCTCCAGAAGAGTACAAGTCATGTTCCGTGGCCGAAGTTAGTGCAGCGTCTTGATCTGGACAGGGGTCTTGAGCGGCGGCTGCGCTGAAATGGAATTGCGCAGGGCGCGACCAAAGCCTTCAAATTCCACTTCAGTGATGTCGCCGGGTTGCAGTCGGATTTGCTCACCGAACGAGAGGGTGTCAGCGCCCATAAAGTGCACATGGATCTGTCCGGGATACCGATTACCTTCGAACTTGAAGTGATGATGCTCAAGGTTCGCGAGCGAGTGGCACATGTTCGTTTCCCCTGTGCAGATTTTCTTTTGCCACAAAACTTTGCCGTCGCGAATGATTCGAACGCTTCCGGAGATGTCGTCGAAGTCAGCATCGACGACTAATTCAGGACCGATGCTGCAGGAACGCAGCTTCGATCCGGCGAGGTTGAGATAGTTCCTCCGCTCGAAGAGGTGATCAGAAAATTCGTTGGCGTTGCACATCCCCAGACGAAAGGGAGTACCGTCCGACGCGATGACATAGATGGCGGCGATCTCGGCCTCTTCGCCTCCATCTTCGGCGTAGCCGGGAATCTCGAGCGGCTCATTATGCGCCCGCAGAACCGTACCGGATCCTTTGAAAAACCACTCGGGCGCAATGCCGATCTCGCCCTGCACAGGTCGACCCTCCCGGCGTCCCCACTCAAACATACGCATGCTGTCTGTCATGCCGGCTTCCTGCTCAGGCGTGGCAGTGTTCAAGTGCATGTTCTGACGATCGCGGGCGCTCCCGTAGTGAGTAAGCCCGGTTCCCGAGACAAGAACCCGCTCAGGATGCTCAGGCACATCGATTGGAGGCAGGAGCCTCCATGCGGAGTCGCCGTTGTAAACGGCATCGTAGGCGAGCCGCTGGTCCGACAGGTTTTGCTTTATGACCGCCGAGACCGAAACACTTTCCTTCAGCGCATGCTCCGCAATCTCAAGGACTGAGCGAAGTGAATCCAGCAGAACAAGGTTCGCTTCCTCAACAACGGCAACCCGCCGGCCCTCAGGTCCAGTGAGTTGCACAAGGTGCAGTTTCGACGCAGCCATTCCTTACTCCAGAATCCGGAACCGCTTTAGCGATTCTTCGTTGACGGTGAGGCCAAGACCTGGCTTTGCTTCGTCCAGGTCGATGTAGCCGTTCGTCGGTGTGGGTTCACCATCGAAGATGTACCAGAAGAGCTCATTCCCAACCTCAACATTCACTTTGGGGAAGAATTCTGCGATGGGCGAGTTGAGGCTGGCCATCACCACGTGATAGTTGTGCATCTGGCCTGCATGCGGCACCACCGGAACCTGGAACGACTCCGCCAATGCGCAAATCTTCCGTGCCTGACTGATACCGCCGACGCGGTTGGTATCGAACTGGATATAGTCCAGTGCATTGTTCTCCAGTAACTCACGGAAGCCGAAGATGGTGAACTCGTGCTCGCCACCTGCGATGGGGATACGGCCGTAGCTCTTGAGTTCGCGATAGCCGCGGGTGTCGTCAGGGATCACCGCTTCCTCCAGCCAGCGCAGGTTGAACGGCTCCAGCAGCGGCAACATGCGCTTCGCGTAGTCCAGGGTCCACCCCATGTACGCGTCGGTCATTAAGTCCACGTCGTAGCCAATTACCTCGCGTACATTGCGCACGAGTTCGATATTTTTCTGCATCCCGGCTGCGCCATCGATCGGTCCCCAGCCAAACCTGAGTTTCATGGCGGTGTAGCCCTGGTCTTTGTATCTCTGTGCCTCCGCCCGAAGTTCCGGGATAGGCATTGCGTAAAGACGGCTGGCATAAACAGGAATTTTGTCTTTTGTACGGCCGCCCAGCAACCGATAGACCGGCTGTTTGACATCTTTTCCAAGCAAATCCCACAGGGCGATGTCCACAGCCGAGATAGCTGTGAGCGCCACTCCCTTGCGGCCGAACGCGAGCGTTCGCCGATACATCTGCTGCCAGAGAAACTCTGTATCCCAAGGATCCGAGCCGACCAATAACGGCGTCAGGTACGTATCGATGAGTTGCTTGGTGACAACAGGCGAAAGGGCCGCATTGCCTAACCCAACGACTCCGGAGTCCGTGAGGATTTCGACAAGCAGCCAGTTGTGGAACGCGAAGTTTCCCATGGAGGCTTTACGAAAGGCGACCAGGTCCATGGGGTTGGTGCAGAAATGCGGAGGCAGCGGAACGGTCTCGCCTTCCCACTGGACAACCCGCGTCCGGACTTCTGTTATTTTCATGCTCTGCTCTCTATCTGCTGAAGTTCAGTCGTTCTAAGTGGTTGAATCCTGCCGGCAAAGAATGCAATCGCTGCAAAGCCGATCAGATGAAACATTCCGACAAAGATGAACAACGTTCCGTACGGGACGCCATGGCCGAGTAAGTACCCGACCACAAGACCAAAAATTGCGCCTCCAATTGCGCCTCCGAATCCAATCATGCCAGCAACGGACCCGACCACATCGAGTGGAAAGACATCCGCAGGCAGGGTCATGATGAGCCCCGACCAGGCCTGCTGGGCAAAGAACGCGACGCTAAACAGCGCAATCGCAATACTGACTGGCGTGAGTGAGACCAGCATAACGACCGGCATCATCGCTGCGCAGCATCCCAGTGCAATCTTACGTGCTGAGTTGAGCGAATGGCCACGGGCGAGCAGATACGACGAAAACCATCCACCGAGGAAGCTGCCGACGCCGGAAGCAGCATAAGGAATCCACGCGAAGTAACTTACCTGCTTCACGTCGAAGCCACGGGCGTCGTAGAGGTACTTCGGCAACCAGAACAGAAGAAAGTACCAGGCCGAATCACTCATGAATTTGGCGAAGACAAAGCACTGCACATTACGCATCTGGAACAGTTGTAGCCAGGGAATCTTTTGTTCAGGAAGCCGGGCCTTCACTGTGTCCAGCGTTTGGGTGCTTTGATTGGAGCGATAGCTTATCGCCCACCACATAACCCACGCCAAGCCTGCGATTCCGGCCAGAATAAAGACAGCACGCCAGCCGCTGAGCAGCAAGATCAGGCCGATGAGCGGGGGCGCGAGCAACGATCCGATGGCAGTGCCAGCATTGATTAATCCCATCGCTGTGGACCGCTGAGCAGGCTCAATCCATTCGGATATGACCCGGGTCGCGGCGGGGAACGCACCGCCTTCGCCAGCGCCGAGCAGAAAGCGCGCTGCGAGCAGCATCATGAAGCCGTTTGCTAGACCGTGCAGCGCGCACGCAATGGACCACCACAGCATAATAAGAAGGAAGCCCTTGCGCGTGCCTAGCAAATCCAGCAACCGCCCACCTCCTACATACATCGCAGCGTAAGAAAGCAGAAACCCGGTCTGGAGATACGAGAACTGCTGGTTGGAGAGCGGAATGTTGTGCTGGATGGCGGCAATTGCGACAGGCAGAGTCTGGCGATCGAAGTAGCTGATCGCGATGGCAATCGCCACCATAACCACGAAATACCATCTGCGCGACACCTTAGGCTCTCCGCGACTACCAGGTTAGCTTGACTAACGAAATGCTCTCCCGGGGCAGAGAGGAAGCGAGTTGCACTTTCCCATTGACGACATCTGCCCAAACCGGCGCATTAAGCAACTGCAGGCCATCGGAGGCTTTCAATTGCGCGTATTGCTCGGAGGTTGGCTGCTGGGGCGAACCCATCTGTTTCCAGACGGTGTAAGCGTTGCTGTGTGTCTCGTCAATTCGGAAGTGCTGCACAAGCACCCGGTGCACTGACGCAGGTATACCTTGAATCGTAACGGAAACCGGAGACTGGGGCGCCGGTTCGTCCGCGTCATGGTAATTCCAGAGAAGCACGGCAGCTTGGCGATCCGCGAAGGTAGCGAACGCATCGACGTCGGGGTTTGCGCGAACCCCCGTACTGATCAGAGTATCCAATGGAACTGCTGACGTACTGCTCGTCTGCACCCGGGTCCCCGACATCATTCCAAGCATGCGGAACAGATTGAGCACCGGTTTGTCGATCCCATTGGTGGCGAGATCTCGAAACCCTTCGAAGTAGTCCTTATCTTCGAATTCGAATGCCCAGCTGAGCATGGAAATAAGGTTGACCTTATGCTTGTCCTGAATATCGAACAACGCTTTGAAAGCAGCGGCTGTGTATGCCGGGTAGAGCGTACCGTTACGGTAGTTATTTGCGGGATTCACGCGGGACGAGCATGCTGCACAGCCCTCAGGATCCGCCTCGCTCAGGATAATGGGAAGCTTCTTGAACTCGGGATAAGAAGCGACGAGTTCGAACCCGTGGTCCGCATCCGAGAGCTCGTGGGCTAACCCCATGGTCACGTGCCCATTCACAATTCGCGGCTGCCCTTTCGCATGAAAGGAGATAAAGTCCAGAGGGATCGCCTTATTATCGGCCAGGCTCTTGCCGCTCTTTACATGCTCAAGGAAGCCTTTCAGGTACTCGCGCGCGTGCGCGCCGGAAGGGCTCGTAGTGGCCGGACCACCTACCCGAGCAGTGGGCAGTACCGATTTCACGCCTGCAGCGGCGTAATCGTATAGCTTGTAGTAGTCCTGCGCTGTTGCATGCCAGTATCCGATATCGGGCTCATTCCAGACTTCGAAATACCATTGCTGCACCGTTTCACGTCCATAGCGCTCGACTAGATGACGAGTGACAGTCCGGATCAGCTCGCCCCATTTCGCGTAATCCTTCGGCGGGTTGTTAGAAGATCCGCTGATGGTGCTCTTGGGATAGTGGACCTGGTACTCCGGCCGATCCGGCAGGGTCGCGGCAAGATCCTTCGGCATAAACCCGAATTCGACCATCGGGCGCACGCCCGCCTGCTTGTACTCGTCGAAGATGCCGTCAAGGATCGTGAAATCGTATATCGGCTTGCCAGAGGCATCTTCGCGATACACGTTTGTGGAACTGAACTTTAATTCAGCCTTGCCGTCTCCCGACGTGAGTAGGTGATGGGAACGGATGTAAATGGGAACGGGCGACAGATCGTGCAACTCGCGTAATAGCTGCTTCCCGCCACGCATCGTCGTGTAGTTCGCTTCGTCAAAACCAAACCATGAATAAATTGGTTTGTAGGGCCCGACCGGCTTTGTCAGATCCGCGGTTATTTCTACCGCGGACTCGGTCGACGGAGCCGGTGGCTGCGGGATCACTCCCTGCCCCGAGCAGGTGATGCAGAAACCAGCAAATGTTCCAATGACAAGGCGCCGAAATGGTGCGGTAAGACTTATGTGCATCGTTCCCTTTTCCCGGTTAGAAGTTGTATTTGAGCGCAAACTGGATCTGGCGCGGCGTGTTCCCCTGCGCAGTCACCTGTCCACCGGTGGACGAGTCAATGTTATTGGAAGGATTGGCGAACGTCGTGAGATTCGGCAGGTTGAAAAATTCTGCACGGAACGACAATGTACTTTCGTTCGGCATAGCAAAGTTCTTGAAAAGCGATGCATCAAATTGCCTTCCTACGTCCGCCCGTAGGGTATTTGCCCTAACGGTACCGTAGTTGCCAACAGGCGCGTCGACGTAGCAGAAGCGATCGAACCAGGTTGTGATTGACCGCTGAAAATTCGACCTGCAGCCGGAAGGATTGAGGTTAGGTCGCTGCCCTCCGACGCCGGTGCCCGCGCGATCGCTGCCGATGACCGGCGTGAAGGGAGTTCCACTGCGGAGGACGATGATCGTCTGCAGCTGCCAGCCGCCGAGCAGCTCGTCCGCGAAAACATTGGTGTGATTCAGGAACATTTTGCCTCTGCCGACCGGAAGGGCATAGATGCCGCTGATCGCCACCTGATGCGGAACGTCAAACGGCGAGATGGTGTACTCGTACGCATTATTACCGCCCAATGCGGGAGACTGCGAATACATCATTAGCTTCGACCATGTGTACGAGGTCAGGAACATGAATTGATGACTGAAGCGATGCTCAAACTTCGTCTGCAGTGAGCTATATGACTGAGACATATCCTGCGTATTGAAGGATATGGTGCCCCAGGGTTGATAGGGACGGCGTGACTGGATGCTCCCAGGCCCTGGCAAAGGATCGTTGAAGTCGTTTGAAGAGTTGAGGTGCACCCCACGATTTCCCACATAGCCGATGTCGAACACATCGTGGTTGGAGAACTGCCGTTGAATGTCGAGGCTGTAATGGATGTTCTGTCCCATGCTCAGATGTGTCTTCGTCGGAACGAGCGTCGGGTTCGCCAAGGCCGAGCCGAGTGGAGCACCCAGAAAGAAATTCGCCAAATTGCGTGTTGGCGCAACATTCGGCGTCTGGTTCTGAGTTTCGTTGAGGCGATACGGCAGCATATTCAGGTTTACACGGCCGCTCGTTCCTTCGGGCTCATAGAAAATTCCGAAGCCGGACCGGATCACCGTTTTCGAATCAGGTGAGAAGGCCAACCCCACACGCGGCGCGAACTGCCTCTTGTCCGTATAGGTCAGGTTGTATGGCAGATGGGCGGTGCTGCTGGTCTGAATGTACTTACCGAAGACGTTATAGGCTTGCTGCGCAGCCGGCTGAGCTGTCAGGTCCGGAACGGTCTCGCGTCCACCGATTATGATTGGCTTGGATTGCGTGGGATCAAACGTGCCCACTTGCCCTTTGTAGCCCTCCAACCACGGCGAGTACTCATATCGAAGCCCAACGTTCAGGGTCAGGCGGCCATTAACCCGGATATCGTCCTGTACGAAGAACTGCTTGTACCAACCTTCGCCACCGAAGTTGACCGCGGGGTAAGAGCGGGACACGGCTGAGGGATAGCCAAGCAGGAAATCCGCGAACGAGTCGCCACCACTGGTGGTTGTGGTCGAACCGTTAACGATCACGTTTGCCGATGAGTTCCCATTGAACGTGAAAGAGCCTGCATAGGTGCCGCTGTCATACCCGAGCCACTGGTAATAGCGGACCAGCACGCCGAACTTAAGGGACTGGCGGCCCTTCAAAAGAGTGATGTTGTCAGTGATCTCCCATGCTTTCCGGTCCTGCGATTTCGGCCTCTGATCAAAGGTCGAGCCCTGCAGCGACCCGTAGCCACTCCACGAGTAGTCCGGGAATGAACCGGAGCCATTGCGAAGCAGATCACTCAGACCAGTTACTCCAAATTGGCCGTTGAAGTCCGCGCCTTGCAGAAATGCCTGCAGTCTCACGTGACTGGGCAAGTAATGCGTCCTGATTTCGTTGATTTTCGTAGAGCCGATATTTGAGATCAGACCGACTGCGATGTCTTGGCCGATTGAAGTGAGATTTGCGGTCTTAAGCGCGGGAGAGAAATTGGGGTCTACTTCGCGTTGCTGCATGTAAATCCAGCGCGCGAAGAGCCGATTTTTGGGGGTTAACTGATCGTCCAGACGAACAATGTATTGGTTATAGTCGATCGCTTGGCTCGGGACCGCACTAAACGTGCCGGAACTTGTGTTCTGGCGGGGATAGTAGTTGAGGATCGCCAAAGCCTGTTGCGAAATACGATTCGCGGGGATTACGTCATTGGGGAATTCGACGCGCTGAGTTACACCACCTGAAGTTGTGGTCTGAAGCGGATCGTAGATCTTCTTCACGCCGGTAAATTGTCCGGCGCGAACCGCATCACTCGGGACGACACTGTTGTAGACCACTCCCTGCCGAAGTCTCTGCCCCTCATAGCTGAAGAAGAAGAAGGATTTGTCCTTACCGTGATAAATGTGAGGGATGGTGACCGGGCCACCTACATTCGCTCCGAACTGATTTCTTTTCAACTTTTGCTTGGTGAGTGCGAAGTAGTTTCGTGCATCTAGGGCGTCATTGCGTAGGAAGTCATATATGCCGCCGTGAAGCCGGTTGGTGCCTGACTTGGTAGTCGCGTTGAAGAAGGCGCCGCCCCGGTTGTATTCAGCGGAATAGGGGCTTTGGACAATCGAAAATTCCTGGAGCGCATCGATGGAGCTCTGAATGAAGGTACCGCCCTGGTGTTGTTCGCTGGTATCGACACCATCCATGAGGAATGAGGTGGCGCTTCCGCGTATGCCGCTGATCACGTTTCCATTCACGATTTCCGGCCGGATCGGGAGAGAGTTTCCTGTGGCACCCAGGAGGATCGCACCAGGTGTGAGTTCGGCAAGCCGATAAAAGCCTCGGCCATTTACCGGAAGGTCCGTGAGCTGCTTGTTCGTGATCACCTGCCCCATGGTTGCTGTTTCGGTATTCAAGAGTGGAGCGTTGGTATTTACCTGCACAACGGTGGTAGCGGTGCCCAGCGTCAACGCAACATCCTGTCGGGCGATCTGCCCAACCTGCAACTCGATGGTTCTCGTCGCGGCTTTTTCGAAACCATTTGCCGCTATCGTCAGCACATAGTTGCCTGAAGGCACCGGCGTGATTACATAATCGCCTGTGGAATTGGTCGAGCTATTCAGTTCAATGTTCGTGTCAACATTTCGGGCGGTGACGGTCGCACCAACAATTGCGGCTCCCGTGGGGTCAGTAATGCGTCCCACAAACCGCCCTTGCTCGACCTGGGCGGTGAGCGTCGGCAATGCGAAGAGAAAATATAGCGGAACCGCAAGGCTCAAGAGCCGCTTCACGCAATGGGGTACCCTCAACATGCATCCCTCCAGCGACAATCCGTCAGATTGATTAAACGGGCTAAAGGTACGACCTTCTAGCTAGCAGTGTCAAGAGACAGCTCACAATTTTGATGGGAAAATCTGGACATCCAGACGGGCCGTATCCGGTGTTTGAAAAGGTGGCTTGTGCCAGCTGATGCTGACCTGCTTATTCACCCAAGGAGAAGAATGGCCCGCAGGTCTCCAGATTGAATCATGGCGTTCGATTTAGCTGGGCGGTCAACGAGGACACAGACGGCACTGGTATTTGGCCCACTAGACGCTTACTCTGTTCTTCAAATAAACGGACCAGCCATCGTGCAGTGGAATCGATTTCGCACTCTTCGATGCCGGAGACAGACTGAATGAAGAAATATGCATATTTAGGCATTTTCGGGCGGAATGTTACGACCGCGGCGATACTGCTGATGGGAACAACACTCCCCGCTATAACTCAGCAGCAGTTCACTCTTGGTCGAGTCTCGACAGGAGCCGAGATATTGTTCACACGTTCAGCCTCCGGCGACTGGGGCGTGGAAGTTGTGGGCGGCCTTGTGCCACGCATCGCACAGCCCAAGCCGGCGGCGATTGAGGTTTACCGTACCAATGATGACATCCGCGAACTCTCCACCGGGTACAAGACCCTCCGCCGTACCGCGACCGGTATAGACGCCGTCGCTGAAGTGTCCGGTGGCCAGGGCGTCGTCTTCCACGTCCATGATGTCTGGGCCCTCTCCAACGGCGTACTCTCCGTGCGCCGCGAGGTAAAGGTGCAGGGTAACGGCTCCGGCGGGTTCGGATCCTCTCTCGACTTCCCTGTTGACCGCGCAATAGGTTGGCCCGATGTCAGCTTTATGGCGCCCGGCGCGATCTATGCTGATCCCACATACGACGGCGACCGCTCGCCCGGTGGCACACTGAACTACAACGCGCGACGGCTGGTAATGCGTGAGGACACTCTCGCTGCGCCGCTATTCGCGGTTTCGTTTCAGAACGGTTCCTCTCTCGCGATGCTCGATCCGCATCCGCGCGGGGACACCACCGAAGAGGAATCCAAGCTCACCAATCTGGCCATGACCGACGCGCGCATCCAATTCGGATCCATGGGCGCGTGGCAGGCTGAGGACGGCGCACTCCACCTGGGGTTCCACTATCCCAGCGTCACCTCGGACTTCGGCGGCGGGCGGCCCGCCGGCGCTCAGCCCGTCACTGCGGCAACCAAAGCCTCTACTACGCCCGCGCCGCCCGTAACCTCCGCCGTGCCGCCGAAGATGCGATGGATTCGCCGATATCACCCCATGACAGACGGCTTCACCCACGACTATGAGGTGCGCTTCCGCTTCGGCCAAGACGAGTCGTTCCGCGACGTGACACGCGACGCTTGGCGCTGGGCCTGGGATACGCTCAACCCACCCATCCTTGATCTGGATGTCGACACAGTGCGCCGAGTGTTACTTGATCACTTAGAAGCGAATGTCATGACTGTCGATGGTCGCACCGGCATGCCATTCGTGTTGAACACCATCCAGGACACGACGCAGTGGAACCGAACGATGATCGCTATGGGTTTCGTCGGTAAGAATCTTGAGTGCGCGGACCAGTTGCTGCAGGAGGGTGACCGCGACCACACGGAGCGCGGCCGCAAAATGCGTGAGACCGGCCTCGCCATCATCGCCACCAATATCAAAGCGCTGCACGCGATTCCGCTGGAGGCTACCGGCTTTGACCTCAGAACAGGAGAGCCGTGGGACCACGTTTGGGTCGCACCCTGGCTGCGCAACGCCACCGAAGACATGACGACGCTGATGCACGCCTATCAGCGTGAGCTTGCGCTCGGCCGACCGCATCCCGAGTGGTTGACATGGGTCAAGTCCTACTCGGACTGGCTCCTGGAACAGCAGCGACCAGACGGCTCTTACCCGCGCCGCTGGAAGCCCGGCACCAATGAAATCATGGAGCCGACGGGCACGGGCAGCTACAACGTGGTTCCGCTCCTCGTTCTAATGACCCAGATCACCGGCGACCCGAAGTACCAGGCCACCGCTACACGGGCCGCCGAGTACGTCTGGTCTACCTGGGGCACTCGCGGCCTCTTCATCGGGGGCGCAAGCGACAATCCCAATATCACAGATAAAGAAGCGGGCATGTTGAGCCTCGAGGCCTATCTCGCTCTGTATGACGCCACTAAGGAACCCAAGTGGCTGGATCGCGCCAAAGCGGCTGGCAATTTCGCCGAGAGCTGGATTTGGATCTGGAACGTGCCCATGCCCGCCGACGCCGACGATACTCTGCTTCATTGGAAAAAGGGCGTGCCGACTGTGGGGCTGCAGGACATCACCGCCGCCAATACCGGCAGCGTCGACGAATATCTCGACTGGGCTGTGCCATCCTACGCCCGCCTCTACAAGGAGACTGGCGACCCACACTATCTTGCGGTCGCGCGGGTGTTGCTCATGGACACCAAGTCCATGGTCGCCCTGCCGGGTCGACAGTATGATATGCGCGGCATCGGCTGGCAGCAGGAGAACTTTCGCCTTGGCCCTGGGCCGAACGGCCGTGGTGTAGGCTCGCACCGACATTGGCTGCCGTGGGTTTCCGCCAACCACCTCCACGGCATCGTGGGACTAGATGACTACGATCCGGCCCTGTACAAGCAACTCTCCGCCAAGCCGACCACAACCGGCACGAAGAAATAGTAGCGCTCTACAAGCCACTAAAGAATAACTAATTGAGGGACTGGTCATGATTCGCCACACGCGCACATTTTTCCTTACGCTGCCTCTCGCACTCGCCAGTGGTGCTCTCGCGCACGCTGCCGATCCATCTATGTCGTCCGCCCTGCCGCCGGCGAATCCGCCGGAGGCCCGCATCACTAACGGCCAGATCACCGCGAAACTTTATCTGCCCAATGCCGAAAACGGTTACTACCGCTCCACGCGCTTCGACTGGTCGGGCGCGATGTACAGTCTCACCTACAAAGGCCACGAGTACTATGGCGCCTGGTACGACAAGATCGACCCTACCGTCATCAATTGGGTACAT
>Ga0157369_10004148_pt1 | contig 17165 bp, 29 predicted proteins | sample C25metaG_FD_113461 | JGI IMG/M metagenome (GOLD analysis project Ga0157369, IMG submission 113461) | Corn rhizosphere microbial communities from Kellogg Biological Station, Michigan, USA - C2-5 metaG | ecosystem: Host-associated > Plants > Roots > Rhizosphere > Soil | place: USA: Michigan... | reverse complement strand
CCGGCTCCCAACCATGGAACCGTTTCAACGAAATACCGAGAGCGTGCGCCGCTTCTACGTCTGATCTGAGTCCTGGATCATCCTGAAGGCGCTGAGCGAAAAAGGGACATCGTTACGCCCCTTATTCACACGCAAGGTGGCGAGGACAAAGTCTTCGTACTGTGAGTCCGTCATGTCGTCAGCGAGGGCTTCCCACTCCGCTTTCACGTCAAAGTCCAAAACCTCGCCGGCCTGGTTCTCAACCCCGGCGATACTCTGCGGGATCGCCGCCGTCATCAAAGACTCGACATTGAACCCGTAAGACTTGTCCAGGGTGTTATCCTCGCGGGGGGCGTGCGCCGCAACAAGGTCATTCCAGTCGCCCCGCTTCATCCCCCGGATAACAAACTCCACAGTGGACGCCTTCATGGCATCCTCAATGTCATTGACCTTCTTGGCGAGATCCTTTACCGGGTCATTGAGGCGGGCGTCAGCGAGGGACCGAGAGCGGGCCGCGTTGAACTCAGCTTCCGCCGCCTCATGCTCCGCTTTCAGGTTGCCATCCAAGCAGAACGCCACCCGAGTCTCAGGGCGCTTGATAGTCAAAGCCATAGTGCGCTCCTAGAATCCGTAGGTTTCGGGGTCAGACACCTTGGGAAGTGTCACCGTTTCGCGGATGACACGCCCGCCGTCTGGCGCGATGACAGCGGCTCCATTCGCAGCGCGAACGATGCCAGTAAAGGTGATCGAGTCGTCAGTCACGACAATCTCGGATTCCATCAGGACGCGGGAAGGGTCGATTCCGTTGTCTTCAAGCCATGCTTTGGCCTTGTCATAATCCGGCGTGCCAATCGAAAAGTCCGGCACATGCAGTGTTCGTGAAGCCATGTTGTTTACTCCAAAGAAAAATGAGCGGGACGAGTGGGACTTGACCTGTTCGCCCGCGGTCCCACAACGCACGGGCGAACAGGGGTATTCAAGGTTGGTTAGGCAACAATCTCGGCACTAATCGCGACACCAGCGCGGACAAACTGCTTCTGCCCGATCTTGAAGACTGAGTTAGCCTCCGGCGGAAGTTCGCTGTACTCACCTGGAGTCACAGGGTAGATAGTCACCTTCTGACCAACAGCAAGAGCCGTCGTGTACGGCAGCCCGGTACGAACAACAAGGAACAGTGCCGAGCCAGGAATCAGCGTGTCCTTGGCCTTGTTGTAAAGCGTCTCATTCGCCGTGTTGGTGTTGTCGATGTACTCGACTTCCAGACCACGCTGCGAACGCCCCTTCTGCTCGTACGTCTGAGTCGTGCAAAGCCGTTCATCGTTGATGACCTGCTCAGACAGCGACGGCTTCCAGCCGCCACCAGTCAGGTAGCAAGAGATGTCAACCGCCGAAGTGGCAGTCAGCTCCGTAAGCTTGGGCGCGGATGTATCCGCGATAGCGGCGACAGCAAGTACAAGTGAGTTGCCGTCAACCGGTGTTGCTGGGATTTCAGCCATTTAGCTTTCCTCTTTCTTGGATGCCCGAATGGGCTGAATGTTGAACTTCGGTGGTCTGGGCCGGTCCACTACTGGGAACCTGTCGCCCTTGACGGGGGTGAAGATGCCCTCACCGATCCGCCAATCCGTATCCGGCACGTCGAGCTCGTGTCCGGTGTCTTTGTCTTTCACCCTGATAAACAAGGCGCCTCCTAAGCGGTTGTGGATCCGGTAAGGATCCAATCGAACGGCTGATACAGCGGATTCTCAGCAGTACCAGGGATGGTCACGTCAAGATCAGGCTGGATCGGCTGCTCATTCGGCACGGCCTCGATAGCGCCCAACACCCAGCCAGTGACGGCGGGGCGCTTACCCTCTAATGCGTCGGTGAGCTTCTGCGCCACGATCCGAACCGAACCGGCAGTGATACCCACAACCGAAGTGCGGGACCGCAGAACACGGCTCGAAACAGTCCGCGCCATGGAACGCTCAGCGACCGTAGGGAAGTTCGTCAGCACCAACACGTAAGGGAACGACGGGTTACTGGGCACCTTGTCCTTGTAGACCGTGAAACCAGTAAGCAGCGCCTCAAACCCTGACGCCAGCGCATCCCCGCTCACAGTTGGTTCTCCCAGCGTGTGACAAGCGCGTTCATTGCCGCCAAGATACGCGGTTCCTCAGAACGCAGCGGCTTCTCAATGTCACCAGAACCACCACCACGGCTAGTACCGAAGTAGTAGATGTTGCCCAGCGCACCACCGCGGCGCCCCTTATCTGGACCAACCACGCGCCGGATCGTACTGCCAGCGTTCTTGGACTCATAAGTGATCGAGCCCGCCGCACCCTTGAAGTGACGCGAACTAGACATGTCGGCAGCCATTTCCGTTTTCACGTTCAGGGCCGCCTTCGCAACCACCGCTTCAACGTCCTCAAAAGCGCCGGCAGCAATACGGCCAACACTGATAGCGAACTGCCGAAGCTCCGCGCTGCCATCACTCATGCGCTAACCTCTTCCACCCGTACCCGCTGAGCCGTCGCACCCGACTTATGGAACAACTCCACAACCCGGTACACCCGCCCCACCAGTTGCGGATCCAGAACAGCGCCCGTCATCGTCACCACATCATTCACAGCAAACGGGCCAGCACTAACCGGCGTATCCCACCGCGTAGACTGCACCGTGAAAGAATGCCCGCCCGCCGTAGGGTTAGAAGACTGCGCAATGGTCTGCTGCACCTTGCACTTGCCGGCATAGATCCGGGACAGGCTCGGCGCCGCAACCCCTGTATCAGGGTCAGTAACAACCGGGCCAGGCCGATCCACCACGCACGCATCGAACATCAGAAGCTCAGCCTGAGTACGGCCCTCAGCGACCGCATCCGCCGCACTCATGCCGCACCATACGGAGTGATCGTGAAAGCGTCACCAGACGAACCCGGCAACAACTTCGACCATTCCTCATCCGACAACTCAGGACCACCACCAGGCGTCCCCTGAATCCACGGCTGCTCCGTAGTCGAATAGTCATCAATGGCGACCGTCCTCGACTTGAGCCCCTTCGGGTTATCAAGCTTGCGGATGATCGCCTGACAAATCACACGGATCAGCGTCGGAACAGTCGGCCGGCCGGCAATGATCAGCGCCTCAATCGCCGGGATCCGCTCAAGGATCTCAGCCTCAAGGTCATCAATCCACGCGCCAACCTGCCCGGACTCCAAAGCGGTAAGAGTGCGGCCATAACGAACCTCTATGTCACTGACGGTCGCGTAAGCCATGACCGCACCCCTCCCTTACTTCTTCTTGTAACCGGAATCCAGAAGATCCTGAAGGATCGAATCCGGTACCGTACTAACGGCGCCCGATGGCCCTACGAGATGGGTGTAACCCTTCGGCGCCTTGGGCAGTTCGGGCTCCGGCTCAGCTGCGCTGTAGTCGGATCCGTCGTCAGACGCAGAAACGGCCACCTCATCAGTGGCCGTTTCTGTTTCCTTTGGATCTTCAGCGGGCACTTCGTCCGGCTTCTGGTCCTCTGTGAAATCTTCGGTTGTAGTTGCTTTCTTGACAGCCACAGCGGGCTCCTATTCTGGGAACAAGTCCCCATACAATGCGAGCATTTCCCGCGCCCAAGCAACCTTGTCCTGCACCCGCTGACCAGCAGGCTGAGAGCGGGACCACAGTTCAAGATTCTCAGGGCGATTGTCGGTGCGGACACCGTTCTTGTGATGGACATTCTCCGTTGGAAGCAGTGCGCGGCCAAGTAATTCCTGCATTACCTTGCGGTGCTGCATGATATGTCCGCTCTTGCTTGCCCCAGGTTTACCTTTGCCGATGAACTCAAACAGGTATCCGTCTGGATTGACCTGCTCGACCCGTCGAAACAGGTTCTTGCACGCCCTATCGCAAAAGTGCCGCCGTCCATCGTCCTTGCTTCGTTCGCGGCGGATGTCAGCTTTGCAGTAGGCGCAATTTACCGTCACCCACGCATCGGCATTCTTGACCGCGTTTATCCGCGCCGTCGCTTCCAGTCGAAACTTCGATTTCCCGTAGCAAGGATGCGAGCAAAAGTTATTCACCCGCACCGCCGACTTCAGGCGATCGAACTCCGTTCCGCAACCATCGCAGGTCAGCGTCACCCTTTCCCGGCTCCGCTTTTTCTTCACTATTTCGCTCAACTGGTCCCAGCCCCTTTCGCCTGGGACCAGTTTAACACGAATTAGGAATACGCAGAGTTAGGCATTGTTGCTGAAGCGAACAAAGGCCGCAGGGTCGTTGACCAGGAAGCCGTACTCGGCTTCGGCCAGGATCGCAACCAGGTTGTTCTCCCACAGCGACGTAAGAACGCCGTTGATGGTGACGGTCGCCTCGGTGGACACGTTGTAGGAGATGCCACCAACAGCGCCCCATGCGGCCTGCGACCAGTCGCCGGCGAACCCGTAGGTCTTGGACGTTGCGTCGTAGATGCCATCGCCAATGAACGCCTGACGGCCCAGCAGACGGCCCTGCCGGACAGGACCGTTCGTCTCGGTGAACGGGGATTCAACGAACAGCGGGCGGTTGGACGAGTCCTTGGAGCCGTTAAGGACGGGCTCGAAACGGTTGTCGAACGCCCATCCGGTCAGCTTCTTGCCAGCGTTCACGAGGGTTGACAGGCCAGCGTTCAGGTCGCCGTACACATCGGTGAAAGCCGGGGTAGTGCCGGTGAACTCCTGCACCGAAGAACCGGTGGCAAGGTTCGTGGAGAACGGGGAGCTAGTGCCGTACAGTGCGGCGGCGTCGAACGCAACAGCGAACGCCTCAGCGATCTGCGGACGGATCAGGTCAACATAGCCGCCCGGGTTAGCACGCAGAACCTCAGCGGAGACAACCGCGATAGCGGCAATCTTCTTCGGGTCCATGGTCTTCAGAGCCATCGAGCCCTTAGACGCAGGCTTCTGCGCACCTTCAGCGACCCAACCGGCCGAAACCTTACCGGTCACAACCGGAATCGACTGACCATTCACGCCCAGCGGAACACGCGGGGCAAGCTGCTGAACCACAGAGGTCTTAGCGGCCTGTTCAAAGATAGCTGCCGACTGCTCACGGTTCAGGAAACCGGAAAAATCGGAGAGCTTAGTAGCGGCGGTAATCGCCATGACAGTCTCCTAAAGGGTTGGGGCTAGTTCAGCCCAAGTTTGTTTTTCAGCGTGTCCAACAGCGGATCGCCGTTGAGCGCAGCGCCATCACCCTTCGCGCCTTGCGAGGGGTCAGGCTTCGGGGTGCCGGGAGCATTCAACCGGGCCATAAGAAGGTCAGCCTTCGCGGCAATATCACCCTCAGTGTCACCGGTCAGGAACTCGACAAGATCCGCAGGTACGCCCTTGTCAATGGCAACCTTGTTGCGGACGTTCTCGGAGCGGAGCCGCGCCAGTTCAGCGGCGGACTCTTCCGCCATCTTCTTTGTCCGCTCAAGTTCAGAGAGGCTTGCGTCCTCTATTTCCTTGAGCTTCGCGGCGTACTCAGCGGCGGAACGTTCGGCAGCTTTGCGGGCATCGCGCTCCGCTTGTAGTGCCTTCTTACCGCCGTCCCCAAGTTCCTGGGATTCGGTTACCTCAGCCTCAGCCGGGGCCGCTGCTTCAGTGGTTGATTCGGTTACTGCTTCCGACATAGTTTGTCCTCCGTCGCGGATGGAAAAACCCCGAGCATCGCGCTAGCGGGGAGAATGTTGGGGGTCTAAACGACCCAGCCGTAAAGCTTCAGGAGGCGCTTAGCGTCGTCCTGATCTTTGGCAATGGAGTAAATGGATTCCGGCATGAGACGGGGCGACTTGAGGCGGGTGTACTTACTGCCGTCCTTGAATACGCCCTGCTCTTTGACGTACTGCGCCTGGGACATCTGCCAGTAAGCGTGGCCGCGGCGTGTTGTACCCTCGCGGGTGTACTTGATCGCCTGCCCGTTGATCTGCGCCGGCCTCACCGCGCCAGACTTCCGGTAAGCGTTGATTAGCTGGTTCATGTCGGCACCGTCACGGAACGCCTGCCCGTTAGCCTTGGACCCGAGAACCCGGTCCTGCTCAGCCTCAGACAGGCCCGAAAGGTAAGCGTGCGGATCCGTTCGCGCATCATCGCCGGTATTCTCAGCGGTCGGCACGTTTCGGCAGTCGCAGCCAGGGTGACGGTTGAACGCCTCTGAATGCTTCGATGTCTTTCCAGCCAGTACCACGCAGCGCCCGCATGACGGCGGGTTTAGCATCCGCACGTAATGGTGGACACGATGAGCGCCGCCAGAAACCTTCTCAGCAGACCGCCCAGTATCCGAAAGCATCGTCCCGGAAGCCAGGTTTAGGAACTGCCCAGCCCTTGCGAGCGCCGCGCCCTGCTCCAGCCCGGCAGCAACGGCCTGCTTAGCGTGGATGACAGCACCGTAAGCCATCGACGCGACCGGCATGCCATCACCAGCCACACCAACGAACCTAGACCCAGCAGACTTATAGATGGGCTCCGGCGCGGCGTCACCAAGAGCGTCAGGGACATAAGCCAAAGCCCCATCCGCCACCCGCTCCTGCGCAGAGAATAGAACCGCCAACAATGACGGCTCAATCCTCGCGTAAGACGCATCAAAATCAGAGCCCATCCGACGCCACAACCGAGACACGGCAGCAAGAGCAGCCTGAATCTCCGCACGCTGGTCAGCCGAATAACTAAGCGCCGCCGCCGGTAACTGTTGAAGCTGCTGCACTCACAGCCCCCTTAGCGTCCAAACGTGCGAGGTACGGATCCTGTGACTCAGCCTCGCGGTAAGCCCGGTCCCGGTCCTTCTTCGCCTGCGACCAGCCAAGCTCGTCCTGCACCGACTCGCGGGCAATAACACCCGTACCGTTTGCGTACAGCTTCGTGAGAGCGTCAGCTTTCTGCGCGAACGTCGGGGTGCCGGCGTCGAACCATTCGGTCTTGATCTGGTTAGCCATCGGCCACACGCCGGAACGGAACCGCTCAGCGATGCCCTGCACCCAGCCCCAGCCGTCGCCCCAGTTAGACGCCTTGCCCTCAGCGTTCAGCACAAGGCGGGACTCGTCAGCGCGGATAGCACCCTCGGCGGCCGGGTTCACCGACGTTTGCCCAAGGTAACGGGTTGGAAGGCCGGTAACAGAGGAAACCATCTGCCCGTAATGGTTGATGGTGTCGTGGAAGTTCTTCAGGTCCGACGCGGAGAACTGACCAACCTTCGCGTCCTGCCGCTGGTTCGCCCAGATAGCAGAGTAGTAAGACTGCCAGGCGGGGATTGGGTTGCCGTCAGCATCCACAAAATCGCCCTTGGACATGCCGAGAACCCACTTCTGCGGGACCGCGTGCGTCTCCAAAGCAATCTGCAAGTTAGTGATCGCACGAGCTGCCGAATCAACCAGCGGGATAACGTCCTTCATCTCCGAAACACCGAGCCAGTCACCAGTGCGGCGACGGTTCAGGAACATCACGATAGGGACGCGGCCCAGGTTGTGGTCATCCCGGTCATACTCAGACCAGCCGCCACTAACCTTCTCCAACCAGACCGTGCTATTCGGCTCATAGAGCGTCGCAAACTTCGGCTGCGGGTCTTCCTTTGTAGCACCATAAACACGCAGCGCAGAGCTGATCCTGCGGCTCCTAGGATCCACAACAGCCGTCATCTCACGCGGCGACTCAACCGTAATCAACGGATGCTCAGCATCTTCCGCGTTAGAGCCGACACAAACGAACCCTCGACCATAAATCAGCGTGTCCTTATGCAACAACGCCGACTCAGAATCAAGGTTGTTCGCGTCCCAATGCTCACGCAGAACAGTCGAAGAAATATCCTCGCCCGGAAGAATGAAATCCTTCACCCTAAGACGCTGCTCAACCGAATCAACCGCAACACGGGACCAGTTGATAACCGTCTCAAACTTTCGCAACTCAGGCGGCACAGCAAGCCCGATATGCTCCAAAACCTGCGAGCCCTCGTAATACTTACCCAGCCGCTCATCATCACGAGCCAAAGCATCCAATTGCGCGTTCAAAGAGACAACAAGGGCGGCTTGCTCGGAACTCAAAGCCACGAAAGCCTCCTTATCTGAACACGAACATTCGATTGTCAGTAACTTCGCCCCAGCCCGCTTCATGGGCGTCCGCTGCGGCAGTATGGGCAAGGATCTTCGTCATAATCACGTCGATCTTCTGATGGTCGGCAGGCTTACCAAGGACGTACTTCTGCCCAGGCTTAGCGATCTTCTTAGCGTTCGCCGCGTGAACCGTCGCAATAGGGCAGCCGTCATGCTTAATCCGGCCCTGCGCAAGGTCAATCTCGAACCGGCGAATCTCGGGGTACATTCGGGAAACCTGGTTCGTCGGCCACTCGAAAACGTGTTCCTCGCCGTACTTCAGCGCCCAGTCACCGATCTCCGAGTACCAGTCGTGAGGGTCGGCGTAGAAACGGGAAACCTTATACCGGGCGAAAACCTCATCAACCGCAGCATGAACCTCACCGCGGGGAATGTAACCGCCCCACTCGGCAGGGTTCCACACCGTAGGACGCCTATCCGGACCGTAACGCGGGGTGAAGCTAAACCCGTCAATGGTTTCGCATTGCAAGGCGCTCCAGTCGTTATTCTCCGAGCCGTCAAAACCCATAGCGACCTGCACACCATCATCAGGATTCGGCAGCCATAACATTTCCGGCATACGCACCATCCCAAAGACCATCACGCAACCAAGAACCAAGACCATGAACAATCCGGTTGCCATAAAAACGCTCAGCCTGCGCCGGGTCAGTCTCCAACAGCTCCGCAGCCTCAGCCTCGATAGCATCCAAATCAACCCACGGCGAACCCTCATACACGTACCGGTGGATCCTGCGCCGCTCAACCTTGTTCTTATACGAAAGATCAGCCGGCGGCTTCCGATAAAACCGGTAAATATCCGCAGCCTTAGACTCATACGTTTGCTGCGCCGAACTGTTCTCAGCAGGATCCCAAGGGTTAGTCCACTCAATCGAACGGCCAGACATACCGGCCAAACCACGCTGCATCGTCTGTTGAACCCGGACCATCTTGTTCTGCACCGTATAGATGCCGGACTCGTCAAAGTTCGCAAAGTTGATCGGGTTACCAAGCCTTGACATAGCCGACGACGTGACAGCCTCGATCTTCCCGTTCTCAGGAAGGCGGACGAACTGCTCGCCAGTCTTCATAATCTCGTCCAACGGGCCACTACGAACCATCGACTGCAACGGCCGGTAAACGTTATCGACCTGTTCCTCAGACGTGGCCACCAACTGAATCAGTGAAGTTTTCCGCGGGATCCCCATAGCGTCGCCAGGCTCATACTCATACACGAACCCGCAACCGCAACCATGGTCCCGGCAGTCGTAAACCTCGCCACCCACTGCCCAGCCACCAAAGATCACCGGGCCGACAGCCTCACAGCACGTCACAGCAGCCGCCAACGGACCCTTGCCGGTCTTCTGCGGCGCCACAACCTGCGACCGCCTATAAGTGAACGCAGGCGCCATCACGGGACGCTCAGGAACCCATCTAGCGTCCGCCTTCACACGGTAATGGTTAGCGATAATCAGCAACTGCCACACAGACGGGACAAACGGCGAGCCCTTGTCATACCCGTCAGGGACAGAACAATGAGCCTCAATCCAATCCGCAACCAAAAAGCCTAGAGTCTGGGACGGCGGAAACGTGAGAGCGAAATCATCCGTCATTCCCCACAACCTTTAGCCGGGCACGAGACGACGCCTTACGCTTCACAGCAGGCGCAGCACCAGCTTTCGGCGCATCCTCAGCCGGCAACTGCCACCGCAACCGATTCAAACCAGCCGTAGACAACCCCAAAAGCTCCTGATGCTGCTTCACCAACGTCCGCACAGCAGACGACGCATCCGGCAACTCAGCCTCAGCCAAATACCGGGCATACAAAGCAACCTCATCCTCAAGACCGAGACGCGACCATTCAGAAGCCTGCGGGCGACTCCACAGCCGCTCCCAAATGGTCATCTCCCGAGCGCCGTTCTCCAAATTCTCAGAGAGTGGCCACTGCGGCGCCGGCCCATCAAACGGCGCAAGCAAAGTCCAAGACGCAGAATCGCCGGAACGCTCACGGCGCAAAGCATTAGGATCCGCAACCCGGCCAGCATTCCCCCTAGCACCACCAGACGCCATGAGGACCACCGCCTAGCTAGATGAGAATCGGTTTCAAAAGGGCTTTGATTCTGGAAAACCAACGAGCCCGCTCACCGGCGGTCTGGGCGTGTAGGCGCCTAGCTCCCCCCGGGTGGGGTCTCTGTGGGTTAGGCGGCGACTCTATTGCCCTTCGAGACATTGCATGTCAGGTGAGCGAGTTGCAGGTTAGCCCAGGTGTGCGTGCCACCCTTGGAGAGCGGCTGGATGTGGTCTAGTGATGCGCTCATCGGGTGCGGGTATGCAAGCTCGTTGTCCACTGCCACATAACATAGCCCGCACATCCATACGTCGCGTTGGTAGATGTCTAGTGGCTCGATCGTCTCGACGCTGGTTGTTCGTCGTGCTGCTCTGCGCTTGTGGTAGTTAGCCTTGCGCTTCTCGTCCCACTCGCGGTTCGCCTCGCGGCCCTCTGCTCTTGCAACCCTGCGCCAATGCATCGTGCACATACCCTTGGCACGCATTGGCTTGGCGCATGATGGCTCGTTGCACAGCTTGGTACTTGAGTCTCGATGGGCTGTGCGGCTACACCTATCAGTGCAGAACTTAGCTCGCATGCTCCGCTCTGCTGGTATGGGGTTGCTGCACTGAGCGCATGTTCGTATGCTCACGCTTACCCCTATCCAGTTATGTGTGTGCCCTCTTGCCGCCTGCTGAGTCGTTGCAGTAGGCATGGGACGGTCCAAGGTAGGTGCCCCGGTCTTCGTCGTCGTGGTCTAGGTGCCATGGTGTGTTGGCTGGTATGGGTTGGCCGCAGCGTGAGCATGGGACTGTGCCTGTTTGCACTTCGAGGTTGAGTCGGGCTCGTGTCTTCTGATGCTTGGATCCGTAGCCGCGTGCCGTTGATGTGCCGCGCTCTGCTTCGTATGCTGCGTTGTGGTCGGTGCAGTAGCGACCATCGGCGGGGTGTGGGCATCCGGTCTTAGCGCAGATGCGTCTTGCCCGTGCCATCAGACTGTGACTTCTTCGTAGGCGATGTAGTAGTCGTTGCCGAAGTCTAGGGTGTCTGCGCAGTGTTGGCAGAAGTAGAGGGTGCCGAGGCTGGGCAGTAGCACTTTGGCTTTGGCGTGGGCGGATGGGTGCCGGTCGCAGGTTTGGCCGTCCATTAGTCGTCCTCGTCGCCGTTCATGAGTGCCCAGTCTGCGTTGTCTAGTTCGGCTTCGAGGGTGTCTGTTCGGAGGCGTGCGGCGTAGGACTCTAGTACGTCGCATATCGCATGGTATAGCCTCATGTGCCGCCTCCTGGTGTTGGAGTGTGGAGCTACTGGTCGATGGCCGCGTTCTCGATTGTTGGTCGGCTGGACGTTCGCTCAGTGGGCAGCCGGGAATCGAACCCGAACCATCAGCACCGCCTCTTTCGAGGAGCCTAGCCATAAGCCATATGCTGCCCGCGTGCCGTTCGCGTGGGGGTTCGCGTCGGGCACGTCACCTGTTTACGTGGGCTGGGGTCTCAGCCAGCCGTCCTCACAGGTTAAACAAAGAAGGCCAGTCCGTGGACTGACCTGTTTGGGAGAACAACTGTCCCCTCGATTTGCCACACTATCATTAAGTGGGGTGGATTACTACTTTGGTGCCCGCGTGTCGTGCCATGCTGCGAGGACTTCGTGTGGGTGGTAGGTGGGTTGTGGTGTGCGTTCTACTGGTTTGAGTTTCCCGCGTCTTGCCCAGTCCCTTACGTCCATAGATGTGATGGTGATCTTGGCGTGTTTGCGGAGCCAGGGGAGTAGTTCGCGGGTGGGCATGGGTGGTGCTGCTTCGCGGAGTTTGGCCCGGTTGGCGTCGTGGTTGATGGCGGGTTCTTCGTAGCCCCAGCAGAGTTCGCGGGCGTTGGGTACCCATATGCGTGCCATGTAGAGCCATTCGCCTGCGTTTGGGTAGTCGTGCGCGGCTGTGTGCGCCCGTTGGGGGAGTTGTTGGAGCCAGATCTGGAGTTGCATTGCTTCGAGGCTTCCGGGTGGCTTAGATCCTGCGTGGCCGCCTCCACCGCCACTGGTTTTGACTACTGCTGTCCCGGCCCGTACCTCATCCAACCTGCCCAACAAATCCGGTACGTCCTTCAGTAAACCATCCAACTCCACGATGCAGGCCGTGCAAAGGTAAAGCGTCGTAGCCCGGCCGCAACCCTCAGTAGTGCAGGTCATTCTTCCTCCTGGTGGTAGTCGGTTTGCACGGTGAGTCCTTTGCGTTTGGCGTGTTTGCGGACGGCGGCGGTGATGGTGTCGTGGAGTCTGTCAGCCCGGCCGGGTTTCGGGGTGCACTGGATCGTGATCGTTAGCTTCACTGCGGCTCCAGTTCGGTGATGGTGAGGACTATTGCGGGGTCACCTTTGCCGCCTTGTCGTAAATCGGGGCCTATTAGGTGCCGGTTGGTGTCGTCAGGGATGAGCCCGTAATCAACCAGCCCATCGATTGCCGCTTTGAGGGTGGGGAGCAAATTATGCGCGTCGTATTGACGGTTCGTGGGTTTGGTTACGTGCGCGACGATGTGGACGCGGTTGAGGTTGCGGGGCAGGTCAGCGGCCATGGCGTTGACCATTGCGAGCCGGCGCCAGTGCTTCGTGAGTTGCGCCTTCTTCGCCCAATGCATCCTTTGGTTGAGGTTGAGCATGGGTAGTTCCGACGCTACGGTTACGGTCCAGGTGTTCATTACCGTCCTTCCGTGATACCGATAAGTGCGGCAAGGATGTGTTCAGCCAATAGCGGCGGGACTGCGTTTCCGATCTGGAGGAACTGCTTTGTCTTCGTGCCACACCAGACGAACGGGCGCTCATAGGTTTGAAGGATGGAGGCTTCCTCCTGGATTAGCCGGCGTCCTTCCGGGTCACGTTGCCCAGGTCCTGCGGCTCGAGTTGGGCGTTCTCCGAACTCTGCTGTCCCTGCGCCCGTGATGGTTGGTGCGGGGTGATCGGTTGGGCGTGGGTCTACAATCTGGCATGAGGTTCCAGAGGCGGCAATGACGGATGGGTAGCTCTGCAATGCAGCGGCTTCGTCCGTGCTGAGCCTGTCAGTTGCGCCCGCCCAGGCTGGAATGCCTGTGTAGCGCTCATGGAACTTAGCTATAGGCTCAGCGCCACCCGCCTCCGTTCCACCGCCCGTGACGGTCGGCGATGGCCTATTGGTCAAGCCCCGCCATCCAAGCGCTTCAGCCATGCTCACCCATTTTTTGACGCCGGGGTCTAGCTTCTCGGGGGTGCGGGAGTAGTAGCGGGAATGAGTCGGCTTCGGCATGTGAACTTCGCCCCCACGACGGGCAACCAGGATGGCGCGTTTGCGTGTCTGGGGTACGCCGTACTGTTCGGCGTTTAGGATATCCACCTTGACCTCGTAGCCCCATTCGCGCATTACTTCAGCGCAGGCTTGCCAGACGGGCAGGACAGTGGGGACCTGCTCTAGGGCGACGAGCCGGGGTCGGTCGCGCCAGACATAGGCGAGCGGGGTCAGGACTAGGGCGGTCCTCATGTCGTGCTGCTCACCAAAGCGGAGTAGGGCGTCTGCGTCTTTGTAGGCGTGCAGTTCGATGGCCTCGAGGACTTCGTTTAGCGCGGCCCTTCCTGCACCTTTACCTGCTGTGCTGAATGTCTGGCAGGGTGGGGACGCGATCAGTAGCCCGTAGGAGCCGTACTGTTCGCGGTTTTGTTCGGCGGTGAGGGTGATGCCGTCCCACACGTCGTGGTAGATGGTTTCCATGCCGTTCGCGGTTCTGGTCGCGACGGCTTCGGGCATGATTTCGACGCCGGCTTCTTTGATGCCGAGGCGTTGGCAGGCGACTCCCCAGCCTGTGCCGGCGAAGAGGTCAAGGGCTTTGATGTGGGCGGTCGTCACGATTCGTATCCTTTAAAGATCAATGCCCCGACATCCGGGGCGTGGTGGTTGGTGGTGGGGGCGCTCATATCCGGCCCCGTGCTTTGAGGTCAGCCAACCGTTCTTGTCGGCCTTGTTCCATGAGCCGGCCCCACTCTTCGGGGTTCCGCGCCCGCCAGGACATCGGGTTCTTGCTGGATTGTTTGGGGTTGGCTTCGATGGCTGATTGCCTGCCCGTGCGCTGACTGCGGACGAGTTCGGCGCGTTTGCGGATCTTGGCCGGCGATACGCTTTCGTCGTCGTTGAGCCTGTAGTGGTCCAGGACGGCTTGCATTGATTCGTCATAGGAGTAGGGCTGGAGTGCGTTGGCCCATATGTCGCGTGCTGGTTTGTTGATTTGGACGCGGGGGTCGTACTGGTTGACCCACGTCATGAGGGTGACGGTTTCTTCGAGGTTCATGTCATGCCCCTAGTTCGAGTTGTCCGGCGATTTCGGCGCGTGTTTCTTGCAGGAGGTCATATCCGGTCTGTAGCCGGTTTTGAGATCCCGTGGGGCGCTGTTGTGGGGCGCGTGAGGGCAATGGGCCGTCTTCCCAGCATTTGCCGTTGAGCCAGGTCGCCGGGAGTTTGGTGAATGACGGTTCGCGGTTGGGGTCTTCGCGGTATCGGATGGCGCCTTCGATCAAAGCCTCAGCGCTCGCTTGCTTCCTGGCCTTGGCGTAGGCCTTCTCCGCTACGCCCTTGGACTCTTTGCGTGGATATTCGAGGTACCAGTCAATGAACTCGTCCGGCGTAGCTGGACAAGTCTTTTTCCCCTGTTCCCCTGTTCCTCTGTTCCCCTGTTCCCCTGTTACAGGCGCGAGGGTTTCGGGAGGGCTCGCGACACTCTCGCGAATTTCCGACTCTTTGTAGTCAAAAGTCCCGTCAGGACGCGGATTTCGGCCCTTGCCCGGCTTGTCTATTCGCTGTGCTGACTCCCAGAACGATATGTACAGCAACTGGTCACCGCGGGCCTCGTATCGGTGCACTAAACCGGCTTGGAATAGCTCGGAGATGGCTTCGGACACCCTCGCGACAGTCTCGCGAGGGTTCGCGAACATGTCGCGAGGGAACACGTCAGTGACGATAAGTTCGATGTCGTCCACACCGACGCCGTTGTCGTCCACGTAGGATTCCAGGCCCTTCAGTACGAGCCGGGCGTCCCACGATACTGAGGCGATCCTCCGGGATTTCCAGAACTCTGGTTTAGTGCCACGGATCCTCATGCGGACCAACTCCTTTCGTTATGCGTTTTGGCGTTTGCGGGCCATGATGCCGGTCTTGTATTCGTGTTTTGCGGCTTCTCGTGCTGCTTCTTCGAGGCCTTTGCGTCCGCCGTGGATGGGTGGTGGGAGTGTTCGGCGGGTGGGGCTGGTGGCGTCTTTGATTTGGTCGGCTACTACCCGGCGTTTGTGGTTCAGGCGTGCTAAATCCATTTCGGCGTCACGGATTTGTTGCAGGCGGCGTTCTTCGGCTTCGAGTTCAGCGGCCGCAATGGCTTTCTGGTGCTTCAGGCGTTCCAGGTAGTCGCTGGAATTGCCGCGGACATAACTCACTTGGTTTTCCTTTCTCGCATGACGTTGCGGATGGCTTGATCACTGGTTGGATCCCGGTGTGTGGCTGCGGTTCCTGCTTGTCCACCGGGTTTGCGTTCTTTCCAGTGGCACCGGCAGGAGTAGGCGAGTGAGCATCCCCAGGGATTCCAGCAGCAGGCACGTTTACATGTGGTCATGGCTCCCTTTGGATATGCCAAGGGGCGCCCCGTGTGGAGCGCCCCTTGATGGCTGGTGTTATCGGTTGTCGAGTGCGGCCCTGAGGTCCGCGAGGGTGAGTGGTTGTGGTTCGCAGTCGTGGCGTTCGGGCCTGCCGTTGCTGACCGACAACTCTCCGTTGCACCGGAAGCACGATGTCAGGATCGACAGTTGCTCGCCGCGGGGACGAGTGCGGAAGTTCATTTGCGGTCCCAATCCGCTATGACCTGAAACCAGATGACCGCAACGAGTAACCATCGCTGCGTACTGTCCAGGTCGGTGCAGACAAGAGCGATGTAGCAGGCCAGCGCGCCGACAGCCGCGAGGATCCGCATAACCATCTAGAACGGCACTTCGGCGTCAGCAGCTCCACCGAAGCCAGCGTTCGAGTTCGCTTGATTCTTTCCGCCGCCGTTCCAGTCATTGCCGCCCTGACTAGAACGCTGCGTGCGGTTGACCTTGGCGTTGGCGTACTTCAAGCTGGGCGCTACCTCATCGGCTTCCAGTTCAATGACCGTGCGCTTTTCGCCCGCAGTAGTTTCATATGACCGCTGCTTCAGTCGGCCTGTTACGACCACGCGCATACCCTTGTCGGCCAGGGTTTCGGCCACGTTTTCCGCCATCTCGCGCCAAGCAGAGCACCGGAGGAATAGAGTCTCCCCATCCTTCCACTGGCTGGACTTTGCATCGAATGTGCGCGGGGTACTGGCAACCGTAAAGGTTGCTACCGCGGATCCTGACGGGGTGAATCGCAGCTCAGCCGGTCCCGTCGTATTGCCGATAATCGTCAGTGTCGTTTCGCCGGCCATGGTTAGTTGCTCTCTTCTGTTGTGGGTGCTGCCATTGCTTGGATTGTGTCTAGGTGTGGTTGTGGTTCGCCGGCTGCCTTAGCCGCCTTCCAGAGCGCCCGTAGCAGGTCGGGGTCGCCGTTTGCTTGTTCCGCTTCAGCCAGGAAGTCACGGGCCTGCTGTGCGGGCTTGGGGGCTTCCTTGAGGGGCTGCACGGTGTAAGTAACCCGCTTGCCCCTGGTGGCTGTCAGCTTGAGGTTCAGCGGGCTGTCAAGGTTGGAGAGCGCGGCGATACGGATGCCTCCCACGGCTTCCTTGCCGAAGCGCACGTTCGGATCGTGGAAGAGTTGTACGCGGCGCCCAACCCATGCGTCGGAGTCGTCGCCCCATGCAGTGAGCAGGACGCGCAGCATGGTCAGTGGTGGACGCCATACCCGGCTCTCGCCCTCAAGGTCGATGTCGTATTTCTGTTCCGCCGCGCCGTTCTTGACGCCTGCGATAGCGAAGACCCTTGGGCCTTGTAGGAAGTCCTCGGCGTTCCACTGGTCGGAGCGTGGTTCTGCGGTGATTTTCATAGGGTCAACTCCAGGTCAGTGTCGATGCCTAGCAGGTCTTCGGTTTCGTAGACCGCATAGTTGGGGAGGGCGATGGGTTCGG
>Ga0157369_10004147_pt1 | contig 17165 bp, 12 predicted proteins | sample C25metaG_FD_113461 | JGI IMG/M metagenome (GOLD analysis project Ga0157369, IMG submission 113461) | Corn rhizosphere microbial communities from Kellogg Biological Station, Michigan, USA - C2-5 metaG | ecosystem: Host-associated > Plants > Roots > Rhizosphere > Soil | place: USA: Michigan... | reverse complement strand
GAGGCTCAACGCCTTCAGTTATTTCATGTATTTGTTCGGCGGGCTGATGTTGTGGATTGCGTTCGTCCTCAACATGGCGCCGGACGTCGGCTGGTTCGAATATACGCCGCTGTCCGGCCCTCAATATTCGCCTGGCAAGCACACCGACATCTGGGCGCAGATGGTCACCTACACCGAGGTTGCGGCCCTTGCGGCGGCGGTAGTGTTGGTGTGCACGATCCTGAAAGCGCGCGCGCCGGGCATGACCCTGGCGCGGATGCCGCTGTTCGCCTGGGCGATGCTGGTCGAGGGGATCATGATCATCTTCGCGATGCCGGCAGTGGCAGTGGTGACGACCGTGTTGCTCATTCCCGACAGGCTGGTCGGCACGCAATTCTTCAATGCCGCCGAGGGCGGCGACGCGCTGCTGTTCCAGCACATGTTCTGGTTCTTCGGCCACCCGGAGGTCTACATCATCTTCCTTCCCGCGACCGGCTTCGTCAGCGTGATCGTCGAGACCTTCTGCCGCCGCCCCGTCTTCGCCCATCCGGTCGTGGTCCTGGCGCTGATCTCCACCGGAATTCTGTCGTTCGGCCTGTGGGTCCACCACATGTTCGCAACCGGACTGCCGCGCGTCGGCTACAGCTTCTTCACTGCGGCGAGCATGTCGGTGTCGATCCCGACGGGACTCCAGATATTCTGCTGGCTTGCGACCATGTGGGACGGAAGGCCGCGCTTTCAGGTGCCGATGCTGTACGTCGTCGGCTTCATCCTGACGTTCGTTATCGGCGGGCTGACCGGAGTCATTCTCGCCGCAGTGCCGCTCGATCTGCAGCTCCACGACACCTACTTCGTCGTCGCTCATCTGCACTATGTGCTCATCGGCGGGTCGGTCTTTCCGCTGCTCGGAATCTTTGCTTACTGGTTCCCGAAGATCACCGGGCGGATGATGGACGAGAGGCTCGGCAAGATCGGCTTCTGGCTGGTCTTCATCGGCTTCCACATGACCTTCCTGCCGATGCACTGGAGCGGGATGCTGGGGATGCCGCGGCGGGTTTACACTTATCCGGCGGGGCTCGGGCTCGAGCTTCCCAATCTCATTTCGACGGTCGGGTCGTTCGTGCTCGCATTCGGGGTGGTGCTGTTCGTCGTGAACGGACTCTTTTCGCTTTACCGTGGAGCGATCGCGGGCCCGAACCCGTGGGGCGCGGCGGGTCTCGAATGGGCAACCAGCTCGCCCCCGCCGGTCTACAATTTCGAGCATATTCCCGTGGTCGAGAGCAGCACGCCGTTATGGGATATTGAAGGCGAGCTGCCGGTCGTCACCGGCCTCCGCGTCGATGAAAAGGAGATTCTGCTGACGACGGTGGTCGCGGCAACGCCGGACCTTCGCGAGCCCGTGCCTGAGCCGAGCCTGTGGCCGTTCATCGCCGCTTGCGCCGTCGGCCTCGTCTTCGCCGCATCGATCTTCTCGCCCTGGGCGGTTCCGTTCGGGCTCATCCCGTGCGGCATCGCGCTCACTGCCTGGTTCTGGCCAAAGGAGATCAAGCGTCATCCGGAGCCGGTCATCTCATGATCCTCCAGCCGCGCTTCACCGACGATGTTTCGGGCCTTCCGACCTCCAAGTTCGGTCCGAGCAGCCTCACCTGGTGGGGAATCATCGGCTATATGGTGATCGAGGGCGTGGGCTTCGCGCTCGTCTTCGCGACTTATTTCTTCCTCATGGGACACGAGCAGGGCTGGCCACCCGAAGGACGCGCGCCCCCTGACATCCTCGCCGGCACGATCTTCACAATTCTGATCCTGCTCAGCGAAATACCGAATACGATGATCAAGAAGGCCGCCAGGGCGGGCGACGTCCCGACGATCAGGCTGTTGATGCCAGTGATCGTGGCGGTCGGGGCGGCGCTCCTCATCATCCGCGGGTTCGAGTTCAACAGCCTCAACTGCCGCTGGACCGACAACGCCTACGCATCGATCCTGTGGACGATCCTGATGCTGCACGCGGCGCATCTTGGAACGGATTGGGCCGATACAGTGGTCCTCTGGGCGCTGATCAGGACTCCGCTCGCTTATGAGAAGCGTCGCCAGGTCGATGTCGACGAGAACAGCCTCTACTGGCGTTACGTCTGGCTGCTTTGGATTCCGATCTACCTGATGATCTATTGGGTGCCGCGGCTATGAACAGCGAGCCGATCCGCGACCGCTTCATGCCCTGGGCCGGGCTCGCGCTCGGCACATTGGGGGCCGGCCTCGCGCATCAGATTGGCGCCGATGCGACGTTCCAGGACTGCAAGTTCAGCAGCCCGGTGATCGTCATCCTTGCCGCGATCCTCGGGCTCTTCATCGTGGCGCTGGGCGCGTTCGGATCCTGGCGAGTTTATTCGGGCGAGGGCGAAGGCCCCTCGCGGCGGATGATCGCGATCGTGTCGCTGATGGCGTCCGAAATTTACGCGCTCGCCATCATCCTTCCGCTGATCGCATCTTTGGTGATCCCACGGTGCTGGGCATGAACGGGCATCATCATGCGGAAGGGCTGGGCTGGACGCTCGACCCGCTGCTTACGGTGCCGCTGGCCCTCGCCCTGCTCATCTACATCGTCGGCTGGGCGAGGCTATCGAAGCGTGCTTCGACGCCGGTGCGGCCCGGGCTGTTCCTGTCAGGCTGGCTGGTGCTGACGTTGTCGCTGACCTCACCGCTGCACGAGGCGGGCGAGCGGAGCTTCGCCATGCACATGATCGAGCATGAATTGATCATGCTCGTTTCGACGCTCTTGCTAGCGGCCTCGGGCGCGGGAGGAGTGTTCGCCTGGGGTCTGCCGCGACCGCTTCGGCTCGCGCTCGGCGGAAGCTGGAAATCGCCGCTCCAGTCGCTGTGGAAGCGCCTCACCGAGCCGGTCACCGCGACTGCGGTCCAGGGCGCGGTAATGTGGGCCTGGCACGCGCCCCCTTTGTTCGATCGGGCGCTCGGAAGCTTCGGCTGGCATATCACGCAGCATGCCTGCTTTTTCCTGAGCTCGCTGATCTTCTGGTGGGCGATGCTCCATCCGCGCGAGCGCGGGTCGGGTTATGGAGTTTCGGCCGCGTGCCTGTTCGCGACATCGCTGATCGGGGGTGCGCTCGGCGCGCTGATGAGCTTCTCGTCGAGCCCATGGTACGCGCAATATGCGGCAATGGGCATGACCGGCATCGGCCTCGATCCGGTCGACGATCAAAGACTGGCGGGCCTCATCATGTGGATCCCGGGCGGCCTGGTGCACGGGGTCGCCGCACTGGTCCTCGCCTACAAATTGCTGAGGGCCTCGGAGGGTGAGCATGCCGCGCTCAATCTCCACTAAAGCTTTCTTCGCGATCCTCGCGGCGGTGATCTTCGTCGTCGCGCTGATCGGAGTGGCTTACGTCTATGTGCACCAGCGCGCGCGAATGCGGGAGCATGCCGCGGTGATCACGAGCGGCGATCCCCGGCGCGGGGAGGCGATGTTCATCCAATATGGCTGCGGAAGCTGTCACGCCGTGAAGGATGTGCGCACCGCGGTCGGATCAGTCGGCCCGCCGCTCGACGGGATCGCGGTGCGCACAATCATCGCCGGCCACCTCGCCAACAGGCCCGAGAATATGGAGAAATGGATCCGCGATCCGCAGCAGGTTTCGCCAGGGACCGCGATGCCGGACCTCAATGTCGGCGAGACAGACGCGCGCGACATCACGGCTTTCCTCTACACCCGCGCGAAATAGCCGCCTTCGCTACAACTTCCGTTGAGATGTGCCGCAGAGGTCACTGCTGTAGAGCCGCGCCAGCGCGGGGGGCGAGTCCCTCGCGACAACAGGAGGCCGCAATGGGCGCGAAACTTCTTATCTGTCTGTCGTGCACGATCCTCGCCGGCTGTGCGAAGCAGATTCCGCAGGTCGATCGCACGGCGCAGTCGAAGCGCGAGATCCAGGCGCTGTTCGCTAATTGGCAGAAGGCGTTCGAAGCGAAGGACGTGACGCGTTCGATGCAGATGTACGCGCCAGGCGCCAGCCTCACGGCCTATGACATCGTTCCGCCGCTGCAATACCGCGGCTTCGATGCCTATCGGAAGGATTATGAGGTCCTGTTCGCCCAGTTCGCGGGTCCGTTGCGCGTTGATTTTCCCGACATGCATATAGAAGCCGGCGATGACGTGGCCTTCGCCTACGGCGTTGAACGCATGAGTGGAAAGCTCACCAACGGCACGCCCGTCGATATGTGGATGCGCTACACGGAAGGACTGAAACGGATCGACGGCCAGTGGCGTGTCGTCCACGAACATATTTCCGTTCCGGTCGACCTCAACACCGGCAAAGCTGCGCTCGACCTCAAGCCCTAGCGCAGCCGCACTCCGATCCACAGCGTGCGCGGAGTCGCGCGCTCGACCGATCCGTCGCCGTTGATGCCGGCCATCACCAGCGCATTGGCGAGGTTCTCCGCTCGAGCGACAACCTGCAACCGCCGCGTCAGCGGCCAGGACGCATAAGCGTCGAGCGTAGTCGCGCGTTTCAAGACATCGACGTTGAGATCATCGTCGAACTGAGCGCCGATCCGGCGGAGGACCAACTGCGCGCCTTTGCCGCCCCGTTCCCAGCCCGCGGCCACCGTCCCCGCGAATTTCGGCGTTTGCGCAGGCCGCAGTCCGTTGAGGAACTCGGCGGTGCCGCCGCCTTCCATTCGTGCGTGTGTGAAGCTGGCGCCGACATGGATCGACCAAGGGCCGTCGGTCCAGTCGGCCGAAGCTTCAAGGCCGCGAACCTTCACCGCATCCACATTCTCGCGCTTGAAGAAGGTGCCGGTCGCACCAACGAATCCCACACCCGGGAAAGTGCCCGGGCCGTGGCCCATGGTGACGTTTGCGATCGCATTCTTGAGCCGGTTTTCGAAGCCCGTCAGCGACGCGTGGAACGGTCCGTGAGCATAATCCACTCCAGCTTCGGCGCCCAACAAACGTTCGGGTTCGAGGTCGGGGTTGGCGGCGGTCGCATCGCTTCCCGCGCGGAACGGTCGGAACAGCTCGTTGAGTGTCGGCATCCGCCAGCCGAGATAGGCTGCCGAGCGAAGGCTGAAGTCGGCGCTTAGGGGAAGCATGATCCCGCCGCGAGCGGTCGGAAGCCAGCCGCTTCGCGATGGATCGTGGTCGTCGGTCAGGACACCGCCGGTAGCGATCTGCTGTTCGAACAAATGGCCGTTCGCGATGCTCCAATGATCGATGCGCGCGCCGCCGGTCAGAATCGCCTTGCCAAGGTTGGCGCTGGCTTCGGCGAACGCTCCAGCGGTCCAGCTGTCCCCGCCTGCCGCACGGCGACGCGTCGGATCGCCATCGACGTAGGAGAAGAATTCACGGGACTCGCCCGTGGTCCGGCGCGCATCGGCGCCGAGCCGAAGCTCGATTCCGTTAGGCATTGGCGGACGCAACTCGAGGCTTCCGCCCAGACCGCGCGACGGTACCGAATATTGAAGCGAAACCCGGTTTGCCTCGGTGCGTCCCAGAGTCACGCTGGCAAAGCTGCTCATCAGGTTGCGCCATTGCCAGTAGGCCAGCGCGCTCCATTGCCATGAGCCGCGGCCGACCAGGCGCAAAGAAGCGTCGGCGCCATTGGTGCGGTTCGCCGTGAAATCGGTTCCTCGCGTCCGCCAGTCGTGGAAGCCGGCGAGGCTCGCCTGCACCTCTATGTCCGCGCCCAAAGGGGCAACCCACCGCGCACGGCCGCTCCATTCTCGATAGGGCGCTGGCTCGTCGGCAGGACCACGTGTCGCGGCGGTGACGGGGATGAAGCCGTCGCCTCGCTCGCTGCGAGCGGAGAGGCCGAGCACGCCGCCGCCGAGGTCGAGACCGACGCGTCCGCGCCCTTCCAGCGAATCGCGGCTCCCGCCGTCGATTTCGCCCGAAACGCCAGCGTCCGATCGGCTCACCATCTCGATCGTTCCGGCGAGGGCGCCCGGTCCGTTGGCAACGCTTCCGCCGCCGCGCACGACCCGAATCTCGGACAAGGTCTCGGGATCGTAGGCAGGCCAGTTGACCCAGCCTCCGAAGGGGTCCGTCTGCGGCACGCCGTCGAGCACGAGCAGCGCGCGGCTCGAAGCATTGCCGCCGAGCGCGCGAAGGGTCACGCCCTGGCTCGTCGGATGACCGCTCCGCGCGTCCGAGCGGCGGAAGAGCTGGAGTCCCGGAACGTCTTTCAATAGTTGGTCGAGTTCGTGGCTTGGTGACTGCTCTATCTCGCGGCGCGAAATCTGCCGGACGTCATAGACGTGTTCGGCCTTCGCCTCGGGCAGCGCCTTGCCGGTAACGACGATCGTCGCTTGCGGGGCTTGCGGCGGAAGGACCGCGGGCACCTATCGAATGTCATAAAGAGTCGCGGCGATCGTCAGCAGCGACGACAGAGCGACCGCAAGCAGCGCCCAGGGCGCCCACCAGGGCCAGGACAGCCTGTTTGTTTCGTCCTGCTTCGCCATCATGCGACTAATGCGCGAATGTCTCCGCGGGTCCATGAAATTCATCGTCTTCGAATTGCAACAATCGCGGCCGTCGCTTCGCTTCCGATGGGTTTCGGTAAATGGTTAAGACTCCTCAAGGAATCGCCTGTCAGGAGACTTTGTATCGCGGTTTTTCCAAGGCGCGACAGCAGTTTAGCGGCCTTGTCGGTTGACCGACTTTTGTTGACTTTTGGTTAACGGAGGCGCAGATCGGTCTTCTTGACACAGTCAAGGGGGCAACCATGACATCTGTCGTTTCCAAGAAGAACAACCGTAAGCTCATTCTGACGGGCGCGGGCGTACTCGTTTTCGGTGTTGCGGCCTACGGACTCGGGCGAATCTATCCGCCGCTGGGCCCGAGTGCAGGCACGGTCGGTCCGGCGCAAAGATATGTGTCGGCCCAGGTCGGGGAAGGCGACGTGACGCTCGGCGATACGTCGGTTCCCGAACTGATGCAGACGGATGCGTTCCGGATCATGGTGAAGGATCCGAACTTCCGGCAGCTCGCCAGCGACCCGGGGTTTGCTGCGCTGATCTCGAATCCGGCGGCATTTTCGGCTTTGACGTCGAATCCGGGAGCGTTCGCCGCTTTGGTCAAGAATCCGTCGGCGTTCCATTCGCTGGTCCAGCAGGCGTCGGCGCTTTCCGCCGGATCGCAGCTTTCGGCGGGACAGACTTCGGCGCTCAGCGTGATGGCCCAGAATTCGGCGGCTTTCTCGAAGCTCGCGTCCAGTCCGGGCGCGTTCGCGGCGCTCGCCACCAACGCATCGGGCTTCTCGGCCCTGGCAAGCCATCCAGCGGCCTTCTCCGCGATGGCGGCCAATGCGGCGGCGTTCAGCAAATATGCGAACAACTTCTCCGCGTTTAAGTCCGATGCAGCCAATGCCGCGAATGTCCCGGCGATGGCGGGCGCGGCGTCGGCCTTCTCGGCTCTTGCTGCCGACTCCAAGGCGATGTCGGCGCTCGGGGCGAACTCGTCCGCTTTCTCTGCGCTTGGAGCCAATGCCAGCGCGTTCAAGGCACTCGCTGCCGACAATGCTTCGTTCCACAACCTGCAGGTCGCATCGGGCCTGATGGCCCAGAACGGGGCGGCATTCCGCTCGCTGGCGAGCAGCCCGAGCGCTCTTCAATCGGCCGCGCAAGCGGCGTTCGCGCTGGGCTCGAAGTTGAGCGCTGCGGGGGCATTGAGCGGATCGACCGTATCGGCGCTCGGCGCCAACGCCAGCGCATTCTCCGCGCTGTCGAACAGTCCAGGAGCCTTGTCGGCGCTTGCCAACAATGCCTCGGGATTCTCGGCACTGGCGAGCCACCCGGCGGCCTTCTCAGCAATGGCGGCCAACGCGGCGGCGTTCAGCAAATATGCAAACAACTTCGCGGCGTTTAAGTCCGATGCGGCCAATGCCGCGAACGTTCCGGCGATGTCCGGAGCGGCGTCGGCCTTCTCGGCTCTCGCGGCGGATTCGAAGGCCATGTCGGCACTCGGCGCGAACTCGTCGGCCTTCTCGGCTCTCGGCGCGAACGCGAGCTCGTTCAAGGCACTAGCGTCGAGCGCTGCCGGACTGCACAACCTGCAGGTCGCCTCGGGACTGATGGCGCAGAACGCGTCCGCCTTCTCGAAGCTTGCGAACGGCGGAGCCCTCGCAGCCTCGATCCAGGCGGCGTCGGCGTTCAGCAACAGCGCCGCGTTGTCGGCGCTTCAGTCGCAGGGCAAGCTCAATGCGTCGATGCTGTCGGCAATGCAGTCGAATCCGGCGGCATTCTCGGCGATGGCTTCGAACCCGGGCGCGTTCTCGGCGCTGGCCAGCAATCCGGCTGCCCTGTCGGCGCTCTCGCACAACGCTTCCGCCTTCTCGGCGCTGGCGAATAACGCGAACTTCAGGGCGCTGGTCGGCAATCCGGCATTCGGCGCCGCGCTGAAGTACGGAAACGTGGCGAGCGCGATAAACCAGGCCGACTGATGCGTTAGCCGCTGTGCGGCGTTTGGGGGGTAAATGAGGGGGACCAGGCGGCCGCGGGTCGCGGCGTGCAGCATCGTTGCACCGCTGCTTCTCGCGGCCGCTTCGCAGGTTTCGGCTCAGCAAGCGCCGAAGCCGCCTCCCCCGCAGCCCGACACGACGACGATCACGGAACCGCCCAAGCCTGAGCAGCCGCAGCCGAAGCAGGAAGAGGTCAAGCACGTTCCGCCCGACGCGTCGGGAATCGACCTCACCACGCTCGAGACCAAGGACCTCGACCTCCTCTATTTCGATCCGGTCCAGACGTACCTCACGCCTTACATCGCGCGCGCCTATGAGAATGCGCTGCGCTTCCACGAGAAGACGTTCCAGTGGAAACCGTGGGAGCCGACGACGGTGTTGCTGAAGGACTTCAGCGACTATGCCAACGCCGGCGCGCGGGCGTCACCCAACAATACAGTCCTGATCGACGTCGCGCCCCTGTCGGTGACGATGGAGACTTTCACCCCGGGCGAGCGCTTCTTCACCATTACCAACCACGAAATGGCGCACGTCGCTCAGATGGACGTGTGGAATCATGAGGACGCGTTCTGGAGGCACTTCCTTCACGGCAAGGTGATGCCGATCCAGGAGCATCCGGAATCGATCCTCTACAATTATCTGGCCACCCCAAGGGTCAATACGCCGCGCTGGTATCTGGAGGGCGGCGCGGTGTTCTTCGAAACCTGGATGTCGGGCGGTCTCGGCCGGGCGCAGGGCGGCTATGACGAGATGGTGTGGCGCGCGAAGGTTCGGGACAACGACAAATTCTTCTCGCCGCTCGGTCTGGAGTCCGAGGGCATCGCGGTCGACTTCCAGGTCGGCGTCAACGATTACCTCTACGGCACCCGTTTCATGTCCTACCTCGCCCTCAAATACGGGCCGGACAAGTTCGTCGAGTGGCAGAGCCGGCGCGAGGGCAGCAAGGCCTTCTACGCATCGCAGTTCAAGAAGGTCTTCGGCCGCCGCCTCGACGACGTCTGGAACGACTGGATTGCGTTCGAGCATGATTATCAGAAGGCGAACCTTGCAAAGCTCGCTCAATATCCGCTGACGGAAACGGTGAAGCTCAGCCCGCGCGGGCTGGGATCGATGTCGCGTGGCTATATCGACCCGAAGACCAACAGCCTCATCGCGGCCTTCCGCTACCCCGGAACGATCGGCTTCGTCGGCCGGATGGACCTCGCCACCGGCAAGCTGACCAAGTTCCAGGAAATCAAGGGCATGATGCTCTACAAGGTGACGAGCCTGGCCTTCGATCCGGACTCGCGCACCGCTTTCTACACCGAGGACAATGCCGCCTTCCGCGACCTGCTCGCGGTCAACGTGGACACGGGCCGCAAGCGGATGCTCCAGAAGGATGCACGCATTGGCGACCTCGTCTTCAACCGCGCCGACAAGTCGCTCTGGGGAATCCGCCACGAGAATGGCCTTGCGACGATCGTCCGAATCCCGGCGCCCTATACGAGCTTCAATCAGGTCCACACGTTCAAGTACGGGCAGATCCCGTTCGACCTCGACATCTCGCCCGACGGGACGAGGCTGTCCGCCTCGTTCGGCGAGGTGAACGGTACCCAATCGGTGCGAGTGTGGAGCACGGACAGCCTTGCACCCGATATCGAGCCGGTCGAGGTCGCGCGCCTCGACATGCCGCCGGCGACGCCCGAAGGCTTCATCTTCGCGCCCGACGGAAAGTCGCTCTACGGCACGTCATATTATACCGGCGTGTCGAACGTTTACCGGTTCGATCTGGGTACCCAGAAATTCGACGCGCTGAGCAACGCTTCGACGGGCTTCTTCCGACCGATGCCGCAGCCGGATGGTTCGATCATCGCCTACGAATATAGCGGACAGGGGCTGCAGCCGGTCCGGTTCCAGCCGAAGGTCCAGAACGACCTCGCCAATGTCGAATTCCTCGGCACGAAAGTGGTCGAGGAGCGTCCGGAACTAAAAAGCTGGGGCGTCGGGTCGCCGGCCAAGATCGACCTCGATTCGATGATCACTGCCCGAAGCAAATATAATAGCGCGCAGCGGCTGAAGCTCGCGGGCATGTACCCGATCGTCGAGGGCTACAAGAAGGAGGTCTCGCCGGGTTATTATTTCCATTTCGAGGACCCGCTGCAGTTCAATCAGATCAACGCGACCTTCAGTGTGTCGCCGTTCGGGCACCTCAAAGCCAGCGATCGCTTCCACGCGATGGTCGAGCTCAAGTCGATCAACTGGGACGTGATACTGAAGCACAATGGCGCCGACTTCTACGACCTGTTCGGGCCCGTCGAGCGGAGCCTTCACGGCAATTCCATCGTCATCAAATATGACAAGACGAAAATCTACGATCCGCCGCGCCAGCTCGACCTGTTCGGATCGGGCGCGGTGTACACCGGCCTCGAGCGGCTCCCGAACGCCCAGAACATCCCGAGCCAGAGCAGCGTCGTCTCGTTCGAGGCGGGCGCCAAATTCACGAATACGACCCGAGCGCTTGGCGGCGTCGATCATGAGAAGGGGATCGAATGGCGGGCGCTCGCCGACCTCGATTATTCACCGAGCGAATCCCTCGCCTTCCCCAAAATCTACGGCGGCGTCGATTATGGCGTTCCATTGCCCATGCCCAACTCGTCGATCTGGCTGTACGCCAGCGGCGGCCTCGGCTGGGGTCAGCCGTTGCACCCGCTCGCGGCCTTCTACTTCGGTGCGTTCCGCAACAACTATGTCGATAACCGCCCGGAGAAGCGGTATCGCGAGCTGGAGAGCTTCCCGGGCTTCGATATCGACGAGATTGCCGCCCGGCGTTTCGCCAAGGCGACCGCCGAGGTGAATCTGCCGCCGGTGCGCTTCGCGGAGATCGGAACGCCCGTTTTCTATCTGAGCTACGTCCGGCCGGCGCTGTTCGGGGGCGGCATGGCGACCAGGGCGCCCGACGGAAGCGGCCACCGCTATTACGATCTCGGTGCTCAGCTCGACCTCAACTTCACCGTCGCTCTGAGGCTTCCGATGGTTTTCTCGGTCGGCGCGGCTCACGGCTGGGCGGACGGACATTCGCGCAAGACTGAGCTGCTCGCTTCGCTTAAGATATTGTGATGGCGACTCTCCTCGCTGAGGCGGCACACTGGGGTCTCGCCCTGGTTCCGGTGCTCATCTTGCTGACGATTTTCGTCTGGCTCGACGCATTCAAGCTGATGAGCCTTGGAGAAATACTGTTGCTGTTGCTGTTCGGAGGGGGCGCTGCGCTCGTCGCTTATCCGATCAGCGGCCGGTTCATCGATACGCTGCCGATCGGCTTCAACAATTACAGCCGCTACGTCGCGCCGTGGATCGAGGAAGCCCTGAAGGGGATCGTGATGATCGGCCTCTTCCGCTTCAACCGCATCGGCTACAAGCTCGATGCGGTGATTTCCGGCTTCGCGATCGGCGCCGGATTCTCGGTCATCGAGAACATCCTTTATCTGACGATTTTCCCCTTCTACGGCTCGGGTACCTGGCTGGTGCGCGGCCTTGGCACCGCGGTGATGCACGGAACTACGCTCGCGGTCCTGGCGGCGACGGCGCACGAGCTTGCCGAGCGCGAGATGCGACAAGCTGCGGGCGATTTCGACTTTCGTTTGTGGTGGTTCCTTCCCGGCTATCTGATCGCGGTCGCGATCCATTCGGTCTTCAACCAATTTCCCGACCGGCCGCTGATTGCAATGCTGGGAGCCGCAATTTTTGCGCCCATCGCGATTATCGCCATCTTCCAATTCGGGACGGCGGAAGCTGAACGCTGGCTTGTTGCCGAACATGCGGAACATGAAGCACAGCTCGCGATGCTTCGGTCAGGCAAATGGCCCGACAGTCCCGCCGGCCGAAAGGTGGCAGCACTCGCGCAGCGGCTCGGTCCGGAGGGCGCGACGCGAGTCCGGCGCTACTGGGAACTGCAGGCCTGGATTGTCGCGGAGGCGGAAGAGGCGATGATCGAGCAGGCCGAAGGTGATGTGAAGATCGACGCCAGCGAGGTCCAGGCGGCGTTTGCCGAGCTCGCAGGTCTCAAGCGCGCGCTCGGCAAGAGCACACATACGGCGCTAAAGGCGCTGCTGCCCTTCAGCCGCAACGACTTCTGGGAAGTGTCGGAGCTCAGGCAGCGCATCGAGCGCGGCTAATTCCCGAACCGGATCGCGGGGTGGCGTTGCAGACCCGGCACCTAGGGCATGGCGTCATCGAATAGCCAGGACCCGGTGCGCGAGCAGTGCCGGCAAGCAATTCGTCCGTCGAGCGGGGCACACTCGCCCGTCGGCTAGAGTGCTCTGGGTCGGTTTTTCCGATAAATTGCAAATAAGATCAGCAGGAACGCGAGAAGCCTGATGAGGTAGAGAGCAGCTCTGTCTTCAGCCGGAATTTCGGCCAGGGCCACGACGGTCTGACCAATGCCGAGAAGCGCGAACGAGAGAGAGAAGGCGAGGAAGAGGGGCTCGCGCGTACTCCTCCAGAAGCGGACGAAGAAAAGTCCACATGCGAAGAAACCGAAGGCGGCGGCACCTGAGAGGAAGTCGTAGAGAACCAAGGGTCAGTCCTCCTCGATCCGGTAGATGAAGCCAAACAGCAGCGAGCAGCTGGCGGCCAGGGCCAGCAACAGGCGCGGCAGGCGCAGATCTACCTCGGAACTCGGCCAAACCACGAGGTCGAGGACCAGTGCCAAATTGTTGAGGGCCAGGAAGACGAAGGAAATACTGCTCCAGAGCAACAGCGGCGTCCTCGACCTGGAAAAACTGCGGCCGAGCAGCAGAGCGCAAGCGGCACTGGTCAGGAAGCACAGGACGTAAACCGCCGCCGGAAAGACGTCGGCCATCTCAGTCCTTCCTCAGCCTGAATGCGTCGGCAAAAGCGGCGAGGCCGCTCCCGGATGCGGACACGATCGCCCTCCGCACGGCATCCGGCCGAGTTGCGTAAAGCTTCTCGGTTCGTTCGACGTAGTCCATCACCTGCTGATTGACCGGCATGTAACGCGCCCCTTCCCCTTCGAGCGAGGCTAGACCGGCTGCGAGCAGAGAGTCGAGCGCGTTGCTGACGACGAGGTCGCTCGCGCGCATCGTCGCCACCAGCTCCGAACTCGACCAGGGTCGCCGTTCGCGCTTCAGCACCAGAAGCAACTCGAGCGCCCAGACGGAACGGAAGCTCGACCTGATGAACTGAAGAATATCCTCGTCGGAGCTCGTCACGAGCCCCAAAACACCGTGGATCCCAGCATGCCATCTTCCTAGCCAACCGGATCAGCGGCATGCAACCTTCCGTTCACCTCATATCCACGGCACATTTTTAGGAAGCGGAAACCAAAAGATCGGATTATTAAGAATCGGTTGGCGGCCGGGGGGCCGCTTTTTGTTCAACCCGGGGCGGGGGAGAGAAGCCACACGGAGAGTTAAGCGTGAACATCCAGGCCCCGCGGGACTTCATCGATCGCCGCCAGCTCGTCAGCGCTCTCCGGGCGCTGCGCCGAGGTGACTTCAGCGTCCGCTTGCCCGAGGAAGTCGACGGCATCGACGGCGAGATCGCCAGCCTCTTCAACGAGGTGGTCTCCCTCAATGAGGAGATGACGCAGGAGTTCGAGCGCCTTTCCAAAGTCGTCGGCAAGGAAGGCAAGATCAGCCAGCGCGGGCGTGTGAAGAACGCGCGCGGCGGCTGGGAGACCGCGATCCGGTCGGTGAACGACCTGATCGAGGACATGGTTCAGCCGACCGCGGAAGTCTCCCGGGTCATCGGCGCCGTCGCCAAGGGCGATCTTTCTCAATCGATGACCGTCGAAATCGACGGACGTCCGCTGCGCGGCGAATTCCTGCGCATCGGCAAGGTCGTCAACACGATGGTCGACCAGCTCAATGGCTTCGCCTCCGAAGTGACCCGCGTTGCGCGTGAGGTCGGAACGGAAGGAAAGCTCGGCGGCCAGGCGCGGGTCAAGGGCGTTGCCGGCACCTGGAAGGACCTTACCGACAACGTCAACGCGATGGCGACCAACCTCACCGGCCAGGTGCGCAACATCGCCGAGGTTACGACCGCGGTGGCCCGCGGCGACCTGTCCAAGAAGATCACCGTCGAGGTGAAGGGCGAAATCCTCGAGCTGAAGAACACCATCAACACGATGGTCGATCAGCTTAATGCCTTCGCGAGCGAGGTTACACGTGTCGCCCGCGAAGTGGGCACGGAAGGAAAGCTCGGCGGCCAGGCGCGAGTCGAAGGCGTCGGCGGCACCTGGAAAGACCTTACCGACAATGTGAACCTGATGGCCGACAATCTCACGGGCCAGGTCCGCAACATCGCCGAAGTGACTACCGCGGTGGCCAAGGGCGACCTTTCGAAAAAGATCACGGTGGACGTGAAGGGCGAGATCCTCGAGCTCAAGAACACCATCAACACGATGGTCGACCAGCTGAACGGGTTCGCTTCGGAAGTGACTCGCGTCGCGCGCGAAGTCGGCACGGAAGGCAAGCTTGGCGGACAGGCGCAGGTGCCCGGTGTCGCCGGCACCTGGGCGGACCTCACGAACAATGTGAACCTCATGGCCGCGAACCTCACCGGTCAGGTGCGCAACATCGCCGAGGTGACCACCGCGGTCGCGCGCGGCGACTTGTCCAAGAAGATCACGGTCGATGTTCGCGGCGAGATCCTCGAGCTCAAGGACACCATCAACACGATGGTGGACCAGCTCAATTCGTTCGCGTCGGAGGTGACCCGCGTCGCCCGCGAGGTGGGCTCGGAAGGAAAGCTGGGTGGCCAGGCGCAGGTCGAGGGCGTGGGCGGCACCTGGGCTGACTTGACCGACAATGTGAACCTGATGGCCGAAAACCTGACTAGCCAGGTCCGCAACATCGCGGAGGTGACGACCGCGGTGGCCAAGGGAGACCTGTCGAAAAAGATCACGGTCGACGTGAAGGGCGAGATTCTCGAGCTCAAGAACACCATCAACACGATGGTCGACCAGCTGAACGGGTTCGCCTCCGAAGTCACCCGCGTCGCTCGCGAAGTGGGCACCGAGGGCAAGCTCGGTGGACAGGCTCAGGTCGAGGGCGTCGCCGGCACCTGGGCCGACCTGACGGACAGCGTGAACCTCATGGCCGGCAATCTCACCGGTCAGGTCCGCAACATCGCCGAGGTGACGACCGCGGTGGCCAAGGGCGATCTCTCGAAAAAGATCACGGTCGACGTGAAAGGCGAGATCCTCGAGCTCAAGAACACCATCAACGTCATGGTGGACCAGCTCAACGCCTTTGCCAGCGAAGTGACGCGTGTCGCTCGCGAGGTGGGTACGGAAGGCAAGCTCGGAGGCCAGGCTCAGGTCCCGGGAGTGGGCGGCACCTGGAAGGACCTCACCGACAACGTCAACGCGATGGCTGCGAACCTGACGGGCCAGGTCCGCAACATCGCCGAGGTGACGACCGCGGTGGCCTCCGGCGACCTGTCGAAGAAGATCACGGTCGATGTGAAGGGCGAGATCCTCGAGCTCAAGAACACCATCAACACGATGGTCGATCAGCTGAATGCCTTCGCCGGCGAGGTGACGCGTGTTGCGCGCGAGGTCGGAACGGAAGGCAAACTTGGCGGACAGGCGCAGGTCCGCGGTGTCGCGGGCACGTGGAAGGACCTGACGGACAACGTGAACCTTATGGCCGCGAACCTGACCGGACAGGTACGCAACATTGCCGACGTGACCACCGCGGTTGCGCGAGGGGATCTGTCGAAGAAGATCACAGTCGATGTGAAGGGCGAAATCCTCGCCCTCAAGAACACCATCAATACGATGGTCGACCAGCTGAACGCCTTCGCCGGGGAGGTGACTCGCGTCGCGCGCGAGGTCGGGACGGACGGCAAGCTCGGCGGCCAGGCGGCCGTTCCGGGCGTCGGCGGCACGTGGAAGGACCTTACCGACAATGTGAACGTCATGGCGACGAACCTGACCAACCAGGTGCGCGGTATCGCCGAGGTCGTGACCGCGGTTGCGCAGGGCAATTTGAAGCGGAAGCTGACTGTGGACGCGAAGGGCGAAATCGCCGCGCTCGCGGACACGATCAACTTCATGATCGATACGCTCTCGACCTTCGGCGACCAGGTCACCAACATGGCCCGCGAGGTCGGAATCGAGGGTAAGCTCGGCGGTCAGGCGCGCGTCCCCGGCGCCGCCGGCCTGTGGCGCGACCTCACGGACAACGTGAATCAGCTGGCCGCCAACCTGACCAACCAGGTTCGGTCGATCGCCGAGGTGGCGACCGCGGTGACCAAGGGCGACCTCACCCGCTCGATCGCCGTCCAGGCGGCGGGCGAAATGGCGGCGCTAAAGGACACGATCAACGAGATGATCGGCAATCTCAAAGACCAGACCCTCAAGAACGCGGAGCAGGACTGGCTCAAGACCAACCTTGCCCGGTTCAGCCGGATGCTCCAGGGCGAACGCGACCTCGCGACCGTCTCGAACCTGATCATGTCCGAGCTCGCGCCACTGGTGAACGCCCAATATGGCGTGTTCTACGTCACCAAGCGTGAAGAGGACGAGACCAAGCTCGAGCTGGTGGCAAGCTACGGTTCCGAAACCCCCGAACAGCTCAAGCAGGAATTCCATCTGCGCGAGGGCCTGATCGGCCAAGCTGCCGCCGATCGGAGGCCGATTCTTCTCAAGGACGTGCCGCCGGATTTCATCCGCATCGGCTCAGGCCTCGGTCACGCGGCTCCCGCCAATGTGAACAT
>Ga0157369_10004144_pt1 | contig 17177 bp, 20 predicted proteins | sample C25metaG_FD_113461 | JGI IMG/M metagenome (GOLD analysis project Ga0157369, IMG submission 113461) | Corn rhizosphere microbial communities from Kellogg Biological Station, Michigan, USA - C2-5 metaG | ecosystem: Host-associated > Plants > Roots > Rhizosphere > Soil | place: USA: Michigan... | reverse complement strand
GTCCGCAAGCGCTCACACCAGGCAGCGGTATGATGCCTTCGAAGCCTTGACAGTTTCAGCCCTGCGATGGGGTCGTCATACACGTGGAGTTTGAACCGGCCGTTCGCCTCGGGATTTCCTTTGACGTAAGCTTTGCAAGCATCCGCGACCGTTTCAATGCTTGTCGTATTGTGACCTCCACAAGAGATCATTTCAGCAAAACGCTCGGCCTCGCGCTTTGCCATGACAAATCTTTCGCGAGCGGCAAACTCCGCAAAGCTCCCGATGGCCTTCAACCGGTATTTTTTGAGGTCATCGTCGTAAGCTCTTGCGATCCACGTTCCCAAGCCCTCTCGCGCTGAAGGACGGAAGCCCAAGAAGCACCCTGGACTTAGCCGTTGCCAATACGGTTCGCGGCGCGGTGCTAAGTCGTCCCGCTCACGAACGCGACTAAGATCAAGCATGCGGAACTCCCTGAGCCATTGGAGACGTACGGAAAAAATACGTAAAACCCACCGGGACGGTACCGCACATTATCGAAGTGTTTACAAGAGCTTGTCGTCAGACTGGGACACTGCGGAACAGATATTCTTGTCCCTCCGAAGGCAAAGGCCACAGGTTCGAATCCTGTCGGGTGCGCCAGCCGCCAACAATCCCCGAATTCAGGCTCGCTCCGGCGTCGCCAACCCAATTGCAACCAGGAGGCTGCCTTTTCCAAGGGCATTCGACACAGAATAGGAGAAACGGTGAAGGACGCTCGGACGAGAGACGAGCTGACCCCATAGCGGATCGTCATTGCTGAAGGCCCCGACCAGCAGCGGCCTCAAGCCGGAGCGCGAATAGAGATCGGATAGAGCCGTGGCATTGTACGCGATCATGTGGTGCGGCGGTTGGATGAATCCGAACTCCGTCCTGGAGGTCGTCTTTCGAACGGTCGCGACGAGCGAATCCTGGTTGGGGACATCGACGTGTACGAGGCCATTCGGCGCCAGCTGCCTTGCACGCTTCAAGAACGAGGTCGGATCCTGGACATGCTCCAGCACCTGTGAGGCGAAGACCACGTCGAAGGTTCCGATGTCGGGAATGTCGAAGAAGTTTCCCTTGATGACGTCGATCTTCGCATTCGATCTGGCAAATTCGACCAGCCGCTCGTCGATCTCGACGCCGCGATAGCGCACGCCGAGCTCCGCGTAGGCGGAGGCATAAGCACCCGTCGCACAACCGATCTCGAGCAAGCTGGAAACCGGGCGCCCGAGCCAGTGCTGATATTCTGCGAGCCGCCTCGGCACGATCTGGCGGGCAAGTGCCTGTTGCTCCGCGAAGCTTGCCATGATCCCGTCGTAGAAAGCCTCTTCGGTGTGGATCGGGTCTCTCGATCCGGTCTCGACACCGGACGATCCGAAGCACAGCTCGCAGCGCAGGCACGATGAGACCGAGGTTGCGGCCAATTTCGCGCGGCGGATGACTCGGTCGCTGCCGCAAGAAGGGCAAGTCGCTGGATTCATTGGTTCGGCGCGCGATAGCGCATTTGACGAAGGGTTCGTAGACGGCTCGGCGCGTTCAATATTCGCCGAAGCGTCCTCGGACCGAATTCAGCAGCTTGGTGCTGTCGTAGCCCACGCCATCCTTGAACACGACGATGACATTTTCAATGTCATTGATGTTCGCTGCCGGATTACCCTTCACGATGAACAGGTCGGCGTCCTTGCCGGGCGCGATTGTGCCGATGCGGTCGGCGAGGCCGAGATAGGTGGCTCCGTTCAGCGTCCCGATCCTGATCGCCTCGACCGCCGTGAAGCCCGCCTCCACGAGCAGTTCCAGCTCACGCTGGTCGCCAAAGCCTGGAATCACGCCGCCGTTGCCGGTCGGGTCGGGGCCGGCCATCAGCAGGCCGCCAGCCGCGACGAACTGACGCTCCAAGCCGAGGTCGTTCTTATAGGCCTGCGCGAATTCGTTGCCTCGCGCCGTCCCGGCGCGGCTTGCCACCAGGTTGCGGGAGAAGAGGTAAGCTTCCTTCGCCTCCGGACTGAGCACGTCCATCTGCCGCGCCTGGAGGGGTTCGTGCAGCGGGACGCTCTGCGCGAACACGGGAAGCGTCGACGTAATCGCGACATGGTGATCGACCAGCAGCTTGATCAACGCGTTCGCTTCCGGGCTGCCCGGCCTCATCTTCAGCAACGTCGGCGTGCCGGTGCCGTCGCTGCACTCGTCGGGCTTCTTGCCCGGGTCGAACTCAGTGTTGACGAAGAAACCGTGCTCGAGATTGTCGATCCCGAGCGCGACCGCCTCCGGATAGGTGACCGAACACAGGTGCCCGGTGAGCTTGAGGTGATGCTTGTGGGCCTCGTCGATCGCGGCACCGAGTTCGGCGCGCGTCAGGTGCATGTAGGCCTTGAAGCTGTTCACGCCCATGTCCGCCCAGAAGGCAACTTCCTTGCGAGCATCTTCCGGCGAGGTGATCTGGTGGTTTTGGATGAAGAAGGCGCCGGGGCCCTCGAGATAGGGGCTGGTCACATCGAGGTGCGGCCCGACCAGGTGACCGGCGTCGATTTCGCGCTTGAGGCTGAGGTCGGTGTAGGGCTCGACGCTTCCGGTCGTGCGCATCGTCGTCACGCCATTGGCAAGATAGAGCCTTGGGGCGCTGAAGGTCATTTGCGGGATGATGATCGGCTGCTCGAAATGACCCGCCGCGTCGAGGTTCGGCCGCTGCAGATAATAAAGGTGGTTGTGCATTCCGACGAGGCCCGGCATCGCCGTCTCGCCAGTCCCGTCGAGCGTTCGATAGCCTGACGGAATCGCCGATCCCGCCGGCAGAACTGCGCCGATCTTGGCACCATTGATCAGCAACGTCGCATCCTCGATCGGCGCCGCGCCAGTGCCGTCGATGATGCGCAGATGCTGGATCGCGATTTGTCCGGCGGGCACGTGCACGAACGGCTGGACGTCCGGTCCGAGGGGGGCCGGCGGAGCGAGTACCGGTGCGGCGAGCGTTCGCGATGCGACGGCAACAGCGGTGGCGGCCGCGAGCAGACCCAGCTTCATGAATCCCTCCTGTTTGCCGAGAACTAGCACCAGCAGCGCGGTGGGCGGAAGAACCTCGTTCGTCGAACCTCAGCGCCGTTCGGCGAATTAAATTTGAAGGCGCTGGAACCGGCGCCTCATCCGAAGCCTATGCGTCGAAGCGCTGCACTCCTAACCGCTACAATGATGGCGAGCGCGGCTTCCGCGCAATCCACCAACCCGCCGCCGCAAAATCAGAAGCCCGCGCCGATCATCGTCAACGGAACCCGCCGACAGTACGACAGCACCATCGACCGGCGGTCCTACGACATTGGCGGCAATGTCCAGGCCGCGACCGGATCGATTGGCGACGTTCTGCGCGACATTCCCTCTGTCGACGTAGACCTGCAGGGAAATGTCAGCCTTCGCGGCGATCCGAACGTCACGATCCTGGTCGATGGAAAACCGACAAGCCTGTTCAACGGTCCGGGCGGCGGTCAGACCTTGCTCCAGGTTCCCGCCAGCCAATACGAGCGGGTCGAGGTGATGACCAATCCATCGGCCGCCTATGCGGCGAACGGATCGGCCGGGATCATCAACCTGATCACTCGCAAGAACCGTGCGAGCGGTGTGACCGGATCGGTCCGGGGGGCGCTCGGAACGCGGGGGCGGCGCAAGCTCGGGGCGTCCGTCGCCGATAAGGTCGGCAAGGTCACGCTTAATGCGGATGTGACGTGGCGCGGCGACCCGCAGTTCACCACCGATATCGTCCATTTCAAGGAGCCGGAAACGGGCGTCACCAGCCGTGAGATTACCAAGGGCGACGGTGACCTGCATTTGTGGACGGCGCGCGCAGGCGCAGATGTCGATCTAGGTGGCTCGGACAGCCTGTCGGCGGACATTCATCGCACCGACTTTCTCTTTCATTCGAACTCGACGTCGGAGCTCGAGGGCGTCGATTCTTCCGGCGCGTCCGTCCGCCAGTTCGAGCGCAATGGCTTCTTCCTTCAGAACCGGTTCGATTCCGAAGGGTCGCTGAGCTTCAGCCACGACACCAATGGCAAAGGCGACGATTACTCGGCCAGCCTCACCTATGAGGCCAACCGCAACGACGATCGCGAGCATTTCGAGAACGTCTCGACTCTTCCGCCGGAGCCCGATTTATTCGACAACGTCAGCCGGCGGGCGACCCTTCACCGGTTCGAAGCGAAGGCCGACCTGACCTCGCCCCGCGCCGACGGGGCCTCACTCCAGGCCGGAGCGGATCTCCAGATCGACGATGACCGGTTCGACGACCTCGGCGGGTTCGGGCCGACTGCCGAAGCCGCCGCAATTCCGCAGCCGCAATTCACCGAGCTGTTTGGCTTCGACCGGACGGTCGCCGCGGCCTATGCGATTTATGAACGTCCGTTCGGCCAACTCACCGCCCAGGCGGGCCTGCGCGTCGAAGCCGAGCATCGGCAGTCCGGGGAGGTTGGAGAACCCGCTTCCGCGAAAGATAGCAATGCTCGGCTGTTTCCCTCGCTGCATCTCGAGTGGAAGCTCGACAAGGAGACGTCGCTCAAGACTAGCATCAGCACCCGGATCGAGCGCCCGGACCCCGAGGAATTCGATCCGTTCCGCCGCTTCGTCGACCCGTTCAACTTCTCGGCCGGCAATCCGCATCTGAAGTCGCAAACGACGATCTCATTCGAAGGCGGGATCGAGCACAAGAAAAAGAAGTCGCTCGACATCGCGACGCTATACTATCGGCGCAATCGCAACGGCATCACTGCGCTCAGCGAAGACCTCGGCGACGGGGTACTCCTGACCACCAGCGAAAATCTGGTCGGAAGCACGCAGGCCGGGCTCGAGCTGGTCGCAAATGGACCGTTGACGAAAACCCTGTCGTACAAGCTCAGCGGCAATATTTATCGATTCACCATCGACGCTACGAACCTCGGCTTCGGACGCCGGTCAGCCATGATTGAGTCCGGCAAGGCCGGGCTTGACTGGCAGCCGAGCAAGAAAGACCTCGCACAGGTGAGCCTTTCACTGGCGGGAAAGAAGCTGCTTCCCCAGGGAGAGGAAGACCCGATGCTGCTGGTCAACCTCGGCTACCGACACCAGCTGACGAAGCGGCTCTTCGGCTTCCTGACCGCCCAGGACGCGCTGCATACCTATAAGCGGCACGCCTTCGTTGAAACGCCGACGCTCGTCGAACGCACGATCGATAGCGCCAAGACGCAGGCGGCATTTTTGGGTCTCACCTACAATTTCGGCGGGAAGCCTAAAGAGCCAGGCTTCGATTATTCAGGCTAATCAGGCATCGTAGTCGACCGCCACTCCGTCGCCGAGCGGGACCGACTGGCAGGTGAGCACGTAGCCGGCGGCGACTTCTTCGTCGGTCAGGCCATAGCGCGCGGCCATCTCGACTTTCCCCTTGGTGACCTTTGCTCGGCACGTCGCGCAGACGCCCGCCTTGCATGCGAACGGCGCAGGCAGGCCTGAGGCACGGGCGCTGTCGAGAATGTTGCCGGCGGTGAACGGAACCCGACGGGTGCGGCCATCGAGCGTGACGGACACGCTGACTCCTTCCGCCTGTGTTTGCAGCTGCGCCATCTCGCGCGATACCGATCCCGGAGGCCGATCCGCGGTGAAGCGCTCGATATGGATTCGATCCTTCGGGACGTTCCGGTCGAGCAGCGCGCCTTCGGCCGCGTCCATCATCGGCCCGGGTCCGCAGATGAACCAGCCATCGACCTCAGCCGCATCGGAAACGAGTGCCGGGATGGCTTCTTCCAGCCGCTCACGGCTCAGCATTCCGTTGAACAGCTCGATGTCCTGCTCCTCCTGGTCGAGGAAATGGTAGATTTCGAAGCGCCCGAGATATTTGTCCTTCAACGCCGCGAGCGCCTCGAGGAAGATGACCGAGCTGCTGTCGCGGTTGCCGTAGAGCAAGGTGAAGCGGCTAGTAGGCTCGTATTTCAGCGTCGTCTTGATCAGCGACAGCACCGGGGTGATTCCGGAACCACCGGCGATGCCGACGATGTGCCGCGATTTGGAAGCATCGAAATCCGTCGTGAAACTGCCATGCGGCGGCATGACGTCGACCGTGTCGCCCGCCTTCAGCGTGTCGCCGACCCAGTTGGAAAAGAGCCCTCCGCCGATGCGCTTGACCGTAACCATCCAGTCCTGCTCGTCCGGCGCGGTGCAGAGCGAGTAATTGCGCCGCACTTCCTCGCCATCGATGATCGCACGGAGGGTCAAATGCTGGCCGGCGCGAAACGTGAACCGCTCGCGAAGCTCGGCCGGCACCTCGAAGCGGATCGAGTTCGCTTCGCTGGTTTCCGGCACGACTTCGGCGACACGCAGCGCGTGGAAATGCTCGGCCATGGCGGCGGGTTAAACTACCACTTGGCGTCGGGATAGGTGCGCGGAAGGAACTGCATCACCGCGAGCAGATGGCCGAGATGCTCGCTGTGGTGCCCGCGCCGGCCGCCAAGGATCGGGCGCTGATCTGCAGGCGCGGCCAGCTTGGCTTCAGCGAGAACGCTAGCGATCGCCGAGCGATATTCCTCTTCGAACGAACGCGGGTCGACCGCGAGCTCCGCATCGATCGCGGACTGCAAGCTCTCGTCCACCTCGAAGAGCTCGGGAATGAAGCGCCAATTCCAGTCGAGCCCTTCCGCCATTCGCCGGGCGCTCTCCTCGGTGCCGTCGCCCAGCCGGATCGTCCAATCAGTGGCGAGGTCGCGGTGATAGGCAACTTCCTTCACCGCCTTGTGCGCGAACTCACGAAGGAACTGATCGCTCGAATTCTGCAGCCGCTGCAGCAGCATGTGCTGCCAGGTCGTGTAGAGCAGATGACGCGCAATCGTCTGCGCGAAGTCGCCGTTGGGCTGCTCGACCAGGAGACAATTGCGAAAGTCGAGCACGTCGCGGTGGAATGCGAGCTGGTCGCCGTCGCCCGCTTGTCCAAGCAACAGCGTCGCCTGCCCGATCAGGTCGAGCGCGAGGTTGGCGAGACTGATGTCGACCTCCAACACTGGGCCGTGCCCTGTCCATTCGGACACGCGCTGACCCAGCACCAGGGCGTCGTCGCCAAGGCGCAATAGATATTCGGTTCGTGGGTCCAATTTCCTCCCCACGATTTCGTGGGGAGGGGAACCATCCGCCGAAGAGCGGATGGTGGAGGGGTCTTGGCGCGTCATAAAAGACCCCTCCACCAGCTTCGCTGGTTCCCCTCCCCGGCAAATGCCGGGGAGGAAAATGCAGTCATATGTGCTTCACCTCGTCCGGGATGTCGTAGAAGGTCGGGTGGCGGTAGATCTTGCTCTGCGCCGGTTCGAACAGCTCCGCGGCCTGGTCAGGGTCGGAGGCCACGATCTCGGCCGACGGCACCACCCAAAGGCTTACCCCCTCGAGGCGCCGCGTGTACGTGTCCCTCGCGTGGGCGAGCGCGAGCTCCGCGTCAGGAGCATGAACGCTGCCAACATGGCGATGAGATAGCCCACCTTTGGAGCGGACGAAAACTTCCCAGAGCGGCCAGTCATTCATTCAGCTCCTCCCTGCGAGCGCAGCTCGTGGGGAGGTGGCGCGCGTCAGCGCGACGGAGGTGCCCCTCCACCACTCAGCTGCGCTGAGCGGTCCCCCTCCCCATTGCTGCGCAACAGGGAGGTTCACGCCGCCTTCCTCACGCGCCGCTTCTCCTCATGCGCCGCGGCCGCTTCGCGGATCCAGGCGCCATTGTCCCAGGCTTCGCGGCGGGCCTTCATGCGCTCCTTGGCCGCAGGCCCTTCGCCTCGAACGACGGCGTAGAATTCCTCCCAGTCGATCTCGCCGAAATCGTAGCCGCCCTTTGCCTCGTTCCATTTAAGGTCGGCGTCAGGAACCTTGAGCCCGAGGAAATCCGCTTGCGGCACGGTGATGTCGACGAACTTCTGGCGAAGCTCGTCATTCGTCTCGCGCTTGATCCGCCAGCGCATCGATTGCGCGGTGTTGGGCGAATTCTCATCTGGCGGCCCAAACATCATCAGGCTCGGCCACCACCAGCGGTTGAGCGCGTCCTGCGCCATGCGCTTTTGCTCGGTGGTGCCGTTGGCCAGCGCGATCATGATCTCGTAGCCCTGGCGCTGGTGAAAGCTCTCTTCCTTGCACACGCGGACCATCGCCCGGGCGTAAGGACCGTACGATGTGCGCTGCAGCGGCACCTGATTCATGATCGCCGCGCCGTCGACGAGCCAGCCGATCGCGCCGATGTCCGCCCAAGTGAGCGTCGGATAATTGAAGATGGTAGAATATTTGGCTTTGCCCGAGTGCAACGCGTCGATCATCTCCTCGCGGCTCGTGCCGAGCGTCTCCGCCGCGCAATAGAGGTAGAGCCCGTGGCCCGCCTCATCCTGCACCTTCGCGAGCAGGATCGCCTTGCGCCGAAGCGACGGTGCACGAGTGATCCAATTGCCCTCCGGAAGCATCCCGACGATCTCGCTATGCGCATGCTGGCTGATCTGCCGCGTGAGGGTCCGGCGATACGCCTCGGGCATCCAGTCCTTCGGCTCGATGAAGTCGTCCGCCGCGACGCGTGCCTCGAACGCCTCGAGGAGCTTGGGGTCCTCGAGATTCTCGATCTTCGCCGTCTTCTGAAGCTCGGTCGTGTACATGGCGTCGATGTAGCGCTTGGGAGCGCCGGCTTCAAACTCTGCAGCTAAGGGCCGACCTTCCAACCGTCACGCGGATCCACCCACTTCATTCCATAGTCGCCTTGTGGAACGCGCTTGCCATCAATCGTACCGATAACCGTCTCGAGGCCGTCGTCAGCCGGGATATTTCGCGTGCAAACAATGTGCCCCGCAATCGGGGCGAATTGCCCGCGTAGCTTGGCTCGGTACTCTGCCGCCTCCGGACCCGAAAGCGGCCGTCCCTCAGACGCGAATGTCGCGCTGGCGGCATCTCTGCCAGACATCCGTTCACAGATTTCAGACCCACTCACGAAAACCTGTGAATGTATCCTCGCTGTGATCATTCCGGCCGCATCCAACAGCAGTTCCGTATCGAATGCATAGGTGGACGGGGTTAGCTGAGTCACTTTCGAGAGCGTGAAACACGTCTTCGACTCAAGATTCGGCATTTGGCATTCCAGCAGGCCGCGCTTTGCGGGAGCGAGTTGCTGAGCCACGGAGGTCGCAGCGAGTGCTGAGAGCAGGACAAACATCGTCCTCCGATAGAAATCGCCGTTTAAGAAAGCGTGTCAATCTCGACGACCGGTCCACCGAGCGTCCGCGAATAGCCGGTGAACTCGGCGACCTTGCGCCCATCGCCGGCCGTAACAGCCACTCTAGTAACCCCCGCCCGGCCTTCGCGCGCGACCTCCGTCGCCTCGGCAATCAAAGTTTCGCCCTCGCGGACCTTGTCGAGGAAGACGATCGAGGCCTGAGCCGCCACGCTGGCGTGGTTGGCGCCGTTGCACACATAGGCGAAGGCGCTGTCGGCGAGCCCGAAAATCATGCCCCCATGAGCGAATCCGTGGCCGTTGAGCATGTCGGCCCGGACGACCATCGACACGCGCGCATAATCCTCGCGAACCTCTTCGATGTTGAGGCCCCATGCCGGGCCAGTACCCTCGGCGGCGAGCATTGAATGAGCCACGCGTTTCGCGAGTTCGTCGGCAGTCATGCGGCTTACCTAACAGCCCCTCTCCCTTGACGGGAGAGGGTTACGGAGCGTTAGCGAGAGGAAGCTCATGCCCTACGAAACAATCATTTTCGAACGCGGCGCCATCGCCAGGATCACGCTGAATCGCCCGGAGCGGCTCAACAGCTTCACCGCGCAAATGCACGAAGAGATTCGCGACGCTCTTGCGAACCTCAGCGATGCGCGAGTGGTAGTACTTACCGGAGCGGGACGCGGTTTCTGCGCAGGGCAAGACCTCAATGACCGTGCCGTCACGCCGGGCAAGGCCGTCGACTTGGGAGAGACCGTCCAGGCCTGCTGGAATCCGCTGATCCGAACGCTCACCTCGCTTCCGCAGCCGGTCATCGCGCGGGTGAATGGGGTGGCCGCGGGCGCGGGCGCAAACGTTGCGATTGCTTGCGATATCGTCGTCGCAGCCAAGTCGGCGAAGTTCATCCAGAGCTTCTCGGCGATCGGTTTGATTCCGGACAGTGGCGGTACCTGGCATCTGCCGCGGCTCGTCGGGCAAGCGCGTGCGCTCGGCCTCGCCCTCACCGGTGACCCGCTGCCTGCCGAGAAAGCCGCCGAATGGGGTCTGATCTGGAAGGCGGTCGAGGATGATGCCCTGGACGCGGAAGTGGACGTCATCGCGAACAAGCTTGCGTCGCTGCCCCCGCTCGGGCTCGCTGCCATCAAGGAGATGATCCGCACCAGCTGGCAGTACAGTCTGGGCGAGGAGCTCGATCGGCAGGCCGGAACCATGCGCCGTCTCGGCTTCACCGAGGATTATCGCGAGGGAGTCGCTGCGTTCCTTGAAAAGCGCACGCCGAAGTTCGTGGGTCGCTAGGAGCATGGGCACCGACACGGTCGAATATCGCGTTCTTCCCGGCACCCGCGCCGCAGTCGGCCGCGCAGGGACGCATAGCGTCATCGCCGACCGGCCAGAGGGCAAGGCCGGAGGAATGGGCCTGGGCTTCAATGGCGGCCAGCTGCTCGCCCTCGCGATCGGCGGCTGCTTCTGCAACGACCTTCAGGCGATCGCCGACGAGATGGGGCTTTCGATCGCGGACCTCAGCATCAGCGTTTCGATCGCTTTCGAAGGCAAGCCTTCGCGCGCGACCTCGGCGCGAATGAGCGTCGATTGCGCTCTGAGCGACGGCTCCGACCCCTCCGAACTGATCGAACGCGCCAAAGCGATCACCACGATCGGAAACTCTCTATCGCAAGGCGTCCCGGTCGAAATCGCCGCCGTTTAGCCTGCAACCTCCCGCGCCGATGCTCGTTACGCCTCCTAAATAACAACCAAGGAGGCGAACGTGCTTGGCACCATCCTCATCATTCTGTTGATTCTTCTGCTGATCGGCGCGCTTCCGCGCTGGGGCTACAGCAGCGGCTGGGGCTACGGCCCGTCGGGCCTACTCGGCCTGATTCTGATCATCATCGTGATCCTGGTCCTTCTCGGCCGGGTCTAGAGCCAGCGAGGAGCGGGGAGCGGAGCTGGTCGTCAGGCGGCGACCAGCTCCGCGAATTTCGGAATGTCGATATTGCCGCCTGAAACGACGCACACGATCGGGCCGTCGCCCGCTTCACCGGTCAGCGCCGCAGCCAGTGCGAGCGCGCCCGCGCCTTCCGAAATCGTCCGGCTCTTCTCGGCCATGAGGCGCATCGCGGCTCTTACCTGATCCAGGGTCACGGTAATCGTGCCATCGGTCACAGCGCGCATCCGCTGCCACATGCGTTCAGTGACGCTCTTGCCGCCTGCGCCATCCACGAACGACGCTTGCCAGTCGGGAAACCAGGACGGCCCGCCTTCGCGAAGGGAGTAGGCATAAGGCGCCGCAGTTTCGGGCTCTGCGCCCAGCACCCTCACGTCAGACCGTTTGGCCTTGATCGCGCTTCCGACCCCGGTGATCAGCCCACCTCCTCCGATGGCCGCGATAACAGTGCGGACCTCGGGCAGGTCCTCGAGAATTTCGAGCCCCATCGTTCCGTGGCCGGCGATGAAATCATGATTGTCGAAAGGATGGATGAAGGTGCCGTCGAGCCCCTCGAAAGCATGCGCTTCCGCAGCTTCCCACGCCTGTTGATACGACACCGGCACGATGGTCGCCCCGAGCGCGCGCATCCGGTCGAGCTTCGTCTGGGGCGCGCTCTCGATCGCGACCACGGTCGAGGGAATACCGAATTTTCGCGCAGCATAAGCGACGCCCTGCCCTGCATTGCCCGCGCTGATCGTCCACACGCCCTTGGCGCGTTCTTCATCCGATAGGTGCGCAACCGCGTTCGTCGCGCCGCGAATCTTGTAGGCGTTGGTCGGCTGCAGATTCTCTAGCTTGAGCCAGATTTCGGGCGCGTCAGCCCCCGCGTCGAGCTTCACCAGCGGCGTTCGAAGCACCGTATCGGCGATCCGGCCTCGCGCTTCCTCGACATCCTCAATCGCAATCGGGCGCACCGGGTCGACCATGACGTCCCTCTCCTGCTTCGCTGCAACTTCCTCTAAGGGGCGCGCATGAAGACTCTCAAGCTCCTAAATTTCGAACGCGACCGCTGGATTGCCGGTGACGGCGCCGTCGAGATCCCGAGCGCAATCGACGGCTCGCCCGTCGCGACCACCGGTTCGGGCGGACTCAATTTTGGCGGAATGCTGAAGCACGCCCGCGACGTCGGCGGGCCCGCGCTGCGCAAGCTGACGTTCCATGACCGTGCGCGAATGATCAAGGCGCTCGGTCTCGCGATTATGGCGCGCAAGGAAGAGCTGTACGAGCTCAACTATCAGACCGGCGCGACGCGCAAGGACGGGTGGATCGATATCGAGGGCGGCGCGGGAACCCTGTTCTCCTTCTCATCGAAGGGCCGCCGCGAGCTTCCCGACGCCCACGTCCTGCTCGACGGACAGCTGGAGGGCCTGTCGAAGAACGGCACGTTCGTCGGCCAGCACATCTACACCTCGCTCCAGGGCGCCGCGGTCCACATCAACGCCTTCAACTTCCCCGTGTGGGGGATGCTGGAGAAGCTCGCTCCCACCCTGCTCGGCGGCGTTCCGGCGATCGTGAAGCCGGCCTCCGCGACTTCCTACCTCACAGAAGCTGCATTCAAGATCATGGTCGAGGCGAACGTCCTTCCCCCCGGTGCGATCCAGCTGATCGTCGGCGGCGTCGGTGACTTGTTCGATCATCTTACCGGTCAGGATGTGGTCAGCTTCACGGGCTCCGCACACACGGCTTTGAAGCTGCGAACGCATCCGAACGTCATCCGCGAGTCCGTGCGGTTCGTGGCAGAGCAGGACAGTCTCAACGCCTCCCTGCTCGGACCCGACGCCGCGCCCGGAACGCCCGAGTTCGACTTGTTCATCAAGGAAGTCGCGACCGAGATGACGGTCAAGGCGGGCCAGAAGTGCACGGCGATCCGCCGGGCAATGGCGCCCGCGCAATATCTGGATGCGGTCGAGAAGGCGCTGGCCGAGCGGCTGGCGAAAACGAAGGTCGGCGATCCGCGTGCCGAGGACACGCGCATGGGCGCGCTGGTTAGCGTCAGCCAGCGCGACGACGTCCGGCAGCGAATCCGGGAGCTAGAAGCAGCGGGCGCCCGCGTCGTAGCAGGTGACCCGAACGCCGAACCTCCGATTGTCGGCGGCGCATTCCTGCCGCCCGTGCTGCTGCGAACCGACGATCCGTGGGAAGCGGCGGCAGTGCACGATTGCGAGGCCTTCGGCCCGGTCTCCACGATCATGCCGTACAAGGACCTCGCCGACGCGATTGCGCTTGCGAACCGGGGCAAGGGCAGCCTCGCCCTCTCACTGTTCACCCATTCGCCTGAGGCCGCGCGAGACTTCGTCCAGGGCGCCGCCGCTTATCATGGCCGAATGCTAGTCCTTAACCGCGACAACGCCGCTGAGAGCACCGGGCACGGTTCGCCGTTGCCCGTCCTCGTCCACGGCGGCCCCGGCCGCGCCGGCGGCTCTGAGGAGATGGGCGGCGTTCGCGGCGTGAAGCATTACATGCAGCGCACCGCTCTCCAGTCCACGCCGGCGATGATCGCGGCGATCACAGAGCAATACGTCCCCGGCGCGCCCAAGCACATCATCGACATCCACCCCTTCCGCCTGAAGATGAGTGAGCTCCACATTGGCGATACCTGGAAGACGGGTAGCCGCACAGTGACGCTCGCGGACATCGAGCATTTCGCGAACTTCACCGGCGATAAGTTTTACGCCCACATGGACGAGGAAGCCGCCAAAGCCTCGCCAATCTTCGAGGGGCGGGTCGCGCACGGCTACCTGATCCTGAGCTTCGCCGCGGGGCTGTTCGTCGAGCCCGATCCGGGTCCGGTGCTCGCCAACACGGGTCTCGAGAACCTTCGCTTCCTAACGCCCCTTTATCCTGGCGATTCGATGCGGGTGGAACTGACGGTTCGGTCCAAGTCGCTGAAGAGCGAGGAGACCGGCGTGGTCCGCTGGGCCGTCGAGATTTTCAACCAGCGCGATGAGCTTGTCGCGACCTACGACCTCCTGACCGAGAACGTTCCTTAAGACACGGAACGTCGCTCTCCGGCTGTTCGTTTTGATGCTGGGATTCCTCGAAAAGGAGAGCGATCATGAAAATCAGCGAAGTGATGACTCGCGACGTGCAGACTGTGCGGCCCGACCAGCCAGTGCAGGATGCAGCGTCTTTCATGCTTAGCGCAGACGCGGGCTCGATCCCCGTGACCGACGGCGACCGGCTGATCGGAATGATCACCGACCGCGATATCGCGGTGCGCGGAGTCGCGAAGGGCTACGGTCCCGACACGCCCGTGCGCGAGCTGATGACCGACGAGGTCATCTGCGTGCGCGAGGAGGACGATGTCGAGGACGTCGCCAGCCGGATGAGCAGCGCCCAGGTCCGCCGCCTGCCCGTGATCGACGGCGATGAGCGGCTGTGCGGGATCGTCAGCCTCGGCGACCTCAGCCGCGACGGCGATGGAGATTCAGCTGCCCAGGCGCTCGAGGGTGTCAGCGAGCGCGGCGGACGCCACCAGCAATAGCCGCCTAGCGCCCGGCGATTTCCTTGATCGCCTTGTCGACCAGCTTGGCGTCGGTCGAGGCGTCGTGACGGTCGGCAATGATCCTGGCGGCTGCCTTGGTCGCGGCATCGGCGGCGGCGGCCCGTAGCTGCTCGACGGCTGAGCGCTCTTCGGCGGCGATCTTGTCTTCGGCCATTCGAGTGCGGCGCTCGATCAGTGCTTCGGCGTCGGTCTTCGCCTTGGCGACGATCTCGTCCGCCTCATGCTTCGCGCGCTCGAGCAGGGCCTTGCGGTCCTTGTCGACCGACTTCGACTTCGCCTCATACTCCGCCTTCAGCGCCTCGGCTTCCTTGCGCAGCGATTCCGCTTCGGCGAGCTGATCGCGGATCAGCGCGATCTTGCTGTCGAGCGCCCTGCCGACGGCGCCCGGCACCTTCTTCCAGATCAGAAGAGCGAAGACGATAAGGACCGCCAGCGCGACCCAGCCGCCCGGGTTCAGCCAGAATGCGGTAGGCTCCGCCGCTTCGGGTGCTTCGGCCACAGCAGCCAGCAGGAGCGCGCTAGACATTGAACTCAGCCTTCACCGCAGCAACCGCCTCTTTCTCGTCGACCGCGATCCCCGTCAGCCGCTGGACCATTTCCTGGGTAGCTTGGGCCGCAACCGATTCGATCTCTGCGCGTGCGGCGACGACCGTGTCGCGGATCTTGGCCTGCGCGGCATCCGCCTTGGCGTTGATCTTGTCGGCGGCCGCCTTGACCTTCGCTTCGGTGTCGAGGCCGCTTTTCGCCTTGGCTTCCTGGGCGATGCGCGCGGCATCGGCACGCGCCGAATCCATGCGCTCGCGCCAGGCGGCTTCCGTCTCGTCCGCGGCGACACGCGCCTTCTGCGCAGCCTCGAGGTCGCCGGCGATGCGCTTCTCGCGGGCTTCGACGGTCGCCTGGATCTTCGGCACCATCCCGCGAGCGATCACGAAGAAGATGAATCCAAGCGCGATCGCCAGCCACAGGAACTGCGATAAATAAACTTCGGAGAGCTGCGAAAGCTGAGGCATCGTCGGTGCTCGGTACTAACCTTGCTTATTAGAAGGCGAACAGGATGAGCATCGCGACCGCGAACGCCATCAGGCCGAGAAGCTCGGCGGCGGCGAAGCCGATGTACAGGCGGCCCTGCTGGCCGTCCGAGGCTGCCGGGTTGCGGATGGCGCTCTGAAGGAACGATCCGAACACATAGCCGACGCCCGCCGAAGCGGCGCCGCAACCGATCGCCGCAAGACCGGCGCCGATAAGCTTTGCAGAAGCGATATCCATGGTTGAACTCCTTTGGGAAAACTGAGGGTTAGTGAAGGTTCACGGCCTCGCCGATGTACAGCGAGGTGAGAATTGCAAAGACATAAGCCTGGATCGCCGCGACCAGTAGCTCGATCATGCTGACGAACATGATGAAGGCCATCGACAGGATCGTAATGCCAATACCGCCGGCGCTATGGGCGTTGAGCGCCTCAACGACAAAGTTGCCGAAGACGTCGAGGAGCACGTGACCCGCGAACATCGCGATGAATGGCCGAAGGCCGAGGCTGAAGGGGCGGACGAGGAAGCTGATCAGCTCGATCGGAGCGATCACGAACTTGAACGCCAGCGGTGCGTCCTTGGGCACAAACAGCGACAGGAAATGCAGGCCGTGCTTGTAGAATCCGACGCCGAGCACGATCGCGAAGGTGATCAGCGACATGACGCCGGTAAAGGTGAATTGCGCCGTGATCGTAAACGGGTGCGCGGGCGCGACGATTCCAAACGGCATGTTGCCGATCAGGTTGGCGAACAGCAGGAACACGAACGCCGTGAAGACCCACGGGAGGAACTTCTTGCCCTCCGGCCCAATGCTCACGTTCACCATGTCGTCGACGAAGGCGATCAGTCCCTCGACCATCACCTGCCAGCGGCCGGGGATGAGCTCGCGCTTCATTCCGCCGAACATGAAGAGCCAGATCGTTCCGAGGACGATGAGCGTCCACAGCGCGCTGTTGGTGAAGACGAATGGATTGTTGTGACCGAACGAACCGAAGATCGGCTCGATCACGAACTGGTGCATCGGGTCGATTTTGCCTTCGGCCGCCACTTGTCTTCCCTAATCCCGTTCGCCGCGAGCTTTTCTCGAGGCCTGGTTTGAAATCCGAATGACGTTCCAGACGCCGACCGCGAAGCCGAGGAACAGGAACACCAGCATCAGCCACGGCTTCGTCCCGAACCAGCGGTCGAGAAGCCAGCCGACAATCCCGCCGCCGAGCGGACAACCGACGAGCTGGCTGAGGATCAGTTGTCCCGCCTGGTAGCTCGTATCCGGCTGCCTCTTCGCGGTCCTTTTGGCCTCCGCCTGCTGCAATCGGTCGAGCCGCTCATCGAGCGATTCGAGCCGAGCGTCTGGCGGAAGCTTCGGAACGTCGTCGGTTTCGTCCTCTGCCATGTCTCTCCCTATGCGTCGCCCCTGCTGAAAATCTCGGGGACCAGGCAAGGACGAGGAACATGGCGGAAAGCGACACCGCCAAGGC